>Ga0163150_10000102_pt1 | contig 147604 bp, 115 predicted proteins | sample OliLakLV19P2IB_FD_148628 | JGI IMG/M metagenome (GOLD analysis project Ga0163150, IMG submission 148628) | Freshwater microbial mat bacterial communities from Lake Vanda, McMurdo Dry Valleys, Antarctica - Oligotrophic Lake LV.19.P2.IB | ecosystem: Environmental > Aquatic > Freshwater > Lake >... | reverse complement strand
AGCAATCCTCCACGATCCCAACCCAAACCAACTGACCCGACGCACCGAAAAAGAGGCTCGTCACCTCGGCCTAAAACCCGGACATTTTCGGCCGGCGAAACCCGGACATTTTCAGTCGGCGTTGACAACGTCAAGAAGCGGGCGATTCCCCTGGAAAAACCCAGCAAACGAGGCAGTCAGCCAGGGCACCGGGGCGGTTCACTGAATATGGTTGCCCTGCCCGACGGGGTCGATGCCGTTCAGACCGGGCAATGTACGGGTTGCGGCCATCTGCTGTACGCGGCGGATGTCGTGCATGAGGAGCGACGTCCGATATTCGATCTTCCCGAGTATCGGCTGCATGTCAAAGAATACCGCCGTTCGGTCTGCCAGTGCCCCGGCTGCGGATTGCGTGTCCAGGCGCCGTTTCCGAAGGATGTTCGTCCCCCGACGCTGTACGGTACCGGCGTGATGGCCCTCTGCGCGCTGCTACAAAACGAGTATCACTTGCCTGTAGGCAAGATCGGTCAGCTTTTTGGTGATCTGTATTGCGCCCAGCTCTCCAGCGCGATCAACGAGGGGACGATACTCAACTCCACTGAACGGGCGTACAGACGGCTTGATCAAAGTGAGCAGGCTATTCGCACGGCCTTGCAGGCCTCCCCGCTGATGCACGTCGACGAGAGTGGACTGCACTACGCTGGAAGGTTGGACTGGCCGCATGGCGCCTCGAATCACGCTCTAACCTATTACTTCGTGTATGCGAAGCGAGGATGCGATGCGCTCAAGAGTCTGGCGTCTCTGCTTCCGGCGTACCAGGGTCATCTCGTTCACGACTGCCTGCCGGGTTACTTCAGCTTCACAAAGGGCCGACACGCCCTCTGCGGTGCCCACCTGCTCCGAGAGCTGGTCGCGGTATCGGAGTGGATCCATTCCAACAAGATCAAACACGTAGGGCCCGGAGGCGATGCTACTTGGGCGGATTCGATGATGGAGCTGCTCCTGGAGGCGAACAAGCTGGTGGTCGAACGGAACGTGCTCGCCCGAGCAACCTATCAGGCGAAGTACTTCGCCTATCAATTCAAAGAATGCTACTTCGCATTGCTACGGGTCGGACTGGCGACCCACGCGCCCTACATGCACCTGAAAGGACAGGTTGGCCGCAAATACTGCGGCAAGGCACGTACACTCATCAAACGGCTCATTGATCACCATCAGGCGGTCTGGGCAGTCGCCCGACATCCCCATGTGCCCTTCACCAACAACCAGGCGGAGCAGGACATCCAGATGGTCAAACAAAAACAGAAGATCAGCGGCGGATTCCAGACGATGTTCGGTGCGACAATGTTCACGCTGTTCCGGGGCCTCTGCTCGACGGCACGCAAGCAGGGCTTGTCGGCGCTCGGAGAACTGAAGCGTGCCTGCATGGAGCCAGGAGACGTCATCGCACTTCAGGCGGTACCTAAATAGTTACTGGAAATCACTAAACCGGGGAAACTCCAATAACTCAACCCTCCTTACGTACTTGAAGCCATGTTTAGATTCCCAGTAACGTTCATTGTTTGCCTGGCGGTTATTGTGGCGATTACCTTTTGCACTGCCACCCCAACAGCAGCCCAGCCCCTGAAATATGTCCAAACTGAAATGGAGGGCAGAGAATATGGCTCTCTTGAATGGGGAGACTTTGACAATGATGGCGATCTCGACTTGCTCGCCACGGGGTGTGTCTCACGTTGTGTTGTCGGTGATCTTAGCTTGTATCGTAATCACAATGGGTCCTTTGTAGAAGTACCGTTAGACATCAGTAGACATGTAAGTAGCGGTGATGCTCGATGGGCTGATTATGACAATGATGGCGATCTTGATTTTGCAGTATCAGGCGCTACAGCCGGTCAGGGCAGGCGCACATCGCTGGTACGAAATGATTTCGGTAATTTTGTACTAGATACCAGCTCTGATCTTAATGGTCTCAGCAACAGTGCATTGGATTGGGGCGATTATGACAATGACGGTGACCTCGACCTGCTGGTCATTGGTGAGAACGATGAAATAGATAGTGTGCTTGAGATTTACAGAAATACAAGCGGGGTTTTTCAGCTAAGTCTCTCCGCAAGTTTGGGCGTCAAAGATGGAACAGCGGACTGGGTAGATTATAACGGCGATGGGTTGCTAGATATTTTTGTAACGGGCATAAACGGACAGGATGTTCGCTCCATGCTGTTTAGCCACGACGGGTTGAGCCCAAATCCAGGCTTCACATTTGTAGAAACGAGCATAGTAGCCAATGTCAGGCTTAGCTCTACCGACTGGGGTGATTATGACAATGACGGCGATCTCGATCTGATCCTGACCGGTTGCCAAGGATTTAGCTTTTGTGGTGATGAAACCTCGTACATCTACCACAATGACAACGGTACCCTGGTCAATCTCAATGCAAATCTCAGGGGCGTGAGCCAGGGGTCCTCTAATTGGATCGATTACGATAGCGATGGCGACTTAGACCTCCTGGTTTCTGGCGGACTGGCTACCATTTTGTATGCGAATACAAATGGCAACTTTACTGAAGTTAACGAGGGCATTGGTGCGGTATTGTACAGTGCGTCCGCCTGGGCCGATTACGACCGGGACGGACGGACAGATCTTGTGATGTCGGGATTCTTTATCGGAGAACAACTTCTGTTGTTTCGAAATGTGACTTCTACGATTAATACACCTCCAACTGTTCCGGTCCTCGATATTGCGCAAATCGAAGAAGGCCCAATAGTCACGTTGAGCTGGTCAGGTTCAGGCGATTCGACTACCCCGCCGGTAGCCCTGACTTACAACCTTGGAATCGGGACTGGACCCGGGAAGGTTGACATCATGTCGCCAGAAAGTTTTGCTACTCGGTCCAGTTATTTGTCAAAACGAGGCAATACAGGGCCGCATACCTACTATTCGCTTGTTGGCCTACCGCCGGGAAAGTATTATTGGAGTGTCCAGGCCATCGATCATGGCTTTCAAGGGTCGGCTTATTCCAGTGAAGAAGTTTTTACGATTGGTCCAGATCAAGTGGTATCGAACGAAGATCCCTCTCTCCTTCCAGCCACTACCCGGCTCGACACCAATTATCCAAATCCTTTTTCTAACGAAACGACCATCACCGTTGAACTATCAACTCCACAATCGATACAGTTGAACGTCTTCAATTTGCAGGGGCAACGCATCCGACAGCTGCATGATGGACCGCTTTCCGCAGGCAAGCACACCTTTACCTTTTCTCGCAGGTCTTTGCCAAGCGGTGTATATTATTATCAACTCCAAGAAGCTGTAAAGATGCATACGCGTGCGATGACTGTAGTAAACTAAATGGTAACTATTTAGGTACCTCCAAACGTTGAAATTAGGCTGCTTTGCAGGTTTTCGATGCACAAATCCGCGACGTTGTTATGTTAAATCGAGCAGAAACACACTGCAAATCAGGCAAAATGCGCGAATTTTGGCGTTTTTGGCCGATCGTGGTACCTAAATAGTTACACTAAATGCAAGAAAGTAATAACGAGGGCTATGGCGTATTAAAGGGTGAAATACATACCTGCATGTAGCGTAGCGCTAGGGGTATAAACATAGCTTGCGAGCTCTAAAAACGTAGATATGTATAGCTGAATCGCACATGTGTTCCTGACAGCCTGGTACAAGAACGACTAGGGTCATTGTAGTTCTCGTCCTCAATATTGCCCCCTATCATATGCTCAGAGCCATTTTATGCCCGATAGAACACTTACCGTAAGTCGGAATGCTTGGTCAATACACTCGAATATGCAAATTATACTTTCGTAAAGGATTTTGCACAGTTAGTTGCCAGATCTTCATCTGGTCGATTGTGATGAAGGTGTTTTATGGTTATTTTTGAATTCGGATTCCAGAGGTGATTCTATGACAGTATTTTTTTCTCACTGCCCCTTTCTTCGCATACTTCAAAGCCAGCTGTGGCCCATTTTGATTTTGGTCTCTCTCTGGAGCTCTGTTCTACACGCCCAGCAGGCGCCGTCCCTGCCGCGGGATCTCAACTATCTAGTGACGCACAAAGCTTTTGCTTTCGATCCACCGACAGGCACACGTGCTGACTTGTCAGGCATTGCGCGGGATGATACGCTCGAGGCGATTCGCACTTTTTCAGGGCATGAGGGCGCTGTAAATACGGTGGGCTTTTCACCGGACGGGACGCGTATAATAACGGGTTCGGAGGATCAAACAGTCCGTGAGTGGGACATTGATACGGGAGAGGGGCACGCCCCGTTTGAAGGCCATGGGGGCGCCGTCCAGGCCGCTTTTTATGCGCCCGACGGCGCCATCTGGTCCGCGGCTACCGACAGCAAGGTGATCATCCGGACTTCCGACGGCAACGTGTTCTGGGAAGGAGTCTTTCCCCGTCCAGTTTATTCGCTGAAACTCTCTCGTGACGCATCTAAAATGATGGTAGGTACCGGTACCTACCTGCTGGCCTGGCCGCCGAGACCCAGTGTCTACTTTTACGATCTCGAAGCGGGCGGCCCACCCGTACATGTTCTGGGAGTGACAAGCGGGGCAGGCTATTACGTCGCCGCGGATTATTCTCCCACGGAAGACAAGATCGTGACCGGCTTCCTGGGATTTCTTTTTGGAGATGCTATCCTGTGGGATGCTGTGACCGGTACCTCGCTGTATAAACTGGGGTATTCGAATATCAGGGATGCGGTGTTCTCTCCGGACGGCACACAGGTTCTAACTGCTTCGGACGATGAGGCCAACCTCTGGGATGTAGAGACCGGGACCCTCATCCGCACCTTCACCGGTCATACCCTGGACGTCAACGCGGTGGCCTTTTTCCCCGACGGAAAGGTTGTCGTAACGGGTTCTTCGGACCAGACCGCCCGGATTTGGAACACTGCCACAGGAGAGCTTCTGCAGACGATGGTAGGGCACACCGCAGAGGTAAACGATGTAGCCTTTTCGCGGGATGGGATGTTTTTGTTGACGGCCGCTTCGGATAGTACAGCGCGATTGTGGACACCAGACCTGGGAGATGTCGAAATTGCTCCAATTACGCCTACGGGTTTTGCCGCTGTATCGGGAGATAGCGAAGTGACACTGTCCTGGAATCCCAATTCTGAGGATGATATCACCCAATACCGGCTGTACCGAGACACGACTCTTGGTCCGACGATACCGGCGGCCACCATTCCGGCGGACACGGAGACATTCACGGATACGGGGCTCGTCAATGGTACGGTTTATTATTACCGGCTAACCGCTGTGAATGCTGCTGGGGTGGAGAGCGGTTTTTCGGAGGAAGTAAATGCAACTCCCAACGATAGTTTCGAGGTACCAATCGACGCTATCATGGGTACTGTATTTGATCTTCAGTTGCTGGATTCTGGGCGGCTCGATCAAAATCCACTCGATAGTGCGACCGTTGAGCTTTTTGCGAATAGTGTTCTTGTTCAAAGTCTGACGACTACAACGAGTGGCGTTTTTGAATTCTCGGGCCTTGAAAGTGAGAATATATCTTATAATGTGCATGTAAGGGCAATTGGAAGAGTCCCCGAAACAGGTGAGGAGATCGAAGTAAACATGACTATCGGAGATGTAAGAGCCGGGAATTATTATGAAATTATCTCACCTCGTACGTTAGCCAGTCAGAAGCTCTCACTTGTTTATGAGTTGGAACATTTAAAAATCAAGTCAGATCTACTTTTTGGTTTGGTACCACCATTACCATTAAGCCGAAGCTATAATGAATCTTATGCCAAAGCGCTTATTGCTACTTGGCTTGCTGATATTGGTGACAATTCTGAAGTTATCAATACCTCATTAGCGCGTTTGACGCTGGCGGAATTGGTCCTGGTATCGATGTATGACAACGCTGCAAAAATGTCCCACGAGACGGGAGAAGCCTTGCTCGAATTAGTCATTGGTTTCCATTCAACATTTGAAGTGTATAATCTTATCGTTAAGGCGCTTGATGAAAGTGAAATACCCAAATTCTTATATCAAAAGCTGGCAGAGCAAATCGCGAATCTTTACGTTGACTTGTTTCTCGTACGGCCAATTAGTCTGTTGGAGTCCCGGTTGCCGGAGCGGGTAGGTCTCGCTGCGGCATCTGGGCTACGTGCGATGAATGCAGCGGCAACGAGCAATACTACAGAAAGAGGAGCCTCCTTTATAGTGAGCATCGTTGAGGATCAACTCAAGAATTTGATCGTCACGCAGATGGACAATGTTTTATTATCCTATTATTACGTGCAGCCGCGAACGCAGGAATATCTCGATCAAGCTGTCGCTAATGCTGAGTCGTTCAATTATGCGGGCGAACACATTACAGCTTATGCTGCGTCGCAAACTGTTGTAAACCAGACTACTTTTGAGACGGGTGTGGTTCATGCGAGATCAGAAGCGCTACAGGGAATTGGTACGGTTAGTAGAAGGCTGGGTGATATCTCGGCGTTAACCTCGGCAATTCTTGGTCCACAACTTCTGCTTCCACTCGCTGCTATTTTGAAAAGTATTGAATTTTCCACATTGCTTACGGCAGCTGGAATTACGGCGTCCCGACTATATGTCATTCAGGAGGATGAAGTAGCACTTGGAATGCGGTTAGCATTCGATCCGGCTGCCTCAAAAGTATTGGCAGCGCAAGGAATAGACAGCACGCTAGCTTTTGCAAAGAGATCAGATAACGTTGGTCTCTATCAGGTCAAACTACTTGACATTATTGAGGATTACATACAACTCCTTAACGACATCATCGAGCTAGCTCGAAGCGGTGAGCATGAAGAGGCCATTTCAAAGATTGATGAACTCTTACAAGTAGATGATGAACTGGCGAGTGCATTACTCATAGCTGAAGCGCCTGTCTATGCTGCAGCCGAGCAGGCGATTCAACAAATCGAAGGGTTTGTGGATGCTGATATCCGGTTGAATAGCGCTGTCACTGCAACTACTACGGAACGTATTCTGCTTTACACACGACTGCTTGAATATGCGGTAGCCCCGAGCAATAAGGTCGATAGTCTGACGGCTCAATCGGAAATCACCACGCAGGCACTGGAGAACGCTGTGAATGCCATCACAGAAATTGACGACATGATTTCAGATGTTGCTGCACCGCCACTCCTGGTCGTTATTAAAAAAGACATAATTAATACTGGGCAGGGCGTCGTGCTTAGGGCCACCATCAAGAATATAGGAGCGTTGACAGCAGAGAACATAGCCGTCGTACTGACGCCGGATTCCTCTTCAACACTTCTAACAGAGCCCCAGATAAGCATTGTTGGCCTTGAAGCTGATGCAGAGCAAATCGTTGACTGGGAGTTACAAATTACCGACTCAACGCGGACTTTTGGCACGTATGTTATAGAAATAGCCTCTAGAAATGCAAAGTCGCTTTCTGTGAGCGGCATTTATTCGATAGCGTTGGTGGGAGTTTCAACAACGACAGATGACAGGATCGCCCAGATTCCATCTGATTTCACATTGGAGCAAAACTATCCTAACCCATTCAGCATATCTACTCGCATTGCGTACACCTTACCAGAAGCGCGTCCGGTGACGCTCACGATTTACGATGCGCTCGGTCGAGCAGTGCGAGTCTTGGTGGATGAGCTCAAATCTGCCGGCCACCACACGGTGACTTTTGTTGGGGAAGGGTGGCAGAGCGGATTGTATTTCTATACCCTGCAGGCAGGTAGCTTTAACAAAACGAGATCTATGATCCTTCTAAGGTGAGGGCCCCCTTTGTTGTTAGAAAGTAAGCGCCCGGTGAACCCCGTCCTGCCGGCCACGGCGCCACGCGCTAACTTGGCGCAAAAACATATGCCATGGCCCGATCTCGCCGCACGTCCGAGCAGATGTATCCTCTTGTCGATGCCTATCACGCCAGTGGATTGTCGCAGAGCGCCTTTTGCGAAGCCCACGCCATCCCTGAGCCTGTCGTTTACTACTGGTGCGCGAAGTTTCGCCGGTGTTCGTCGCCCACCTCCGACTTTGTCGAGATTGCGCCGTCTGCGTCAATCGGCAGCGCCGTTCTTGAGATCGACTTCCCGTATGATGTCCGGCTCCGCTTCATTGTGCCGGCGATCGACTTCTCACCCATCAAGAAGTCGATCGCGTTGTGCGACCGGCACGCGGGCCTCTACGCCTGCGCGGCCCTCCATCTGTCGGACACCGGGAGGCGACAGACGCCGATTTTAAGGCGATAGATTCTCCACACGCACGACAAGCAGGGGCGAGAGGAGGTCTACCACGACACCGTGAGGATGCTGAAGGAAGGGGGCGCCGGCGACCCCGGCCGCAGGGAATATTCCACTGCTTCGGCGGACCGACGTGGCTGGCGGAAGAGGGTATCGAGCTGGAATTCCTGCTGGTGATTGGCGGACGCTGACGTTCAAAAACAGCGGCGTCGCGGCTCTGGGGCAGGAGATCCCACTTGAGCACCTCGTCCTGGAGACCGACGCCCCGTTCCTGGCGCCGGAGCCGCACCGTGGGCAGCGGAACGAGCCGGCGTACACCCGGCTGGTGTGGAATGCCCCCAAAAATCGGATCCAATGTTTAAGTGGGTGCTGCACCCCAATCAGCAGCACGATGAAACGAACGAGGCATACGTCTGAGCAGATTATCACTCACCTTCGGAAAGTCGAGGCCATGACGGCCCAGGGCGCAACGATCGCCGAGGCGGTCAAGAAGCTTGGTTTCACCGAGCAGACCTTCTACCGCTGGAAGAAGCAGTTCGGCGGCATGGATCGCGATCAGGTCAAGCGCCTGAAGGAGCTCGAACAGGAGAACGCCCGCCTGAAGCGGCTCCTGGCCGACAAGGATCTGGACATCGATATCCTTAAAGAGGTGATCGCGGGAAAGTATTGAGCCCGTCGCGCCGCCGCGATGCCATCCGTCACGTGAAGGACGGGCTGGGCATCAGCGAACGACGGGCCTGTCGAGCACTTGGCCAGGCGCGCTCTACTCAGCGCTACGACAGCCGTAAGCCAGATCGTGATCGCCCTGTGGTCACGCGTATGCACGGACTATCGGCCGAGAATCCGCGCATGGGCTACCGAACGATTACGACGCTGCTGCGCCGCGAAGGCTGGCAGGTGAATCAGAAACGCATCCATCGGTTGTGGAAGGAGGCGGGCCTGCAGGTGCCTCAGCGGCAGCACAAGAAGCGCCGTATCGGTACGAGTGAGAACGGGTGCGTGCGTTTGAAGGCGAGCCATCCCGGCCACGTATGGAGCGTCGATTTCTTGTTCGATACGACCGAGGATGGCCGCCAGATCAAGTTCATGCCGGTGATGGACGAGTACACCCGCGAATGTTTTACGATCGACGTCTCGCGCGGCATCACGTCGCGCCGTGTCATCGAGGTGCTAGAGGGGCTCTTCGCCGTTCACGGCGCCCCGGCGAATCTGCGCAGCGACAACGGCCCGGAGTTCGTTGCGAAGGCGCTCCGGAACTATCTGAAAGCAGCAAACGTGGAGACGCGCTACATTGAGCCGGGGGCACCGTGGCAAAACGGAAAGGCGATAGACAATCGCCGATCGAAAGCTTCAACAACACGTTTCGCGACGAACTGCTCAACCGCGAGATCTTTGCGACGGTACTCGAAGCCCGGGTGCTGTCGGAGCAGTTCCGGCGGCGGTACAACGAATACCGCCCCCACAGCAGTCTGAATTATTTGACACCGGCAGCATATGCTGCCGGTGTCAAACCAACCCAAAACCCTGTGCCGGCACTAACATAAAGGCTGGATCAAAGAACGGGGGCATTCCAGGTGGTCAAGAGGCTGGCGAAGGTGAAGGGGGTTTCGGGGGATGTCGTGGCGGAGGTGACGACGGTCACAGCGCGGCGGTTGTTCGGGGTGTGAATGGGGGCGGGAGTCAGACGAAGCCGGCATCCTGAAACGCTTTTCGGAGCAATTCGGACAAACCCAGGTGGGTTGCCCAGGTTTGGAGATACTCGGCATCAAGAGACGCGTGCTGCACTTTGATGACCCCAATTACGTCCAGCCATTGACGCTCCGAGATTCTACTCCCCAAATCATACCATTGTAACTTGGTGAGAATGACATCTTCGGGTGATGCGAAATAAATCGATGGAGAGTCACTCGAATCTTCCAGCGTATCCTCTGACCGCCGGTGAATGACCATTTCCTGATACTCACTGCGCCGGTGAATGAAAATGTCGATTTTAATCAGTGTCGCGAGGTGGATGAGATTAAAGGATGCTCCCTGACGAATCGCATCGAGAATCATGTTTTCGTCCACATAAAACTCCTTTTCGAGTAAAGATCGCAGTGTTGCCGCCTGTGCAAGCCGTAGCTCCGCGATGATGTCCACATCCAATGTCGTGCGCGCCATCCCATATAGCGAGCTTGCAACGGATCCACCGATGAAATAACGAACAGACAATGCATCGAAAGCCGCAATAACTGGTCGAAGCGCCAGCAAGACATCGGAATTATCCATTTCGATCTCGGTCGTTCAGATACTTTCCGAGGCGCTCGGACAGGTCTTTTCCATAATGATGCTCAACAAAAAGGAGATCTAACTCCCGTTGGGAAAGGTCCGGGTTCGAGCGCTCAAGTGCTCTGCGGGAAAGGAGGAAGGCCGTGCGAGTCAAGGAGCGGATCATGGCGAACTTTTTCGCAGGGCTCGTAGCGCGGAGCAGGGCGATGAGTACTTTTTCGGCTTCTGGGTGGGTGTCGGCAGACTGGGTCTTCATGAGGCACAGGATCCTGGGAGGTGTTGAACCGGGTTGGAAATAGCCGTGAGCCGAGGGGGAGCCTTCGTGTTTGAAGGTACGGCAAGTGGGTCGTCTAATACACGCATTTGACCACAGCAGGTGTCGCGGCCTTTCCACTCCGCCCAGGCGACAGCGAGGAAGATGGCGATCAGGGCCACGCTGTGCTCGACCCCATTCCGACCGCCACCCACGACGAACCATCCCTCCGGGGCGTGGACTATCGCGATGCCGGCGGCCAGGATACGAACCGAGAAGAGGGAAAAGCACTGCCCATTCAACTCCATGCCATCCCCGAGGTGACCGAACGGGCCCAAGGGTTGCGCTGGGACGAACTGTTTCCGGCCTTCCCGATCATGCCCGGGTGAGACCCCCTTGCATGTCCTGAGCGGTTGGTGTAGGTTCAACCCGGCACGCCCCCTTCCCATCGGCTCCCTCTGGTGCACGGCAGGGGGCTCTACCTCACGCCAACTGTTTTCGGGTACGATGGCCACCCCTCGCCGGCTCGTGATCTGCGTCGCACTCGCCCTGGCGCTCTCCAGCGCCAACGCCCAGACCGGCCAAGTCCTCTCAGCCGCCGACGGTCTCTCCTCGTACGCGGTCACCAGCCTCCTGCAAGACCAACTGGGCTTCGTCTGGATCGGCACCACGGACGGCCTGAATCGCTACGACGGGTTTGCCTTTACGGCTTTTCGCAGCATCCCCGGCGACTCCACCACGCTTTCGAACTCGATCATCAGCACACACGGCATCGCCGAGGACACGCAGGGGTACATCTGGGTCGGCACGCAGCGCGGCCTTAACCGACTCGATCCACGCACCGGCGCCGTGCGCCAGTTCTTGCACGACCCCGACGACCCCGGTAGCCTGACCAACGATCATATCCGGCAGGTGCTGGCCGCTCCGTCCGGCACGGTTTGGATCGCGACCTTCGAAGGAGGCGTGAACCGGTACGATCCGGCTCTCGAAACGTTCACCGCGCTCCGCCACGACGCGCTCGTTCCAACGGGTCTCCCTTCTTCGGATACGACACTCTCGGTGCTCGAGACGGTGGAAGGGTTATGGATTGGCGGGGGAGGGGGCCTGACACTCGCGCCGGCGGATGGCGGTCCGCTCACGCGGTTCTCGCTCGACACCCCGGAGCCCTGGATATCGAGCCTCACGGTCGATGGGGCGGGCTTGATCTGGGCCGGCGGGACGGGCATGGTCTATCGCCTCCACCCCCGGACGCGCGCGGTGATCCGCACCCCGTTTGTGCCGCCCGAAGAAACGACGCGGTACGTTCTCGATCTGTTTGTGGATGGGGACGAACGCGTGTGGGCCGGCACCTGGGGCGCCGGGCTCGTCCAGCTGGAGCAGTCGACAGGGCGCATCCTGCGTACCTTGACTCCCGGCCCCGCGCCCGATAGCCCGCCGAGCCACCGGGTCTCCTCGTTCATGCGCGACCGCTCGGGCGTGTTGTGGATCGGGACGTGGGATGGACTGACGCGGCTGCCGGCAACCCGCCCCTTTGTGTCGCTGCCGTTTAACGCGCGCACTACCGCCGTCGCGCTCGAAAACGATGGGAGTTTCTGGGTCTCGAGCATTGGCGGCGGATTGCACCGTGTAGGGCGAGGGCCGAGCCAGGCCGTCGGGCGCGCGGAAGGGTTGCCCTCGATGGACGTGCTCTCCGTGATGCGCGACCGATCGGGCCATGTCTGGGCCGGCACGTCGTCACGCGGCGTCGTACGAATCGATGCGCGCACGGGGATGATGCGGATCTACGACGCCAGCCCGACGTCCATCCCGCGTCTCCGCGACAACCTGATCTACAAGGTTTTTGAAGACAGCCGACGACGGATCTGGCTGGCGACCGTCCACGACGGTCTCGCCCTGCTGGACCCGCTCGGACAACAGGTGATGCATTTTCTCCACGACCCCGACGATCCGACCAGCATTCCGTCCAACTCGGTATGGACCGTGTTCGAGGACAGCCGGGGACGCCTCTGGGTGGGCACCATCGACGGGGGACTGGCCCGCATCCAGATCGTCGAGGACGACGCTTTTCCGCCTACCCTTCGGTTCGAACGGGTGGGCGCCGATAGTCTGCGATCCCGAAATGTCGTTTCGTTGTACGAAGACGACGCCGGCGCCCTGTGGGTTGGCACGATGGGGGGCGGCCTCTCGCGCGTCGACCCGGAGGACGATCACATTACGACCTGGAGCGTCGAGGATGGGCTGCCCGACGCCACGGTGGCGTGTATCCTGGGAGACGCGGCCGGCCGGCTGTGGCTGGGAACGGGGAACGGCCTGGCGCGCATGGATACTGACGCGGTGGGTGAATCGGGGCGTCCGCGCAGGGCGTTCCTGCACTATTCCCTCGCGGATGGGCTGCCCGGCATGGAGTTTTATGGCGATGGATGCACCCGAGAGCCGGACGGCCGGCTCCATTTTGCTGTCGATTCCTACGTGGTGTCGTTCGACCCCGCCCTGTTTTCAGACAACCTGGTACCGCCTCGGGTGATCGTGAGCGACGTGCTGCTCTTTAATACGCCCATGGCATTGGATACCCTGGCGTCGTACAAACGGATGCTGCGGCTCCGTCACGACCAGAACTTCCTCGCCTTCACGTACGCGGCCCTCGCATTTGATGCGCCGGAGAAAAACGGCTACGAATACCGGATGGACGGCGTCGACGCCGGCTGGGTGCCCGACCTCGGCGGCCGGCTTGCCAGCTACCCTAATCTGTCTCCCGGAACCTACACCTTTCGCGTTCGCGGATCAAACAACGACAGTGTCCTGGGCCCCGAAACCCGGATGTCGATCAAGATTCAGGCGGCATTTTACCAGACGGTCTGGTTCCAGTTGGCGGGCATCGTGCTGCTGTTGTCCCTGCCGGCCGCTTTCGTATGGGCACGCATACGAGAACGTGACCACCTGAACGCCACGCGGCAACAGATCGCCGACGATCTGCACGACGACATGGGCAGCCGGCTCGATGGCATGGCCATGTTTCTCAACCGATTGCTGCGCAACGGGTCCATCGCCGAAGCCGAACGGCAGCGCGCCCACGCCCACATGGATTCGGCGCGCCAGATGACGGGCGACCTCAGCGATCATGTCTGGCTCATCGAACCAGAGTACGATACGTTGGGGCACCTGGTGTCGCATCTCCAGCGGGCGGCCCAGACGCTGGTGTCGCCGGATTTGCTTGAGATAGAAGTCCACGGCCTGGATACGGAGCGGTCGCTGGCGATGGAGCCCCGCCGGCATGTCTATATGATGACAAAGGAGGCGCTGCGCAACGCCGTCCGCCATAGCGGCGCCTCAACCATCCGCCTCCGCATCGTCGCGTCAAAAGACGCCCTCCGCATCGAAGTGATCGACAACGGCAACGGCTTCCCCGCCGGGCGCGGCGCCACGGGCAAGCTCCTGCACACCCTCCCGCGCCGGGCGCGAGCCGTCGGCGCCAATCTGGAGATCGAATCGAGCGAAGGGCAGGGCGCGACGATCCGAATCACGCTCCATCTGACGTGAACGTGCCATAGATTTTCGGGTGAGATTCGGTTATGTTCATCTGTCTACAATCGTAACACAGCTCAAATCGCCGTCATGTCAGCACCCGATACCGCGCCGACGTTCATCACTCTCTGGGTGGTCGAAGATGTAACCACGTACCGAATCGAACTGGTCGATGTGCTCGACGCGGAGATCGACCTGCACGTCTCGCATGCGTTCGAGACCGTCGAGGACATGCAAACCTATATCGCCCTGCAGCCCGAGTTTGTGCCGCCGGACATGGTGCTGATGGATATCGGGCTCCCGGGCATCGATGGGATTTCCGCCACCCGGGTGCTGACGGCTCAGTTTCCGGGGATCAAGGTGTTGATGCTGACGGCGTACGAGGAGCCGGACCGTATCTTCAGCGCGATCCGCGCCGGCGCCGTCGGGTATATCGTCAAAAATATGCCCATCGACCAGATCCTTTCGTTGACCCGGCAGGTGGCGCAGGGGGCTTTTCACGTCGCGGCGCCCATCGCCACGCGTATCCTCGACCATTTCAAGGGCGATCCGGTGATCCACCTGACCCCCCGCGAGTCCCAGGTGCTGGCTCACCTCGCGACCGGGGCGACCCAGAAGCGGGTCGCGGCGCTACTGAACATCAGCCCGGATACCGTCAATAACCACGTCCGCAATATCTTCGAGAAGCTCAGCGTGAACTCGGCTCCTGGCGCCATCGCCCGGGCCTATCAGCTGGGTTTGTTGTAGGGTTTGGCGCGCCGCGAAATCTCGGGTTGTCTGGAAATCAAAACCCCCGACACCACGCGGCGTCGGGGGTTTTGGTCATTAACGGCATGCACGGCCTTTTTGGAGACACGATGTTTCGTGTCTCTACCGGTTGGGAAACGGGGTTTCGTTACCCTCGCGATTACTTCTTCTCCTCCTCGTCGTCCACCACCTCGTAGTCGACGTCTTTCACCTCCTCACCGGCGGCGCCGGCGTCACTGGCCGGGGCGCCATTCGCGGCGGCTTCCTGGCTGGCCTTCTGAAGGTCCTCGCCGGCGGCCGCCCAGGCGTCGTTCAACTGCGCCATGGCGGACTCGATCTCGCTCACCTTTTCGCTGCCCGCGGCCGACACCAGTTTCAGCCGCTCGAGCGCGGCGTCGATCTTCGCCCGCTTCTCAGGAGAGATCTTGTCGCCGTAGTCCTTGAGGTTCTTCTCGGTCGTGTACACGAGCGCGTTGGCGGAGTTAGTCTTTTCGACCGTGTCGCGGCGCTTCTTATCCTCGTTGGCGTGGGAGCGGGCGTCGGTGCGCATCTTCTCGATATCGTCCTTCGACAGACCGCTGGAGGCCTCGATGCGAATCGTCTGCTCCTTGCCGGTCGACTGGTCCTTCGCGCCGACGCTCAGGATCCCGTCGGCGTCGATGTCGAAGCTGACCTGGATCTGCGGGATGCCGCGGGGCGCCGGCGGGATGCCGTCGAGGTGGAATCGCCCGATCGTCCGGTTGCCTTCCGCGATCTCGCGGTCGCCCTGGAGAACGTGGATCTCGACGCTCGGCTGGCTGTCCGACGCCGTAGAGAACACTTCGCTCTTGCGGGTCGGGATGGTCGTGTTTGCCGGGATAAGCACTGTCATCACGCCACCCAGGGTTTCGATGCCCAGGTTAAGCGGGGTGACGTCGAGCAGGAGCACGTCGCTCACGTCGCCCGAGAGGACGCCGCCCTGGACGGCCGCGCCAAGGGCGACGACTTCGTCCGGGTTCACCGAGCGGTTGGGCTTTTTGCCGAAGAATTTCTCGACCGTCTGCTGGACGAGCGGGATACGCGTCGAGCCACCTACGAGGATCACTTCATGGATCTCGCTCTTGCTGAGGCCGGCGTCGCGAAGCGCCTTCTCCATCGGCGGGATCGTGCGGTCGACGAGGTCGTCCACCAGCTGCTCGAACTTGGCGCGGGGTAGCTCCATGTTCAGGTGCTTCGGACCGTCCTGCGTGGCCGTGATAAAGGGCAGGTTGATGGTCGTCTGCGCGCCGCTCGAGAGCTCGATTTTGGCTTTTTCCGAGGCCTCCTTGAGGCGCTGGAGGGCCATCGGGTCCTTGCGGAGATCAACCCCTTCCGTCTTCTTGAATTCGTCGGCGATGTAGTCGATCAGGCGCTGGTCGAAGTCGTCCCCGCCCAGGTGTGTGTCGCCGTTGGTGGATTTTACCTCGAACACGCCGTCTCCGAGCTCCAGGATCGAGATGTCGTACGTGCCGCCGCCCAGGTCGTACACGGCGATGACGCGCTCGGTGTCCTTCTTGTCGAGGCCGTAGGCCAGCGCGGCGGCGGTGGGCTCGTTGATGATGCGGCGCACGTTCAGGCCGGCTATTTCGCCTGCCTCCTTGGTGGCCTTACGCTGGGCGTCGTTAAAATACGCCGGCACGGTAATGACGGCTTCCGTGACGCTCTCGCCAAGGTAATCTTCCGCGGTCTGCTTCAGCTTTTGGAGCACCATCGCCGAGATTTCCTGTGGGGTGTAGACGCGTCCGTTTACATCGACACGCGCCGTTCCGCCTTCACCCTGTACGACCTGGTAGGGGACGGTCTTCATCTCCTCGGTCACTTCGCCGAACATGCGGCCCATGAAGCGCTTGATGGAGAACAGGGTGTTCTTGGGGTTGGTGATGGCCTGCCGTTTTGCCGGCGCGCCGACGAGCCGCTCCCCGTCCGTCTTAAATGCCACGACCGACGGCGTCGTACGCGCACCCTCGGCATTCGTGATGACGACCGGCTCACCCCCTTCCATAACGGCCACTACCGAGTTCGTCGTGCCGAGATCGATTCCAATTGTCTTACCCATTGTATCCGTTGATTTCTATCGATGAACGATACGCGACTGATTACGGCGTTTGCGTCCCGCGCGACCTATGGTACAACCGGTCTGCGCAATCGGCCCGCGCCCACTCCTGCGTAATCTGCCCGAGGAGTTGTTTTTCACAGAGGGCGTTTCATCAAGAAAGATGCCATTGTAAAAAGTGCGCCACTCTGTCAGACCAGGCCGCCCCGCGACCGGAAAAAAGGGCTTACTGCGTGTAACAGCGGCGTGCCGGCTGACAGAGTCGGCGAAGACGTTGGGACCCGATATATCGTGTCGCCATACAAACATTGAGTAGGATCCGTTATTTTTGACGAAAGTCCTCAAGGAAAAACGGCCGGCGTTACCGTATATTCCCGCCCATGAGCAGTAGCCCGTTGTACATGAAGAATGTCCCGAACGCCATTACGATCGCCCGGATCGTACTCACCCCTGTGGTGTTGTTTCTGTTATTCTCCGAGTCGTTCGCCGGCCGGTTGGGCGCTTTTGTGGTCTTCGTGATCGCGGCGATTTCGGATTATTATGACGGCAAGCTGGCGCGTTCCTATGCGGTCCCCTCGCGTCTGGGGCAGTTCCTGGATCCGTTTGCCGACAAGATTCTGGTGCTCGGAACGTTCACCGCGTTGGCGCTGCTCATCCCCCATGTAGTGCCCTGGTGGGCCGTGGCACTGATCGCCGTTCGGGACCTCGCGGTAACGCTGCTCCGGGCCTGGAACGAATCCCGCGGCCGCAGCCTGAAAACCCTGCCGCTGGCGAAGGCGAAGACGACCGTCCAACTCACCTTCTTGATCGCCACGCTGTTGCTGATGACGATGACGAAGATGGCCGGCGCGGTTGGGGCATACGCCAACTGGCTGCTGGGCAGCGTCATTCCCTTTATCTGCCTGCTTTTTGTGGTCGGCTTTACAGTCTGGACGGGCGTGTTATACGTGCTTAAGCGAGAAGAGGGTACGTCGTGACTACCCATCCCCCCCCAGATTTTAATCCGCGCGAGCGCCGCATCGCCGGCGCGCTGCTGTCCATCGGCGCCGTAGCCCTGTCCCCGGAGGCCCCCTTTACGTGGGCCTCGGGCCTGAAGTCGCCTATCTACTGCGACAATCGCCTCACCATGGCCCATCCGGACATCCGCCGCCAGATCACGAGGGGGTTTGGCGAGCTGATCGATCAGTACGAGCTTAGCCCGGACGTGATTGCCGGCACCGCGACGGCTGGCATCCCGCATGCGGCATGGCTCGCCGAGGTGTTGGACCTGCCGATGGTTTATGTACGCTCTAAACCAAAAGAACATGGCCGACTGCATCAGATCGAGGGCCAACTCGAACCCGGTCGACGCGTCGTGGTCATCGAAGACTTGATCTCCACGGGCGGCTCTTCGATGGCGGTCGTTCGTGTGCTCCAGCAAGCCGGCGCGGTCGTGGAGGCTGTTCTGGGGATCTTCTCCTACGGATTTCCCGAGGCACACCACTTGTTTAAGGAGGCCGGCGTTCCGGCGTATACCCTGACGACGTTCGCCGCCCTGATGGATGTGGCCGCCGCCGAGGGCCGCATCCCCGAAAACGCGAGAGAAGCCCTGGATTCCTGGCGGAAGGACCCAAAGGCCTGGAGCGAGGCCGTCGTGGCGCGGGAGCAAATCCCTCGGTAACGTTCAACGAGAAAACGTTCAACGCGTCAACGCCTATGACCGCGCACATCATCACCGTAGGAGACGAGCTGCTCATCGGGCAGGTAATAAATACGAACGTGGCCTGGCTGGGAGAGCAATTGACGCTGGCGGGGGTGGACGTGACGGAGGCGTTGACGATATCGGACGATCAGCCGGTGATCGAGGCCGCAATCGCGCGTTCGTGGGCGGTGGCGGATCTCGTGGTGGTGACGGGAGGCCTCGGGCCTACCCACGACGATGTGACGCGCGAAGCGGTCGCCGGCTTTCTCGGGGTCCCGCTGGTGTTCCACCAGGACGTACTCGACCACGTCGCCCACCTATTTGAACGGTTCAAGCGGACGATGCCCGAAAGTAACCGGAGCCAGGCCATGGCGCCGCTGGGTTGCGAAGTGCTGCATAATCCCGTAGGCACGGCGCCCGGGTTGTGGTTCGCCGGTGAGCATCGAGGACGTAAGAGTGCCCTGCTCGTCGTCCCGGGGGTGCCGCGCGAAATGAAACGCATCGTGGCGGACCATCTGATGCCCCGGCTGGCGACTTCGGACAGCCTGCGGACGATCAAACACCTCACCATCCATACGCTGGGCATCGGCGAATCACACCTCCAAGAGCAGATCCGCGATATTGTCGCAACCCTCGATCCCGGACAACGCCTCGCGTATCTGCCCGACATGGGGAGCGTGCGCCTCCGCATCTCCTCGTTTGCCAAGACGCCGGAGGCTGCCAATCGTCAGGTAGAAAGCTTCGCCGCCCGGGTACAGGAGCGGCTGGGCGCGTTTGTTGTCGGCATCGATCAAGACGTGCTTGAGCAGGCGGTCGGGAAATTATTGATGGCGCGGGGGCTGACTGTGGCCACTGCCGAGAGCTGCACCGGAGGGCTCATCGGGGACCGCATCACCAATATCAGCGGGGCTTCGGAGTACTTCAAGGGGGGCGTGATCGCCTATTGTAACAGCGTAAAAAGCACGGTGCTGGGGGTGTCTGAGGAGGTCCTGCGTCACGAAGGCGCCGTGAGTGAACAGGTGGCGATACAGATGGCGCTGGGGGTCCGCCGGCTGCTGGACGCCGACATCGGTCTCTCGTCCACCGGCATCATGGGCCCCGGAGGCGGTACCCCGGAAAAGCCCGTCGGCACCGTCTGGATCGGGTATGCGGATGCCTCGGGCGCCGAGGCCCAACTGATCGAGACGCGGCGGGAGCGGCTGCCCAACAAACAGTACGCTAGCATGGCCGTGCTGGACCTGCTACGGAAAAAGTTGCTCGTCTGAGGGTACGTCCAGGCGCCCGAATACGTCTATCATAATATAGCGGCGCGCACCGTCCACAGTCCGCGTTCGTTAAATAACGACGCCGGCTTGCGAATATGTGTGAGATATGTTAGTATGGCATCTACCGCTGGCAACAATGCGGAAAAAACGCAAAAACCAGGGGAGATAGGCTATGACACACGGTTGTCACTCGGGCTTCGTAAACTGACTGCCGACATGCTAATCACGCCGTTTCACCCCAAATAAACCCTACCCATGGCAGCATCCGAAACTCCGAAGCAGAAAGCGCTGGACCTGGCGGTCAAGCAGATCGAGAAACAGTTTGGCAAGGGGGCGATCATGCGCCTGGGTGATGCGCCTATCGCGATCATGGAGACGATATCCACCGGTTCGCTGGCGCTGGACGCCGCGCTCGGCGTCTGGGGCGTGCCCCGGGGGCGCATCATCGAGATTTTTGGCCCGGAGTCGTCCGGTAAGACGACACTAGCGACGCACATCATTGCCGAGGCTCAGAAGGCCGGCGGCGCATGCGCGTTTATCGACGCCGAACACGCCTTCGACGCGACATATGCGAAGAAATTGGGCGTGGATGTAGACAACCTGCTGGTTTCCCAGCCGGATGCCGGCGAGCAGGCCCTCAACATCTGCGACATGCTCGTGCGCAGCGGCGCGCTGGATGTGGTCGTGATCGACTCCGTCGCCGCGCTCGTCCCGCAGGCCGAGTTGGAAGGGGACATGGGCGACAGCAGCATGGGCCTCCAGGCCCGCCTCATGAGCCAGGCCATGCGTAAGCTCACGGGCACCCTGAACCGGACGAACACGGTGCTTATCTTCATCAACCAGATCCGTGAGAAGATCGGGGTGATGTTCGGCAGCCCGGAGACGACGACCGGCGGACGTGCGCTAAAGTTTTACGCCTCCGTCCGTCTGGACATTCGCCGCATCGGCGCGATCAAGGAAGGCACGGAGGTGGTTGGCAACCGGACCCGCGTCAAGGTGGTCAAGAACAAGGTCGCCCCGCCATTCCGGGAGGCCGAGTTCGACATCATCTACGGCGAGGGAATTTCTTCTTCCGGCGAACTCACCGACCTGGCCGTCACCTACGAAATCATCCAGAAAAGTGGGGCCTGGTATGCCTATGGGGACCAGAAAATCGGCCAGGGCCGCGAGGCGACGAAAAACTGGCTCCGGGAATCCACCGCCATGCAGGAGGAGATCAAGAAGCGGGTGAAGGAAGCGATGGGCATGGACCCCCACGGCCCCAAAAAACCCAAGAGCGCTCTGGTGGCGAACGGCGTGGATGAGTCGTACGAAGACTGATGGCGCCGCGTCCGCCCACCACCCGCAACGTCGTCCTCGTCGACGGCTGCCGTACCCCGTTCCTCCGGGCCGGCACGGGGTACATGGACCTGATGTCCTATCGCCTCGGCCAGTTTGCGATTAAAGGAGTGCTGGACCGGACGGGCCTTCCGCCGGAGCGTGTCGATCAGGTCATTCTGGGGGCGGTCATCGCCAACATAAAAACGCCGAACGTAGCCCGGGAAGCCGCCATCACGGCCGGCATCCCGGCCTCCGCGCCCTGCCACTCGGTGTCTCAGGCCTGCATCTCGGCGAACCGGGCCATCGCGGACGGGTGCCTCGAGATTGCCGCCGGGCGGTCGAACGCGGTCATCGCCGGCGGGGTCGACCTGGTCTCCGACGCGCCCATCCAGTTTCGGAAGGCGATGCGGGCCAAGCTGTTTCATGCACAGAAGCTGAGGGGGCTGGGGGGTGTCCTCCGCTTCGCCGCCTCCCTCCGGCCGGCGGATTTTTTCCCGGAGCGACCGGAAGTGGCGGAGTTCAGCACCGGACGGGTGATGGGGGAGGACTGCGACATCATGGCCGCACGCTTTGGAATCACCCGCGAGGCGCAGGATGCCTTCGCCGTCCGTTCCCATCACCTGGCCGCGCAGGCGCATGCGGACGGCCACTTGCCCCGCGAAATCGTCCCGGTATCCATTCCACCGACGTTTGAAGCCATTACGGCAGACAACGGCATTCGCCCAGATACCAGCCTCGAGCAGGCCGGCCGGCTCAAGCCGGCTTTCGACCGCCGCTACGGCACCCTGACCGCCGCCAACTCGTCGTTTCTCACGGACGGCGGCGCCGCCGTCTTACTGATGGACGAGGGCGCCGCGCTGGAGGCCGGCCTGTCGCCCCTTGCCGAGGTGATCGACTTCGTCTTTACCGGGCAGGACCTCACCGACGAGCTGCTCCTTGGGCCCACCTACGCCGTGTCGAAATTGCTGACCCGCGTCGGGCTGAGGCTGGCGGACCTGGATGTGATTGAATTCCACGAGGCCTTCGCCGGCCAGGTCCTCGCCAATATCGAAGCCCTGGCATCACATGACTTCGCACGTCGCTACCTCGGTCGAGAAGAAGCTGTGGGCCAGATCAACATGGACCGATTTAACCGGTGGGGTGGGTCACTCGCCATCGGTCACCCCTTTGGCGCCACGGGCGCCCGGCTGCTGACGACGACGGCCAACCGGCTTCAGCACGTGGGCGGCACGTACGGGCTACTCGCCGCTTGCGCGGCCGGCGCCCACGGGCACGCCATGCTGATAAAACGATACGATTCCTGACGCTACGGGAGACATGATGCAGATCGAGGACTTCATCACCGTCGAAAAACAAGATGGCGTCGCCACCCTCTGGATCGACCATCGGCTCGAACCCCAGAACGTCGTCTCGCCAGCCGTGATCGAGGTGCTCGGGGCGGTATTCGATGCCGTGCAGAACGACCCGGATGTCCAGGCGCTCGTCTTGATCAGCCGAAAAGACAACTTCATCGCCGGCGCGGACATCAAGGCGTTCGATATCTCCGGGCCCGGTGAGTTTACCCCCATCCAGGCTCGCGGTCACGAGGCGCTCACGCGTCTCGAACACAGCCGAAAACCCTGCGTCGCCGCGATCCATGGCGCGTGTATGGGCCTCGGGACTGAACTGGCATTGGCCTGCCATGGGCGTATTGCCTCGAACGACCCCTCGACACGCCTGGCCCTGCCCGAAGTACGCCTCGGCCTACTCCCCGGCGGCGGCGGCACCCAGCGATTACCCCGCTTGATCGGCATCCAGCGCGCGCTCGATATGATGCTGACCGGACGCACGATCTACCCGTACCAGGCCCGAAGCATGGGGCTGGTGGACGATCTGGTCGATCATTCAAAGCTGCATCATGCCGCGGTGCTCATGGCGCGCCGGCTCGCCGCAAGCGAACGGAGGCCGCCCCGCCGTCGCTCGTTTCTCGAATGGCTGCTTGAAACCAATCCCGTGGGACGTGCGCTGTTATTTCGTGAGGCGAAAAAGCGGGCGTTGAGAGAATCGCAAGGCAACTATCCGGCGGTGCCAGCAATCATCGATTGTGTCGAGACCGGTATCCGTCACGGCGCAGAGGCCGGCTATGCGCGGGAGCGAGCGCTCTTCGAGCCTCTTTTACTCACGCCTGAGAGTCGCGCCATGCGGGCCCTGTTTTTTGCCATGACGGACAACAAGAAGAACCCGTACCCTGATCAGGTGCGACCCATTCAAACCGTCGCGGTGATCGGGGCAGGACTCATGGGCGCCGGCATCGCCGAAGTAAGCGTCACAAAAGGGCTCGATGTGATCCTCGAAGACGTCAATGGGGCACCGTTGGCCGCCGCGCAGCGCGCCGTCTGGGCTGAACTCGAAAAAAGCGTCCGTTACCGCGCGATCACACGCACCGAGGCGGAGGCGACGATGAGCCGGCTCCGAGCGCAGGTCGACTACGCTGGCTTTGCGCACGTCCAGGTAGCCATCGAGGCTGTGCTCGAGCGTATGGACATCAAACGCCAGGTAATCGACGAGATTCAGCGTGCCGCCGGTGGGGACGTCATCATCGCCACCAACACGTCGTCGTTGTCGGTCACGGAGATGGCCGATGCGGCGAGCCGGCCGGAATGCGTCATTGGCATGCATTACTTTTCGCCGGTGCCCAAGATGCCGCTGCTGGAGATCGTCCGCACCAGGCATACGGTAGACTGGGTGCTGGCAACCTGTTATGCGCTCGGTGTGCGGCAGGGGAAGACGTGTATTGTCGTGCGGGACCGCCCGGGGTTTTACGTGAATCGGGTCCTCGCACCGTACATGAACGAGGCTTTGCTGCTGCTGGACGAGGGGGCGTCGATCGCTGCCATCGACACCGCCCTGCACAAGAAGGGCTTTCCGGTGGGGCCGCTCCGGTTGTTTGATGAGGTCGGGTTGGATGTAGCGGCGCACGTGGTCCGCAGCAGCGAGGCGCTGTTTGGCGACCGAGCCGGCTTCATCGTGAGTCACGCGGTCGTCCGGATGTTCGAGGCCGGCCGGCTGGGGAAGAAGAACCGGAGCGGTTTTTATCGATACGATGCCCGGAGCGGTAAGCGCACCGGTGCTGACGCCACCGCGTATGCCTTTTTTAAAGCAAGGGGCGATCGCCCCATGTCGATGGACGTGTTGCAGGACCGACCTCTGTTCCTCATGCTCAATGAAGCCGTCCGTTGTCTGGACGAAGGCGTCATCGAACGCCCGATCGATGGCGACCTCGGGGCCGTATTTGGCATCGGTTTTCTCCCGTTTACGGGTGGGCCGTTTCGGTATATCGACCAACTCGGGGCGGGGTCCGTCGTGCAGCGTATGGAATCGCTCGCCGCGGCGTACGGCGCTCGTTTCATGCCGGCCAAGCGCCTGGTGGCCATGGCGGAGTCCGGCGAGCGCTTTTACGCGGCGTAGAGATCAGACATCCAACAACACCTTAAGCACGGGGCCCCGCTGCAGTGCCGTCGCAAAAGCGCGCTCCACCTCGACGAGGGGAAACCGATGGGTCACCAGCCGATCGATCTTCAACTGACCGGCAGCCAGTAGACGGATGGCCTCCCGGAAGTCATCACCCGTGTACATGAGCGAGCCTTTTATGTCTAGCTCCCAATCCTGCACAAACCCGAACGGCACAGACGCCTCCGCGCCGAAAACGCCCAGTACGACCAGCGTCGCTCCTTTGCGGCACGCCAGCAGGGCGCTCCGCAATGCCGGCTCCACCCCCACACATTCAAACACGATATCGTAGCGTTGCCGCTCGGAGGATGGGAGGGCGGTCAACCCCATGCGTGTCGCCTGTTCGAGGCGCTCCGTATCGGGCTCGATCAGATGGACCTGCGCCGCCCCGTACGCCGTGGCCACCATGGCGGTAAGGATACCGATCGTGCCGCCACCAACGACCGCCGCATCGAGCCCGGCAACGTGGCCGGCCCGACGGACACCGTGCACCGCCACGGCCGCCGGCTCTACCAGGGCGCCCATCTCATCCGAAAACCCATTGGGCAGGTGGTGGAGACGATCCGTCGGGCAGGTGAAATACTCGGCCATCGCTCCGGGTGCCTGGAAGCCCATCACGGCCAGCTCGGTGGCGATATTGTAGCGACCGGGCTCAAAGCGGGGCCGGCCTTGGCCCGGCAACGAGGGCTCGATGACCACCCGGCGCCCCACGAGCGCGGCGTCGCCGGCGGAGACGACCTCTGCGCAGACCTCGTGGCCGGGCCACACCGGATACGAAACGTATGGGTGTTTGCCCTCGAACGTGTGCAGGTCCGACCCACAAATGCCCACCGTTCGGATGCGCAACAACGCTTCGCCAGGGCCGGGGACAGGGAGGTCTTGATGGACGATTTCGATGTGGTGCGGCTCGGGAATCAGGGCACGGATCATAGGATTGGTCTCGGTGGAAGGAGCCAGGTCAGTCGGGCACGAGATGCACCTTCATCGTCTGTCCCCGGCTGAACGCATCAAAGAGGGAGTCAAACTCGCGCAGGGGGGCTGTGTGGCTCACGAGCGGGGCGACGTCGATCACGCCAGCGTCGAGCCAATCGATCGCCTGATGAAAGGTGTAGCACAACGCAAAACTCCCGATGATCTGCCAGTCGTTTTTGAAGATGTCGAACGGCCGGATGCGGATCTCGGCGTCCTTCGGGGCGACGCCGAACATCAGGAAGCGGCCGCGGGGTTTGAGGTAGGCGAAGGCCCGCTCGATCACCGCCGGCGAGCCGGTCGCGTCTACGACGATGTCGAATCCGCCGGGAGCAAGCAGGGCAAGTTCGTCTGCCAACCTGTCATTGGTTGGGCGTATGGCTGTGGCGCCGAGGCGTGTAGCCAGTTCCAGCCGATCCGCTTGTTTATCGACCACCACGAGCCGGCTCGCCCCGGCATGCCGCAGGGCCTGGACGAGCAGCAGTCCGATCGGGCCGGCGCCGAACACTAGCACGCGGTCCGCCGGCGCCACCGGCAACCGCGACATCCCGTAACAGACACAGGCGAGCGGCTCGATGAAGGCCACCTGCGCCAGCGAAAACGTATCCGGCACCGGGTAACAGGCCCGCGCCGGCACGGCCACGAATTCGGAAAATCCGCCTGGCCGCGTGATGCCGATGCCCTGCCAGTTGGCGCAGTGGTTGGAGCGCTCCGTCCGGCAAAATTCGCACTGGCCGCAGTAGAGGTTCGGGTCTACCGCCACGCGCTCACCGACCCGGACACCCGTGGCCACCGCCGACCCGATTTCCACCACTCGCCCCCCGAACTCATGGCCGGGGATGAGGGGGAAGCGGGACAGGTATTCGTTTCGGTAGATGTGGAGATCGGTGCCGCAGATCCCGGAGATCTCTATGGAAACAATGACTTCGTCGGGGCCACAGACCGGGTAGTTGACTTCGGCGTACAGGGATTGCTTCGGCGCGGGAAAGAGGATGGCGTGCATAGGGCATTCAGGACTATTTCACCGCGCCGAACGTCAGCCCGCGCACCAGGTGGCGCTGGCTCAGCCAGCCCAGGGCCAGGATGGGCGCGACGGCGAGTGTCGAGGCGGCGGACAATTTTGCCCAAAAGAGGCCTTCGGGGGCGGAAAATGAGGCGATGAAGGTGGTTAATGGAGCGGCATCCACGGTAGTCAGGTTCAGGCTCCAGAACGCCTCGTTCCAGCAGAGCACGATCGACAGGAGGGAGGCCGACGCGATGCCCGGCAAGGCGAGCGGGAGGAGGATATGACGCAACTCATCGCGGGCGGATGCGCCGTCGATCCGGGCGGCGTCGAGGATCTCGGTTGGGATTTCGCGGAAGAAGCTGAACAGCAGCCATATGAGGATGGGGGCATTCATCAGGGCGTAGACGACGATCAGGCCGGCGTGGGTGTCGATCAGCCGCGTCCAGGTGAACAACAAGTACATCGGTACTAACACGCCGGCGGCCGGCAGCATCCGTGTCGATATCATCCAGACCAGTACGGTGCGTGTATGGCGTGTTGGAAAAAACGCAAGTCGATACGCAGCCGGAATCCCAAGCAGCAGCGCCAGGGCCGTACCTCCGAGCGAAAGGTACAGGCTGTTTACGGCAGCCCGGACGTAGTCGGCTCGCTGATGGACGGCGACATAGTTCTCGATCGTGGGCGAAAAAACGAGCGAGGGTGCGGCGATGGCATCCACTTCCGTCTTGAAACTGGCGAGCACCATCCAAGCGATAGGTAGGAAAAAGGCCAGCGCGATGGTCCAGCCCGCGAGGGTCATCAGCACACGGCGAAACGACGACGGATTCATAGGTCATACATCGATCGTGCGCGAAACGGTGCGCATGAAAAAAAAGGCGATCCCATTGGCGAGCACGATCGCGATGACGCCGGCGGCGGAGGCCATGCCTACATCGTACTGCAGGAGCGCCTTGATGTAGATAAAAAACGCCAAGTTCGTCGTGGCGAGGCCAGGTCCCCCGCTCGTGGTGACGAGGATTTCGGCAAAGACGGTCAGCAGGAAGATCGCCTCTACCATCGCGACGATGCCAATCGCCCGGCGCACATGCGGCAGCACCAGGTAACGGAACTGATCCCGCCAGCCGGCTCCGTCAAGCAGCGCCGCCTCGCGAATCGAGGGGTCGATGGACTGCATTGACGTGAGGAAGATAAGGATTGCGAAGGGGGTCCATTGCCACGCCACGATGAGGACGATCGACGCCATCGGCCAGTCGGTAAACCAGTCAACCGCCGGCATTCCCAGGCCCCGCGCCGCCGCCGCGAAGAGTCCGTTCACGGGGTGCATGAGCAGATTCTTCCAGATCAGCGCGCCGACGGTGGGCATCACAAAAAAAGGGGCCACTACGAGAAGGCGGGCCGTGCGCCGGCCGAAAAAAGGCTCGTCGAATATCGCCGCCACTACCAGGCCGGCGACGATCGAGAGGAGGAGCACACTACCCACGAGGACGACGGTGTTCGCGATCGAGGTCCACAGTGCTGGGTCGGCAAACAAGGACGTGTAGTTGGCGGCGCCGGCGAAACCGCTCACCTGCGGCGTAAGCAGGTTGTACCGCTGGAACGAAAACCACAGTGTCATCGCCAGAGGCACGACCATCCAGAGGGCCAGGGCGGCGATGGCCGGCGCGAGGAGTCGCCGGCCGCCCGGTTGGTAGACGGGCGCGAGGAGTCGCCGGCCGCCCGGTTGGTAGACGGGCGCGGGGAGTCGCCGGCCGCCCGGTTGGTAGTCGGGCGCGGGGAGTCGCCGGCCGCCCAGTTGGTGGACGGGCGCGGGGGGTGGGGTCATGCTCGTAACGGTCTCACTGGATATACCCGGCATCTCGCATGGCGCGCTCCGCGATATTCTGGGCGGTTTCGAGGGCCTCGTCGATTGGCTGCTGGCCTGAAAGCGCCGCCGCCATGACCTGGCCCACCTGCGCCCCGATCCCTTGAAACTCCGGGATCCCCACATACTGAATTCCGACGTAGGGCACGGGATCGCGCGTCGGCCGGGTGGGGTCGACGGACAGAATGGCGGTCTCGACGAACGGCGCAAACGGGGCCGCGGCGAGGTAGGCCGGATTGGCGTACGTCGAGCGCCGTGTGCCGGGAGGCGCCACGGTCCAGCCGTCCGTATCGCCGACAAGGGCAACATAGTCAGCCGAGGTGGCCCATTGCACAAACTGGCGCGAGGCGTCGGCATTTCGGCTGGAGGCCGGCACCGCCAGCGCCCAGGCCCACACCCAGCTCGTGCCATTTCCGGTTACTTCCACGGGTGCCCGCGCGAATCCGATGCGGTCCGACACCCGGCTGTCATCAGTGTTGTAGAGATGGCCGGCGGCGGCAGTCGCGTCGATCCATAGGGCGCAGTTGCCGGCGGCAAACAGCGCGCGGTTTTCGTTGTGCCCGTTTGACGCCGCGCCGGGGGGGCCGTAGTTGGCCAGGAGGTCGACATAATACGTGAGGGCGGCATGCCACTCCGGCGAGGTCAGTTGCGGGTGCCAGCTCATGTCGAACCAGCGGCCGCCGAACGCATTGACGAGGGTGCTCAGGTAGGCCATGTTTTCACCCCACCCGGGTTTGCCCCGAAGGCAGATCCCATACACGCCGTTTGCCGGATCGTGGAGGCGTCGGGCGAATTCGGCGATCTGAGCATAGGTGGGCGCTTCGGGCATGACCAGGCCGGCCTGCTCGAAGAGGTCCGTCCGGTAATAGGTGAAGCTGCTTTCGGCGTAGAAGGGCACCGCAAACAGCGTATCGCCCAGCGAAAGACTCTGGCGGACGGAGGGGAGCAGATCGTCATAATCATAGGCATCGCCGAGGTCGTTGAGCGGCAGGAGCCAACCCTCGCGCGCCCAGATCGGGGTTTCGTAGGAGCCGATGGTGACGACATCAAACTGGCCGCCTCCGGTGGCGATATCAGTCGTTACGCGCTGCCGCAATAGGTTTTCCTCGAGCACGACCCAGTTCAGCTCGATGCCGGTAGCCTCCTCGAATGCCGGCGAGAGCCGCTGCATGATGATCATGTCGGCATTGTTCACGGTCGCAACGGTGAGGGTAGGCGCATCGCGCGTACAGCCGGCGACGGCCGACAACACCACGAGCAGGAGCACGGAGAGGGGAGTGCGACGAGGCAAATCCATGAGATCTGGTATCAGGCGGGGAGGCGAGCGGACAGGCCATCAAAAAACACATCCGGATTATAGCGCGCACCGGGGGGCAAGTCAAACGTTTCCGGCGGCTGCAGCCGACACTCTCGAACCTCTCGTCGTTGTCCTGAACTTCACATGTTCGATCATAGCCTTAGAACGTTTTCATCGATATACTTGTTAACGGTGTTAATCACCCTGAATGTCCATCTGAGGATTCCCATATGTTCGACTTCATCACAGAAGATCACCGGCTGATTCAGCAGACGGCGCGCGAATTCGCCGAGCAGGCGATTGCCCCGATAGCGGCGCATCACGACGAGACGGCGACGTTTCCCGCCGAGACCATCCGCGAGTTGGGGCGACTGGGATTTATGGGGATCGAGATTCCGGAGGTTTATGGAGGCGCCGGCATGGACACGATGGCGTACATCCTCGCATTATCTGAGGTGAGCCGGGCTGACGCAAGCCACGGGACGATCATGTCGGTCAACAACTCCCTCTTCGGCCATACCCTGCTACAAGCCGGCACCGAGGCACAGAAGCAGAAATATTTGACACCGGTCGCCGCCGGCGAAAAAATCGGGGCATACAGCCTGACGGAGCCCTCAAGCGGCAGCGACGCCAGCCGGATGCGGAGCCGCGCCGTGCGAAGCGCTTCGGGCTCGCACTATGTGATCAACGGCAATAAGTCGTGGGTGACCTCGGGCCCCGTGGCCGACACGGTGCTGCTGTTTACCATGACCGAGCCGGACAAGGGCTACAAAGGCATCACGGCATTCATCATCGACACGGATCGTCCGGGTTTCCACCGGGGCAAACCCGAGCACAAGATGGGGATCCGGGCGAGTGTAACGAGTGAACTGCATTTCGACGGGTACGAATGTCCGGTCGAAAATCGCATCGGGGCGGAAGGGGAGGGATTCAAGATCGCGATGAACGTGCTGGATACGGGGCGAATCGGCATCGCCGCGCAGGCGCTCGGCATCGCGGAGGCCGCTTTTGCAGCCAGTGTGGCTTACGCTGGCGAACGCGAGGCCTTTGGTCAAAAGATCGGCCAGTTCGAGATGATCCAGCAGAAGCTGGCGGATATGAAGGTGCGTATCGAGGCGAGCCGCCTGCTGATCTACCAGGCGGCGCTCGCGAAGATGAACGCACTGAAAAACGGCGGTCGGTATACCCTTGAGGCGAGTATGGCCAAGCTGTACGCGAGCGAGACGGCCATGTGGGTCACCACCGAGGCCATCCAGGTCCACGGCGGCATCGGGTATAGCAAGGAGCTGCCCCTGGAGCGGTATTTCCGGGATGCGAAGATCACGGAGATCTACGAAGGCACCAGCGAGATCCAGCGACTGGTCATCGCGCGCCAGGTGAGCGGGTTGCGATGAACCTTCCGCGTCACTCCGCCGCCGCGATGGCTTCGAGCACAAGCAGTGCGTCGTGCCGTGAGACGATGCCGTCGCCCGAGCGATCGTAGGCCGGAGGATAACGATCGGGTACTCCTTGTCCGGTTTCAAGCGCCCGAAGGATGAGCGCCGCATCGAAGGCCGAAAGCCGGCCATCGCCGGAGGCGTCGCCGGCGAGGAGCACCGCGGCCACGAACTGATCGGCGCCCGGGTCTGCCCCGGCCGTTGTACGGGGCTCGCGGTCCACATCTTCCCCGACCGACGACGATCCGGATAGTGGAACGGCCGTGCCCCGCAGCACCGAAGCCGCGCCGATCCGCCAGCCGGCAATGACGTCCGTGGTGTCGAGCCCGTGGTGGGCGTCCGGCTGCAGGGTCCAGGAAGAGTGGTCCGTTTGCAGTTGTGTTTGCCAGACAGCGAGATCCGATGTTCGGAGCACTTCGTCTCCCGACGTATTGAGGAGCCGCAGGTAAAACGTCTGGTACTCACTGGTGGCCGAGCGCCGGCCCCAGAATACATTTCCGTCGCCCTGATTTGAACGGGCCAGGGCCAGACTTCGGTGATTTTCGAACGCGAGATCGCGCCCGGTGAGGCCCTGGAATTTCAGGTTGGCGACGAACAGGTTGTTCAGATACCGATTGCCGGCGGCATCCCCCCGGTCGTCGGCCCGGATGCGTATGCCGCCGCCTTCATTCGCCATCAGGGTGTTGTGGAGGATGAGATTCTGGTCGCTGGCGTGGATGAGCAGCCCATACCCAAAGAACGAGGGGCGGGCGTATCGCGCGCCGGTCATCACGTTATTGCGGATGATGTTACCGTTGCTCTGGTACTCGATGAACAGGTTGACTCCGTAGTTACCGTGGAAGCGGCTGTTCTCGACAATGTTTTCGGTATTGTACATGTCCAGCCACAGCCCCGGGCCGGCGTTGTCTGAAAAGTCGACTTCTCGAAACACCGAACGCGTCGTGAAAAGCCATTTCCCGCCGCCGGACTCCCAGAATGGGGCGTACCCCTTCCAGTTGTTGAATCGGGAGATGCTGCGCTCGACCACGCAGCGGTCGCACCGTTCTCCGCGGATGCCGCTCATGCCGTTGAAGTAGGCCTCGACTCCGGTAAGCTGGTGCCCCTCACCCGAAACGAGTACGCCGGCGCCGTTAGTCCAACGCACGGTCACACGCTCCAGAACCGATTCCTCGCCGCCGATACACACGGCGCCCTGTTGGGCCTCGTTGGCGACATGCTCGAAGAGGAGACCGGAGAGGTGAAAGTAGCTTAGCGCTTCGCCGGCCAGGCAGCCGATTTCGTTCGCCGAGGTTCGGAAAAGATGGGGAAGCCGGCTGGTTTCCCAGATCCCGGTCGATGGGTGGCTCCCGGCGGGCAGCCGCACATACAGGGTGGTGGGGGTATCGGGTGAGCCTTCGAGGAAGAAGGTGCTGTCTCGGAGGTCGGCGCGTCGGTAGACAGGTTGGAGGACGCGACCGTCGACGATAATCAGATCGCGCCGGCGTGCGTCGTCGTCGTGCGGGACGCCGTCGTGGACGCGGCGTGTCCACAGGGGTGGGAACGGCCACGGCAGCGCCCAGTCGGCGCCGGCGAGTTGCCAGACACCCGGTAGCGGAATGGCTCCGGAGATGACGACCCGCTCGCCCGGATGGGCCATGAAACGAATCGGCCGGCCCGAGGCTCCACCCGTGGAGGGCAGGATGGCCTCGCGGTAGGTCCCCGCGCGGATCACGACCGCGTCGCCCGGCTGGAGGACGCCGGGGCGGGTGCTTCGGGAAATGGTGGCCCAGGGTTGGTGTTCGGTGCCCGGGTTGTTGTCATTGCCGGCGTGGGCATCCACCCAGTAGGTTCGCCCTTCCGGCGCGGCGCAGACGCCGGTGGGGCATTCCTGCGCCCGTACGTAGGGTGCGAGGAACATCCCGCCCACGAACCACCCGGCCATGAGCCACCCGGTGAACCACGATCTGTTCATAAGCCGTTATTGAATAATAAGGCGCCGGCTGACGCGCTGGCCACCGGCGTCGAGGATATAGAGGTAAACGCCGGCTCCGAGCGCGCCCCGGTGGAAGGGGAGCTGGTGCTCGCCGGCCTCGAGCCAGCCGTCCAGAGGCCGGGCCACTGCGCGGCCAAGGAGGTCGTACACGGTCAATTGGGCCGGGCCGGCTGTCGGGAGTTGGAATATGAAGGTGGTGTGTCGCGAAAATGGATTCGGAAAGGTCGAGGCTAGCGTGAGGTCGACGGCGGGTTGTTCTGGTGGAGACACCGGGGCAGGGGCCTCCGGCATCACTCGTCGGTCGTTGAGGGCGACGGCGACACCCACCGGAGGGGGTGTGGGAAACAGCAGCAGGTCGCCGGGAGGTAAGGGCATCGGGCCGGCGAGCACGAGGTGCAGTGAATCGCCCCGGATGAATCGGGTGGACTGCCATCCGTCGGGAAGCGGGATGAGTTCGGGGGTTAGCTGCGCCGGGGTCGAGCCCGGTCGTAGCATCGCGATCGCGACGCTGTAAACGGGTGCGTTAGTGGCGTCGAGCATCAGACGGGTCCTCCAATCACCGGAGTGGTCGGGCGAGGGAGGGCTCCAGGCCCATCGACCAGGATTTTCGCCCACACGTTCGCCCACACGTTCGCCCACACGTTTATCGGCATCGCAGCCGATTTCTACCGGGAAACACGGAAGCAGGCCGGCGGCCGCCTGCAGGATGAGCGCGGCGTCGTACGGGGAGACGAGGCCGTTGCCGGACACGTCGGCGGCGTCGTAGGTGATGGCATCCAGGGAGAGGCGGCCGGCCAGGAAGTCGAGCACCATTTCCGCGTCGGCCCGGTCCAGATGGCCATCGCCCGAGACATCACCAGGCGGACGAGCGCGAATGGCGACACGGCCGCCCCGAAACCCGATCGGCGGATCCCCCTCGTTTACGATGAACCGGGAGAACCTGAGCCGGGTGTTGATTTCATGCGCTCCGGCGTGGGCGACCACGGTAAACAGATCCCCGGCAACTGCTACCGGCCGTGCGGTGGCGATAAAGCCGTGAACTTCGCCGGGATCGCCGGGCTCGAAGCGGGCGAGGGAGCCAGCGACGAGGGCGCCGGCGGTGTCGATCGCGACCGATTCGAAGGCGCCGGGGTCGTACTCGAGCGTAAAGGCTACGGCCAGAAGACCCCGGCCCGGGTGGGCGATGCGTACCGGGAGGCGGATGTGGTGCCCCGCACGCGCCGTCGTGTCCGGCAGCGTCACTCGAAGGGAGTCGGCTTCCGTCGTGGGGCCCAACACCGTCACCCACCCATCGACCGCCCGCGCGGCCGGATCGCCCTCGTTAAATAAAAAGGAACTCACCTGGATCAGGCTTTCGCCGGCGCGATGGGCGCGCAAGCTCAGGTAGACGAGTATCCCATCCCCCTCGAGCGGGCGGGTGCCGGCCGCCGCCACGCGCACCCGCCCGGTGCCGGCGGGGCCAACCAGGACGATGGCGCCCTCGCTACGCGTACCTCCGGTGACAACCTCTTCCAGCGTCGCCACGGCGGGGTCTACCGTCACCTCAAATTGGAAACTGAAGACCTGACCGGCTGGCAATCCGCCTACGATCATCGCGACTCGTACCACATCGCCGACTGTCGCTTGGGCGGGTTCGAGGCGAACTTCCACTGACACTTCCTGGCGTGCAATGGCCGGCGTGGCGTACGCGGCGACGGCGAGGAGGAGCAAGACGTAGCGGGAGACCATGACGGGGAGGGCTGTAAGGCGGCGGGGGCATCGTGCCCCGTTTCCTTACCTAGACAGCGCCAGCCCCTCCGACGTACCCTGCCAACGCCCCGCCGGCTGTTATTTCATTTTCAGCAGCGGGTGGTTGGCCGGCTGCACCTGCCCGCGCACCTCGCCAAACCCGACGCGGATATCGCCCCGGGTGGCATGGCCGCGCAGGGTGACCGTGTCCCCATCTTCCAGAAAGGTCCGCGTGCCGCCGCCACGCAGCGGAACGGGCCGGCTGCCGGCCCACGACAACTCGAGCAGCGAGCCGTACGAGCCGGCGTCGGGGCCGCTGATCGTGCCCGACGCCATGAGGTCGCCCACGCGGACGTTGCATCCGTTGACGGTGTGATGGGCCAGCTGCTGCGTCATCGACCAGTAGAGGTGGCGAGCGTTCGAGCGGCTGACGATGGTTTCGTCCCCGCTGGCCGGCACCAGGCCTACTTCGAGCGCGATGTCCAGATGTCGCGCTCCGGTGGTCGCCAGGTAGGGCAGGACCGCCGGCTCCTGCGGTTGCCCAACCACGCGAAACGGCTCCAGCGCTTCGATCGGCACGATCCAGGGGGAGATCGACGACGCGAAGTTCTTGGCGAGGAACGGCCCAAGCGGGACGTATTCCCATTGCTGGATGTCGCGGGCGGACCAGTCGTTGAACAGCACTAGCCCGAAGATGTAGTCCTCGGCCTGGCCCACCGGAATCGGCTCGCCAAGCGTGCTGTCCTTGCCGATGACGAAGGCGATCTCCAATTCGAAATCCAGCCTGCTCGTGGCGGTAAATACCGGCGTGGCCTCCCCTTTGGGCAGCACCTGGCCGGCCGGCCGGCGGATGGGCGTGCCGCTAACGACAATCGAAGAGGCCCGGCCATGGTAACCCACCGGCAGATGCCGCCAGTTCGGGAGCAAGGCATTGGCGGGGTCGCGAAACATCGTCCCGACATGGGTGGCGTGGTCGATGCTCGAATAAAAATCCGTGTAGTCGCCAATAGCGACCGGGAGATGTATTGTGGCCCTGGCGTGTGGGACCAGCGCCTGGCTGTCGCGCAGGGGCGAGCCGGGATCGACGAGGGCCGCGGCGAGGCGGGTGCGTACGGCCGAGGTGGTCGCCTTTCCGAGGGCGATGAACCGGTTGAGCGAGGCGCTGAGAAAAACCTCCCGATCGACCCCAAGGCCGGCGAAAAGGCCCCGAGCCTCGCCGGCGGCGAGGTCGATAATCCAATCCCCGATGGCCACGCCGGTGCGGCGGGGCCGGCCGGGCGCGGAGAAGATCCCGAACGGGAGATTGTGGACCGAAAAGTCGGAGTCCGCGGCGATGGGCAGCCAGGAGTCGGGCATGGGCGGGGCGTCAGCCGGCGATGTTGGGCGTGTCCAGCCATGACTGGAAGTAGACGCCATCGTCCAGGGCGAGGGCGCTTTCGGTGACCATGAGCGGCTTGAACGTGTCGATCATCACGGCAAGCTCCTCGGTCTCGGTCTTGCCAATGCTGCGCTCGTACGCCCCGGGGTGCGGCCCGTGCGGGATGCCGCCCGGGTGGAGGGTAATGTGCCCCCGCTCGATGTTGTTGCGGCTCATGAAGTCTCCATCGACATAATAGATGACTTCGTCGGAGTCGATGTTCGAATGGTTATAGGGTGCGGGGATGGCCTGCGGGTGGTAGTCGTACAGCCGCGGGCAAAAGGAGCAGACGACAAAGGCGCGGGTCTCGAAGGTCTGGTGCACCGGAGGCGGCTGGTGGATGCGGCCGGTGATGGGCTCGAAGTTGTGGATCGAAAACCCGTACGCATAATTGTACCCGTCCCAGCCCACGACATCAAAGGGGTGCGCGGCGTAAACGACATCGTGCACGACGCCTTGTTTTTTGATCTTGATCATGAAGTCCCCGACCTCGTCGTGGGTCTCCAGGTCGCGCGGTAGGATGTAATCGCGCTCGCAGAAGGGGGCGTGCTCCTGGAGCTGGCCGAAGTGATTTCGGTAGCGTTTGGGGGTGTAGATGGGGTGGAAAGATTCCGCGTAGAGCAGTCGGTTGACCGCCGTGGCGAAGTCGACCTGGTAGATTGTGCCGCGGGGGATGACGAGGTAGTCGCCGGCGCTAAAAGGAATCCGCCCCAGCGGCGTGAGCAGCGTACCCGAGCCCTCGTGGATAAACAGGAGCTCGTCCGCGTCGGCGTTTTTGTAGAAGTAATCGCTCATCGACGTGCGCGGGGCGGCGAGGCCGATGTGGATGTCGCTGTTGATGAGCAGCGGCACCCGGCTCTCGAGGAAGTCGTCGCGCCGCGAGACCTGGAAGCCTTTAAACAGCCGCGCTTGCAGGTTGTGGTCAACGGCTACCTTCGGCATCTGATCGGTCCTGCCCACCACCGCTTTCACCATTGTGGGGCGGTGGACGTGGTACAGGAGCGAGGACATCCCGTCGAACCCGATGGTCCCGAACAGCTCTTCGTAATAAAGTCCGCCCGAGGATTTCTGGAAGACGGTGTGCCGCTTGGCCGGCGTGGATCCGAGTCGATGGTAGATGGGCATATCAGGTGGCTGCGATGGCAGTGAGTGGGCAGGTTGAGGCGGCGACCGGTTCGAAGAGCCAGTCGGTTATCGACGCACCGCGCTATGACCGAGCGAATCCTTTAAAAAATAGGACGTCCGATACAGTTATCCTACCGGATGTCGGTCTTGCGATAGGTTATGCGCAGGGAGTATCATAAGTCTATTCGAAGGTTGTACTCATTTCTTTCCTCGTGGGATCGTCGCGCCGGCGCGTTTCGAGGCGCGGACGCTCCCAATCCCCGCCCATTCTCATCATGTCGAGGTAATGCGTATGTATTCTTTCCTCAAACAAGCCACCGTGCGAGAGAAGTACCGTGTAGAATTGCCCTCGTTATCGCTCGCTCTGATCGTCGCTGAATTCTTGTACAAGTTTCACAGCTTCACGCTGGAATGTGTCGCCTTTCTGGCGACCTGGTATGTCTTCAGCGCCGTGGTGTCGCGGGTCGACAAACTGATCGTCGCGTCCTGGCCGGAGCGAGACGCGCGCGCCTGATCGCGCGTTGTTGACCGGGTTCGTCGTGTTCTCGTCGAGGGGTGTAAAACGACGAACCCCTGTGCCCGGTTGTTGCCTGTATCCAACCCGTTAACCAGACCCTGGTGATTGCGATGAGGATCCTTTTTTACCCGAAAGCCCTGACGGCTTTGCCGGCTCGGCTGTTACGCGTGTTGTCCCGAATTGTGCTTCTGACCTGGCTCAAGGAATTTTTAGGCATGATCCGAGGGAATCGGGACGTCCGCCGGCGAGGGAAACACTTGCGGGACGTGAGGAGGGGACGGCCGGCGCGCTGCTCCCCGCGATGCGCCGTCATCCGCCCCGATGTGTATAAACGCGCCGATCCCCTGATCTACTCGCAGAAGTACCTGATGGAGCAGGGGCTGGCCGTCACCTGGGATAATCCCGATATCCAGCTCTTTTTTAACGGCTCGCCGGTATCGTCAAGCGATCTCCAGGTTGACACGGAATACGACGTGGTCGCCACCGTTTATAACAACTCGCTGGATGGGCCGGCGGTCGGATTGCCTGTTCACTTTTCCTTCCAGAGTTTTGGGGTGGGCGCTGTGTTGACCCCCATCGGCACGACGGTCGTCGATCTGCCAGTCAAGGGTGCGCCGGGACATCCCGTGGCCGCAAAACAGGTCTGGCGGACGCCGGCGACAGCAGGGCATTACTGCCTGAAGGTGGATCTCGAGTGGTTTGACGACGCGAATCCGAAAAACAACATGGGACAGGAGAACACCAACGTGGGCATCGCGCAGTCTCCTGCCGTTTTTGTCTTCCCGGTTCGCAACGAGGATACGATTCCCAAGCGCATCCGCATGACCGTGGACACCTATACGATCCCGGCGAGTCTGGACTGCCGCAAGCGTCCGGAGAAAAAAGAAAGCGAACGGCAAAACCCTGAAAAAAACCGCAAGAACGTGTTCATACCCGTCACCGAAGAGGCGGCCAACTGGACGCTGGCCCGGGTCCGGCACGACATCGCGGCGTTTCCCGTACCGGCCGGCTGGTCGGTGACGATCGAGCCGGCGCAGTTCAGCCTGGCCCCGGGCGCCGCTCAGCAGGTTACCGTCCGCATCGATCCGCCTGATGCGTTCCGTGGCGAGAAGGCCTTCAACATCAACGCCCTGCACGGGACGGATGTGTTGGGCGGCGTCACGCTAACGGTTCGGAAGAATTCCTAGATCATCCAACGGCATGAGGTAGGGCAATGGCAAAAAACTGTGGGAAGCACTTTAAGTGCGTAACAAAAGACAACTTCACGGGCCTCACGAATGTGATCGCCTGGGGGATTTTGACCGGCGCGCTCGCGATCATCGAAATCGTGGTGATGGTCATCGGCGGGATCGCCATCCCCGGGCTCGGCGTCGTGGCCGGCGTGGCATTTGTCGTGGCGATATTTGAGTTGTGCGCCTTTTTACACGGCGGGAAGCTCATCTGCATTCAGGATGATGCGTGTACGATCGGTCGACTCATGGAGATCATTCCGGTGGGGCAAGACAAGTCGGGTTTCGAGAAGATGGACGATGACTTCACGATGAACATCCTCCCGTCTCCGCATTCACCGGTCGAGTCGCTTTCGGAGATGCTGATGTCGGATCCGCATCAGGCCCCATTTATGGCCGAACAACCGCCGTCGGGTGATCTGGGGCTCGGTTTCGCCGGCGTCTCGGTGAAATTCGATAACCTGCCGGCCGATACGGAGGTGTTCCATGTGGAGGTGAAAGGGTGCCGCGTACACGACGTTTGCGCGGTCTTGAAGGTGATGTCGTTCGGGGCGCCCATCGTCGGGGCCATATGCTCCATCCCCCTGATCGGGTGGGCCATCTGTCTGATTGCCGCGGCCATCTGGCTCGCCATCACCGCCGCCGCGGTGGCGATTGCATGGGCGGCGACGCATAACGGCGAGCTAAATGACGTGTATGACCCGGCCGCCGGCACACTGACGGCCGCCGATCCTGCAACAGGCGAAGGGGGGGATGTCATCCTCGTGTTGGGAGACTGGGTCTACGACGCCGGCCACTCGGGCTGGAACGAGATCCACCCGATCCGCCACGTGCAAAAGCTGACCCCCGTCGTCGACGCCCGCTACCGCTCCATGGATAAGGCGGACACCACGCTGGTCGAGCGGTTCAAGAAGCAGATCCTCGATGTCTGGTGTTTTCACGTCGGGCAGACCCGAGATCCGTTGGTCCTCCTTGCCCAGACGCAGCCGGCCAATCAGTGGAGTATCCACCCGTCGATCGACGGGTGCCACGAGGCTCCGGTCATCAACTGACTACGGCCGGGTGAAGGATTGACAGGGAGGCTCCGCGATCCGGCGGGGTCTCCCTTTTTTTGTTGGATAAAAAAATGCTAGTATTGTAGCAGAAAGACTTGACGGCCCTGCATCTTCTGTGTATGTTTGGCGTAGGGTGCTAGTATTGTAGCATGTATACCGGGCCGGCTGGGGTTGCCGGCACATGTCGCGACAGGCTGCCGTGACAAAACGTAACCGATCATGAAGCGAAAGAAATCACCCATGGATCTCGGGGCGCGCGAACGACAGATCATGTCGTTCATCTACAAGCGCGGGGAGGCTACGGCCGCCGAGGTGATGGAAGGCATTTCGGATCCGCCCACGTATTCCGGTGTGCGGGCCATGTTGCGGATCCTGGAGGAGAAGGGGCATTTGAGCCATCGGCGAGACGGCGCGCGGTATATCTACACCGCCACGATTTCTCCGGACGAAGCCGGCAAATCCGCCATGAACTATATGGTCCAGGCCTTTTTTAATGGCTCGGCGGACCGCGTGGTGGCGGCGTTGCTGGATCTGAAGGGGGACGAACTGAGCGAAGCCGATCTCGACCGACTGGCCGGGCTCATCGAAAAAGCTAAACAACAGGAGGATAACTGACATGCCATCCTTGCTCGATTTTCCACTCCTCGCGTTCGATGTGCGCCCCTGGCTAGCGGACATGATCCTGATCCTGGTGAAGGGTACGCTGCTATTGTCGGCGGCCGGCTTGCTCACCTACGCCTTGCGCCACAGCGCCGCCGCGACGCGGTACATGGTCTGGTGCTCGGCCCTGCTCGGGCTTTTTCTGCTGCCCTTTCTGTCTCCGCTGATGCCGGCCTGGCAGGTGGCCGTCCTGCCCGCATCAATCGAAGTAGACCAGGCCCTCCGGGTGGACCCCTTCAACGCGCAGCCTGCTCCGCTTCCTGATGCGGTCCGCTCGCTTGACCCGCTCCCCGCGCCGGCCCCGCTGACTCTTCCGCCAGCCACCGCTCCTGCAGATGCGTCACTAGCGGCGAATTGGTCGGCGATGTCGTCGTCGTTGAACTGGATGCAGTGGGCCTTTTTAGTCTGGGCGCTTGGCGTATGCGTCGTGCTCGGACGCCTGGCGCTGGCCCACGCCGGCGCGCGTTTGCTCGTCAGCCGGGCTTCACACGTGGACGATGAAGAGTGGCATCTTAAGGCCGAATCCGCCGCGCACCGCCTGGGCGTCCAGCGCCTCGTGCGGCTGCGGATGAGCACCTGGACGTCCGTCCCGATGGCCGTAGGGGTATGGCGGCCTGTGATCGTTTTGCCGGCCGACGCCGACACATGGAGCGACGCCCGCAAAGACGCCGTCCTCCTGCACGAACTGGCGCATGTGAAGCGGTACGACTGCCTTTTCCAGTTGATGACCAACGTCGTCACCGCGATCTACTGGTTCAACCCGCTCGTGTGGCTCGCCTCCTGGCAGATGCGGATCGAACGCGAACGCTCGGCCGACGACATCGTGATTGTATCGGGCGCGGATGCCTCGCACTATGCCGAGACCCTGCTCGAGACGGCACGGATGCTGCGCCGCGGGGAGTGGTCCACCGTGGCGGCCGTCTCCATGGCGCGCGGCTCGCAGCTCGAGGGCCGGCTCCTCTCCATCCTGGACCCGTTCCGCCGGCGTAACCAGAACCGTCCGGCGACGTGGCTCACCCTCATGCTGGTGGCCTGCATCGTGGTGCCGCTCGCCGCCCTTCAGCCTGTCGCGACGATGGCTCAGGCGACCCCTAGGCCCCCCCGGGCGCCTCGCGTGGCCACGCCGCCGGCCCCGATCGAAATCGAAATCCCGGACATGGACATCGAGGTCCCTGCAATCACTATTCCTGAAATCGACGTCGAGATCCCCGAGATACATGTCGACGTGCCGGCCTTTCATTTTGTCATGCCTGCGATCAAAATCCCCGCGTTTGATGTGGACATCCCCGAGATGGTGATCGAGATCCCCGAGATGAACTTCGAAGTGCCTGAATTCGAGTGGGATGAAGAACAGGCCTACCCACAAACGCCGGTCGACTCGTTGACGATCGAACAGATCATCCGGCTGCGGCAGTACGGGGTGGACACGGAGTTCATCCAGTCGCTCAAACGCATGGGCTTTGGCGATCTCACCTACCAGGACCTCGTGATGCTGGGTCGCTACGGCGCCGACGCGGACTTTATCACCGAAATGAAGGAATCGGGGTATACCGACCTCACCCTGGGCGACTATGCCACGATGAGCAAATACGGGGTGGATGTCGACTTCGTCCGGACCATGCGCGAAGCGGGGTACACGGACTTGTCCGGCGAGGAACTGGTGACGATGAGTAAATACGGGGTCGATCAAGACCTGGTCGAGGCCCTGGGGCGCTACGGCTATCAGGATCTCACGGCGGACATGCTCATCAATGCCAGTAAATACGGCGTCGATACCGATCTGCTAGACAACCTCCGCGAGCAAGGGTACACCGATATATCGCTCGACGACGTCATCACGATGACCAAATACGGGGTGGACAGCGACTATCTCATCGACATGAAGGAGGCCGGCCTGGATCTGCCGCTCGATGAGCTCATCCGCCTCCAGCGCCATGGCGTCGACGCCGACTATGTCCGCGAAATTCGCGATGCCGGCCTGAAGGACGTCACCGTCGAGCAACTCATCGATATGCACAATCACGGAGTGGATGGTGCTTATATCAAGGCGTTGCGGGACAATGAGTAAAGGCAAAGGGTAAAAGGCAAAAGGCAAAGTGAAAGATGCAAAGTGAAAGATGCAAAGTGAAAGATGCAAAGTGAAAGATGCAAAGTGAAAGATGGTGTGGTGAAATCTGTATGACGACATCCATCCTTCTTGCAATCGCGCTGCTCGGGGCGGCGTTGTGGGGGCCTGTGCGCGAGTCCGCTCCGGGGGAGTCGTCGATGTGATGGAAGGGACGTGGATCGGCGAGTTCCAGCACAACCCGTGGCGCGGTGTCAGCGAGCACCTCAGGGTGACGGGCCGCAGGGACACGATACCTCGTGTCCCTTTACCATATGGCTACCACCATGCCATGTCCGTACATAGCCGCGAATGATCGGGTGTACCGCCGGCTGATCAATTCATTACCATATCCGTGCGTGCCAACGACTTGCCGGCCCGCGCCGGAAGCACGACGGTAAACGTGCTGCCGATGCCTTTCTGAGACTCGAGCTCAATCCTTCCGTTCATCTTCTGGATCATCCGATTGGCGATCGTCAGGCCGATGCCGCAGCCCTCGAACGTGCGTGTCATCCCGTCGCTTTCCTGCACGAACGCTTCGAAGACCCGCTGCTGGTAGGCTTCATCGATCCCGACTCCGGTGTCCGCGACGTGGATACGCACCTCGACGCCGTCGCTCTCGACGTCGATGCGGACGGAACCGGCTTCGGTGAACTTGATGGCGTTGTCGATCAGCAACTCGAACACCCGCCGCAGGGCCATCGGGTCCACGATCGCCGGCAGCGCTTCGTCGTTCACGGAATACTGGAGGTCCAGCCCTTTGGCACGCACCCGCATGAACTGGGTCTCGAGCACTTCTTCCAGGACGTCGAGCACGTCGGCCGGGTAGACGTGCAGCGTGTAGGTTTCGCTCTCCAGGGCGCCGAGTTCGACGACCGAGTTGAGCGTGCGCATCAGCCGATCGGCGCTTATTTTTACGATGTCCACCAACTCCTTCAGGTCCTCCGGCACTTCGAGGGCCAGCAAATCGCTGCTGCCCACGATGCCGGCGATCGGTGTCCGGAATTCGTGGTTGACGTTGTCGAGGATGCTGGACTTGAGGCGCGACGACCGCTCCGCCTCGTCCCGGGCGGCGAGGATCTCTTCCTCGTATTTCAGACGCTCGGTGAGGATGGTGTCGAGCTGGCGGGCGACTTCTTTTTCCAGGTTCTCGTTGAGTCGCTTCAGCTCCTTGGCCTGCTGGCGCAGGGCCAGGAGGTTGGCCACGCGGGTCATCAGCTCGCGGGCGTTAAAGGGCTTGGCGAGGAAGTCGTCCGCGCGGGCTTCGAGGCCTTCGATCCGGATGTCGTTCGTGGCACGGGCGGTGAGCAGGAGGATGGGGATGTGGTTCAGCTCCGGGTCGTCCTTGATCTGCCGGCACATCTCGTTGCCGTCCATCCGCGGCATCATCACGTCGCTGACGATGAGGTCCGGCGAGAGGGTCCGGGCTTTTTCGAGCCCGTCAATGCCGTCGACAGCCGTTATCACGCGGTATTGGGCTTCGAGGATGCCGGCGACGTATTCGCGCACGTCCGGGTTGTCCTCCACGCAGAGGATGGTTTTGTCTGACTTTGCCAGCGGCTGTTCGGCGGGGGTGGCCTGCTGCTCATGGTCGAGTTCGGCGCCTTCGACGGCCAGTTCGGTCAGGGCGCCGCGCGCCGGCATCGCCTCCGGAACGTCCTCATCGGTCGCGAACTGGTCCGGCTGGAGATGGGATTTTCCACGCGGGAAGCGGACGGTGAATGTCGACCCGACGCCCAGCTCACTCGTGACATCGATCTCGCCTTTATGGAGCAGCACCAGCTCCTGCACGAGGGCGAGCCCGATGCCGGTGCCTTCATGTTCGCGGGTGTTCGATCCATCGACCTGGTGGAAGCGGTCGAATACGTGGGGCAGATCCTTTGCGGGAATCCCTTTGCCGGTGTCGCGGACGCGCACTTCGACGGCGCCTTCGGGCATGTCCTCGCGGGGTTCGGGCAGATCAGTCACGGCAACGTCGATCGTTCCCTCGGCCGGCGTGAACTTGAGCGCGTTCGAGAGGAGGTTGAAGAACACCTTTTCGAGTTTATCGGGCTCGAAGTGGAGCGAGACTTTTTCGACGTTGCTTGTGAAGGTGAGGGCGATTTTTTTGGTCTCGGCCAGGGGGATACACGAATAGACGACGCCCTCGACAAATGGGACAATGTTGCGCTCGCGCGAGCGCAACTCCATCTTGCCGGCTTCGAGCTTCGAAAGGTCAAGCAACTGGTTGATGAGCCGCAACAGCCGCTGGGCGTTGCGCAACATGATCTGGCCCTGGCGCACGGCGGCCTCGCTCACGGTTCCGTAAGCGCCCGAGATCAAGTTCTCGAGCGGCCCGATGATCATCGTCAGCGGGGTCCGGAACTCGTGGGACAGGTTGGCGAAGAAGCGCGTCTTGAACCGATCGAGTTCACGTAGCTTGTCGGCCTGCGCCTCGATAACCGTTTTCGCCTGTTCCGTGCGTTCTTTCTCGAGGCGGAGGTCGTGTGTCCGTTCTTCGACCGTTCGCTCTAGTTCCTCCTGCCGGGCCTGCATCTGCCGGATGCGGATGCGGTATCCTGTGTAGGCAAGCCCGACGAGGCCGGCGAGGCAGAGCAGCTTGAACCAGAGGGTCTGATAGAAATAGGGTTCGTGATAAAACGACAGCGTCGCCGGCTGGCGATTCCAGACGCCGTCGTCATTTCGGGCGATCACCTCCAGCGTGTAGTCGCCCGGCGGGAGGTTGGTGTAAAAGGCTTCTCGGCGGGATGAGGGCTCGGACCAGGCCTCGTCGGCGCTGGCGAGCCGGTACTGGAACAGCACGCGGTGCGGGTTGACGAGACTCGGGGCGGTGAAGGCGAAGCGGAGTTTATGCCCCCCCGGCGGCAGGGTGAGCGAGGCGCCGATGGGGTAGGGGTTTTCGTCCAGATCGAGCCCGGTAATGGCGATGGGAGGCGGGATCGGGTTGGTGGGGATATGCGCGGGATCGATGGCGACGGCGCCGGCGACCGTCGTGAACCACAGCCGCCCGTCGCGGGTGCGCCAGCCAGCCGGTTGCTGCCCGCCCAGCCCTTCGGCATTACGGAGGCCGTCGGAGCGGTCGTAGACGACCGAGGCAATGGCCGTCGTGTCGCCCGAGGCGAGGCGGTCGAAGCCGGCTTTGTCGATCCGGAAGACGCCCTTGTTGCAGGTCATCCAGAGTCGCTCCTCGTCGTCTTCAAGGATGACGTAGACGTTGTCGTTAAACAACCCCTGGCGCTGGGTGGCGGCGTGGATCGCCCCATCCTTAAGACGGTTCAGGCCGCCTCCGTAGGTGCCGATCCACAGCGCGCCGGCGGCGTCCGCATAGAGCGAAAGCACCGTATTGTTCGTGAGCCCGTCGGCGGTGGAGATCGTGGTCAAGGCGCCGTCGGCATACCGATTCACGCCGGCGTCGTACGTCCCGATCCACACACTGCCGTCGGGCGTCTGCGCGAAGGCGGTGACGAAGTCGCTGGACAGGCCGTCGGCGCTTGTGAGCAACGTAAACACTCCGTCCGAATACCGCGAAACGCCGGCATCGGTGCCAACCCACAACACGTCGTTTGAATCGACAAACAGGGCGAAGATGTTGTCGCTCGCCAGCCCGTCTTCGGTGGTGAATCGGCTGATGCGGCCGTCGCGCCATCGGGCGAGGCCACCGCCGTTGGAACCCATCCACACCTCCCCGTTGGCATTTCCGATGACGGAAAGCACTTCATCGCCGCCGAGGCCGGTAGATGTGTTGAAGTTCTCGATCCGGCCGTCGGGTAGCCGGCGAGCAACGCCGGCTTGGGTGCCAAACCATAGCGTGCCGTCAGGAGCTTCATAGATCGAGTTGGCGCGGTCGCTGGGTAGCCCCTCCGGCATGCCGAACGGCGTGAACTTACTCCCGCGAAGGCGATGTAGGCCGCGGTAACGTGAGCCGATCCAGAGACTACCTTCCCGATCCTGGAAGAGGGACGTCAGGTCATTGGATTTGAAAACACTCTCTGAAGTAAACGACTCGAATACATTGTCCCGCAATCGGTAAAGACGTCCACCTGTAGCCGCGAGCCAGAGGCTACCGGCAGTATCTGTGAGGAATGCGGAGACATATCCCTCGCGAAGTCCGATCGAATCGCTCCGGTTGATCCAGACATTTCCTTCAAGGAAAAATAGGCCCGCCTCGCTCGTCGCCGCCCAGAGCCGGCCGTCTGGCGCGCTGTACAGGGTACTGATCAGTCCGGTGGGAGCACCCGGGCGGTTGTCTGGTACGAATCGATTGGTGTCCAGGCGTACGATCCCGGTTTCGGTGCCCACGATGAGGGTGCCCCGTGCATCCTGGGCGATGGTGCTGATAAACTCGCCCGGCAGCCCGTCGTCGGCTGTATATCCTCTGAACTGGCCATCTTCAAAAGCCAGTAGGCCGCCGCCATACGTGCCGATCCAGAGGACGCCGGCAGGGTCCTCGTAGAGCGCGGTAACGTAGTTGCTGGTGAGACCGTTGGTGTCGTCGAAGCGGGTGAAGGCGCCGTCGTAACGCAGAAGGCCGCCGCCGCGCGCCCCGATCCATAACACGCCGTCCTGGCCGACCGTCATCGCGACGACATCGTTGATCAGAAAGGCTTCCTCCGTGCTCTTGTCGAAGGTCTGAAACGCGACCCCATCGAAGCGCACAAGCCCCTCGTCGGTTGCGAGCCACAGGAAGCCGTCCGGTGTCTGTGCAATCGCCGTGACGGAACTCTGGGGCAGGCCATCGTCTACCTGCCAGGAATCGAATACGTACTGGGCGATCGATCGGTCCGGGTCCAGTCGCAGGGTCTGCTGCGCCCGCGAGGCGCCGGCGGACAACCCCGACAGGGCGACCAGGACGGCGAACAGCGTATAGAAGGGTATGGGCCGTAGAAAGGACACGTAGGGCGTTGGGCTGCTAATCCATAGGTATGTTTCCATGATCGGCCGGCCGGGGCAAAGCTTAACGGGTGATGGCCATCCTGCTCACCCCCGAATAAAACGAAACCAGGCCTTTCGGCCTGGTTTCGTTTGCCATGGGTCGGCATCGCCGCCGGTTGGGATGGAGTTCAGATCGGCGACGAAGGGGTTATTGTGCTAACTTTGTCGAAGTGCTTTTCGTGGTCGTGGACGTCGAACTCGTAGCCGGCGCGGTCGTTGACGAGGTGCCGAGCAGCTTCTCCAGGCTGACGGATTTATTCGTCGTACCTGTCGGCTGGCCGGATATCACCGACTTGCCGTTCCTAACCAGGTACTTTGCCACGGCCTCCGGCGAGGCCGATGGATTGCTGCCCAGGTAGCGCACCACGGCGCCCGTTACGTGGGGCGCGGCGAACGACGTGCCGCTGGCGAGGATGCTTTCGTAGGCGTAGATCTCATCCACCCGATGGGTCAGGGAGATGATTTCCTCGCCCGGCGCCAGAACGTCTACGCCGGCCCCATGGTTGGAGAACCGCGAGAACTGGTTGTAGACGTTGTACGAGCCGACCGTGATCGCACCGCTCACGTGAGCCGGCGAGAACGTCGAAGCATCCTTGCCGCTGTTGCCGGCGGAGACGACATAGACGATGCCGGCCCGGATAGACGCCGCGATCGCCTCGTCCAGCACGTTGTACGCCTTCGTGCCGATGTCCATGCCGAGGCTGATGTTGACGACCATTGGGGTCGAAGGCGACGCCAGTTTGGCACGGGTGACATACTCGACCGCCGCCAGCATCGTGGTGACGTCGGTTTGCCCTTCGGCCGTCAGCACTTTCAGACTATGAATGCGAGCCATCGGCGCCACGCCCACGACGCCGTGGATGTTCTTCATAGCGCCTACTACGCCGGCGATGTGCGTCCCGTGACCCGACTCATCCGCCGGATTGCCGGACGTCCCCGGGTCGAAGCCGGTCCCCGTAGTCGCCTCATCATCGTCCCAGTACTGCTGATCGCGGTTGGCGAACAACATGGTGAAGTCCTTCTGCTCAACCACGGCCAGGTCGTTGATGAACGGAGCGCTCAGTACACCCGAATCTAGGATATACACCGAAACAGGCTCTTCGACGAGGTAGTCCATCAAAAACGACTCGGAAAACGTTTCGTTCGTCAACGCGGCTACCCGGCTAATGCCCCATGGGGTGATTTGTTTGTCGTATTTGGCGCCCGAGGTAGTGCCCAGTTCGCTGGTGTTAATCACGAAGTCGGGTTCGACCCACGCGATATCCGGGTCGCTCTCCATATCCGTGAGGAAGGTGTCGTAGATCGATCCGTCGATCGAGACCGTGAGGGCATCCGTGATCGTATCCACGGAAACCTTGATCCGGATCAGGTCGCCATACCGGTTCAGCAGTCTCGAGGTGATCCCGTACCGATCCAACAGACGGCGCGTAACGCCGTCTGCCTCGTACATGGCAAGGCCAAGGACAAGGTTTACGGATTCGCCCTCCAGCTTACCTGCGGCGCCAGACCCTGCACGGCGTGCGTCATCAAGCAGTTGTGGATGCCGAAGTTTAGGATAGATCTCGCTCGTCGGGGCAGCCATGGGCGAGGAGGAATCGGTCAGCGTCTCCGCCGGATCGTTCGCGCCGACCATCTCGCAGCCCTGCAGGATGGCGGGGCTGAGGAAGAGGGCGGCGATGATGGCAGCCATGTACCATCTTCTGGGTGTATGGGGGGAAGTCATTGTATTTCAGGGGGGTTAGGGGGGTGTGTCACCTGGCCGATACAGCCGCGCCCGTCGTGCCGGCCGGCACGCTCAGGATGCCGTACGTGGCGCGGCTCATCAGTTCCGTCTGGACCTGGGCGGCCGACTGGCCGGGATTCAGCGTCAGGTAGCGGGCCGCCATGGCGGCCACATGCGGAGCGGCCATCGACGTGCCGCTCGAGAGCATCAGCACGTCGCTGCCAAAGGCGGAGAGCGAGAGGATATCGGTACCGGGCGCCAGCAGGTCGATCGTCGAACCGTAGTTGGAATAGGCGGCGAACCGGTCACTCTGGTCGTAGGCGCCCACCGTGATGGCCTCGGGGACGTGCGCCGGCGAATACGTGATCGCGTCCCGCCCGTCGTTGCCGGCGGCCGTCACGTACACGATGCCGATGCCGATCGATTTGCGGATCGCCATGTCGAGCGCGCTCATCTCGCGGGACTCGAGGTCCGCCCCGAGGCTCATGTTCACGACGATCTGGAGGTCCGGGTTGGCCAGTTTCTCCTCCATGATGTAATCCACGGCCTTCAGGAGCACGGTCATGTCCGTCACGCCGGCGCTGTTCATCACTTTGATGCTGGAAATCGCCACGCCCGGGAAGACGCCGAGGACGCCCCCATCGTTATTCAATGCACCGATGATGCCGGCGATGTGCGTGCCGTGGCCCAGGCTATCGGGCCGGTCCCGGTTCGGGTTCATCGTCCGCATCCCCTCGAATCCATCGACCCCCGGCACGCGGAGCTCCATGTACGGGGTGAAGTCGACTGAGCCCACGAGGTTCAGGTCGCTGATCGGGTTGACGCCGGTATCCACGACATACACGCGGAGCCGGCTGGCGTCCAGCGGCACCGGCGCCTTCTCAGCGCCGATGTGGGCGATGCTCCACGAGGCGTTCTGCCGGCGTTTCACGCGCGCCGTCGTGCCTTCAGCCAGCTCGTTGCCAAGCAGGGGATCCGGTTCCAGCCACGAGAGGTCGGGGTCGCTTTCGATCAGGGCCAGTAGCGAGTCCAGCTGGCTTTCGTTCAGCGTCAGCGTCAGGGCGTCGAGCGCGGTGGATATCTCGGACTTAATCGTGATCCCTTCGCCAAACTTGTTTAAGAGACGGTTCGTGACGTCGAACTTATTCACAATGCGAGGCGTGATGCCGTTCGCCTCGTAGGTGGCCATGCCCAGCACCAGGTTGAGGGTGGCTTCGCCGGCCACCTTGCCAGCGCCGGTGGCTTTCGTACGCGCTTTATCCAGTAGATGGGCGTGACGCAGCCCATCTCCTTCGACGGGTACGGACGCTACCAGGGCGTCCGGCTCGGTGCCATTGGGGTCGTCACCAATCATGGCGTCGCACCCCTGAAGCAGCGAGGGGCTGAAAAAGAGCAGGCCGAGAATCATGATTCCGAGCCAGCGGGAGGAAAGGGAAGGCTTTTTCATAGAGCGTCTCCTGACTTATCGGGGGGGCCGGATCTGGGGGGCAGAGCCGGAGGATCTCTAGGGGTCGATTCGTCGATAGACAAGAGGTGTGCCAGGGAGAATACCGACACGACAGGGGCAAAATGTGGGATGGGCCGGGTTTTTAGCGCAAGCGGTCGGTAGTAGCGTAACGTGGCGGGATAATATCTACCCGACGTCGGCAGGTGTGCATCCAATGCCCGCGAGCCGTACATTGCGGCGCTTCTCCGCAGGTCGCTGCGAGCCGTTGAGGCCGGCCGTGTGGACGTGAATCCTTCCCACCGTGTATGCGCGAATCCATCAAGAACATACTCCGCCGTGGTCGCTGGATGCTGAAGTCGGCCGTCGGAAAAGACTACTTCCATACGACCCAGGTGCGGCGGCCTGTGACGCATCTCGGGGGCCGGCCGGGCTCGAACTACGGCGCTTGGGCCACCTTCGTGGGCACCTTGAAGCGCGACAGCGTCATCTATTCCGTTGGCGTCGGGGACGATATCTCGTTTGATCTGGCGCTCATCGAGCGAATCGGCGCCGTGGTGCATGCCTTCGACCCCACCCCGGCCTCGCGCGACTGGTTGGCCCGCCAGCACCTGCCGGCGGCGTTTATCTTCCATCCCTACGCCCTGGGCAATCAGGATGGAACGACGGCCTTTTTTGCGCACAAAAATCCGGAGTGGATCTCCCACTCGGTCCTACAGGCCAGCCATACCACCGACCAGGCTATCGAAGTGCCCGTGCGACGGCTGACGACCCTCATGCAGATGCTCGGGCACGACCGCATCGATCTGCTGAAACTTGACATCGAAGGGGCGGAATACGACGTTATCGGCGACCTGATCGCGGCGCGTATACCTATCGGACAGCTGCTGGTGGAATTTCATCACCGGTTCGATGGCCTGCATCCCGAGCGAACGCGGCGGGCCGTGCTGGCGCTCAACGGCGCCGGCTTCCGCAGCTTTCATGTATCGCCGAACGGCGAAGAGTATTCGTTTGTAAATAGCTGAGGGGGATCCCGGCGAGTGCCTACCCACACATTATTCAGTACTGCTCGGCCGTTCGCGCGGGGTGCCCTGCCATTCGAGTACATCCGGCGCGGAGGGTGGTTCGGGAGGGCGGCGAAAGGCGGCGCCCTGAATATCGACATGAAAGCGGAGCGCACCGGACGCCTGCCGGCGCCCCAGATACCCCAGCACGCCCCGCCGGATCAGCGCACGAGAAAACGGAAGGAGTCCGATCAAGCCAAGGACATCGGTGATGATGCCGGGCGTGAGTAAGAACGTGGCGGAGAGGAGGATGATGATACCATCGACAAGCTCCGTCCCGGGCAGTTGTCCCTGCTGCAGCCGCTGGTTGAATTGCCGCCACACGGCCAGGCCCTGCCGGCGCGCCAGCGTACTGCCCAGGATCCCCGTCACTACGACGATTCCCATGGTCGGCCAGAAGCCGATCCGCCGGCCGAGTTCAATCAGCAGGGCAAGCTCCACGATGGGGAGCACGATAAAAAGTAGGAGCAGTCGGAAAAACATAAGGCGGGGGGTAGAACGGAACGAGCAGGCCGGCGTAGTGGAGCATCTCAAGAAGCGACAGTCCGAAGGCCGTTGATGTTCCGCGGGTCAATCAGCGACGGGACCGGTGCAACCTCACGCGCCCGACGCCGAACACAAGACGACGAGAGCCTGCCATCCTTCATCCAGCGCCATGCCCGAAACCGCTACCGAACCCACTCGCCGTCGCCACCGAAGTTGGTCTAGCCGATTCTTCGGCGGAATGGCCGCCGTTTTTTTTGTCGTGGCCATGCCGTTTATCCTGCTGGTCCGTACCTCCCTGTACCTCTATCTCGAGCAGCAGATGAACACGTGGGTCGCCCTCGCCTGCGGGATCGTCGTCACAGGCATCGTCCTCGTGGGGTATACGGCCTACCTGCGCCGGCGGTGGTTCGGGACCTGGCAGTTGTCGGGCCGGATGTTTAAGACGATGCTCCTCATCGTCGTCCTGTACAGCGGCTACTCGATCATGTATATCTCGAGCTCCAATGTGAAGTCAGAGGCCGTCCGCGCCACCTATCGATCGCTCCACCCTATCCTTCGAGTGGCCACCAGCACGCTGGTGCTCGTGAACCGGGATCTGGTGGTGACCGACGCCGGACGGACGCCGGCAGACTACAAGAAGATGGGGCTGCCGGTCCGCGAACAGTCGCTCCATTATAAACAGCCAGGCGGCTACGTGAAGGCTGTGGACATCCGCACCACGGGGAGATCGGAGATCCGAAACGGGCTGGTACGGCTTTATTTCTGGGCCATGGGCTTCAACACACTCCGCCACGTAGGCACGGCGGACCATCTGCATGTCTCGATGCCCCAGGGGCGATAGAGGCTCACCGGGGCGCCATCCGGATCGCGCCGTCGAGGCGGATCACTTCGCCATTCAGCATCGGGTTTTCGATGATGTGCCGCGCCAGCCGGCCGTATTCAATGGGCCGGCCGAGACGCGAGGGAAACGGCACCTGTTCACCGAGCGACTGCCGCGCTTTTTCGGGGAGGCCGGCCAGCAACGGGGTGTCGAACAACCCTGGCGCGATGGTCATTACCCGGATTCCGCTCCGCGCCAGATCGCGCGCGATCGGCAGCGTCATCCCCACGATGCCCCCCTTGGACGCCGAGTAGGCCACCTGCCCCATCTGCCCATCGAACGCGGCGACGGAGGCGGTGTTGACGATCACCCCGCGCTCACCCTCCTCGTTGGGCTCGTTGCTGGCCATGACGGCAGCCGTCAGCCGAATCACGTTAAACGTCCCGATCAGATTGACCTGGATGACGCGCGTGAACGAGGCGAGGTCGTGTGGACCGTCTTTCCCTAGGGTCTTCTGGGCGATGGCGACGCCGGCGCAATTCACCGTGCCATGAAGCCCGCCAAACCGGGCGATGCCCGCCGCGATGGCCGCCTGGACGCTGGCTTCATCCGCTACATCGGTTCGGACGAACAACGCCTGCGCCCCCAACCGCGCCTCGGCCTCGACGCCGGCGTTCGGGTTGATGTCCGCCAGAACGACGTTCGCGCCGGCCTCGACCAACACCTCCGCCGTCGCCGCCCCGAGGCCCGAGCCTCCTCCCGTGATAAAAAACGTCCGCTTGGATGGATTCATACGATGTGACGTTTCGCGTTGAACGTTTTTTCGTTGTGTATCTGAAAGTACCGCCTCCGTTTTCAGGCAACTTAGCGCCTTTTCAGGCCGAACGCATAACGTGCAACGTACTATCGTGTAACGTCACTCATACATATCCGCCGGATCCGCCTCCGCCAACTCCACCAGAAATCCCGCGATACGCTCCGTGGCGGCCTTGAAATACGCCGCCCCTTTCTCGGTCGTCGCCTTCGCGGGGTTGCCGGCGCCCGTGTCGTCGGTGGCCTTCAGCCAGTCCCGCTGCGCCCAGGCCCACTTTTCGCGCAGCGCACGGATCTTGAAAGGGTGCTGGGCGCCGTCGCCGGCTTCGGCGAGGGGGCGTACGAGGTGCGGAACGAGGTGAAGCATCACGCTCGTCTCGAGTTCGCCGGCGTGGTCGCCCATGTCTTCGAAGTACGGCGTCCAGGGCTCGGCCGTGTACCAGTTCAACGTGCACAGAAAAATCCCAGGGAACTGCGGCTGTAGTTCGCGCAGCATCTGCTTGAAATCGTTCCCTCCATGGCCGTTGAGTACCAACAGTTTAGGGATGCCCTGCCGAGACAATGCATCAACCACATCGCGCAGCACGGAAAACTGCGTGCTGGGGTTCATGTTGATGTCCAGCTTGATATCCAGCTGCCCGGTATTTACCCCGAAAGGGATATTCGGCAACACGCCGACCCGCGCGCCCTGCTCCCAGGCCAGCCGCGCCGCCTCGGCCGCGACGGCGTCGTTCTGGATGTTGTCCGTCGCGTATGGAAGGTGGTAATTGTGCGCCTCGGTGGCGCCCCAGGGCAGCACGATCACCTCGTACGGGGTTTCGCGGACGGTTTTCCAGGTGGCCTCGGCGATCACATAGGGACGCATGGGATTAGCGAGTAGCGATTAAACGATGAGCGATTAACGATGATGGCGTCGCCCGTCGTAGGGACACGATACATCGTGTCCGTCCGACAGCATGGCGCGCCGCTCAACCTCGTCGTGTCCGTCCGACAGCATGGCGCGCCGCTCAACCTCGTCGTGTCCGTCCGACAGCATGGCGCGCCGCTCAACCACGTCGTGTCCGTCCGACAGCATGGCACTTCAATTCCCCGACTGCGCGGGCGAATACATAATGTGGGCCCAGGGCAGGCCGGCGTCCATAAGCCAGGGGGCCCCGGGCATCGGCGGCTCGGTGGAGAGGCCGGTCGTTTCGGTTGTGGCGTAGGGGATGTACATCACGTAGAGGGGCCGCACGTTGGTCAGCTCGCCGGTGGCGAGATTGAAGCTGTCGGCCTGGCCGAAGAGCTGGTAGAGGGCGGCGGGGGCCTCGGGCATCTTCAGGGTGCCGGCTTCGATCTCTTTCAAACGGAGGTCGCGGCTGACACCGCGGTCCGCCCCCTCGGCGACCAACTGCCGGCCGCGCGCCATGAAGGGTTCGAGCGAGGCGGCGTAACACGCGGCCTGGAAGCGGTCGTCAAACGGATTGTCCGCCAGGCAGATCATCTCATTATTGCCCTCGCGCAGGGTAACGAGGGCTTTTGAGGCGTCGTACCCCAGGACCGTGGCGCCCGCCTTGAGGTTCTCCGGCAGCGGGGATACGGCGCCGGCGATCTGGATGTCGGGCGAAGGAAGGGTCTGGGCGCGGACGGCAGGGACAGATGCGAGGCACAGCGCCAGAAGACAGGCGGTGGAAAGGCGAGAAAACGAGTAGCACGTCGAAAGCATGAGGCGAAGGTTTTATGTGTAGCAATCTTCAAGAATAAGAATCTACTTCGCCAATCGCCAATCGCTAATTACTAACTGACGTTACGCGCACACAGCGCGAAGGTCATCCTGAACGCAGTGAAGGACCTTTCTAAGACGCGTCGATGGCGTTTTTTAACGCAGAATCGCGTTTTAAAAAGACGCTTCGCGAGGCTCAGCGTGACATGCGTGCTTTGCTGCGTAACATCATCACTTACTAATCATGCGAATCAGGAGTTGAGGCCGTATCAAATGAATAAATCTGACTGGCTTTCCCCCTTTCCTCGTCCTCCCCAACTTGATGGGGATCCATAGGCGGCTGATCGGATTCAGCCGGGCCTCATGGGGGCTAAAGGAAAACAGGAGCACCAACCTATTCAAGCTTCGTTTCGGGTACTTCGGGTGTGCTACTATCGCCCTTAATGACGCATATGCTGCATTTTCATGCTTCAATGGATCCCCGATCGGGGTCGGGAATGACGATCCGAGATGGCGAAGTTGCAAGCAAGGAACACCAAGTGAGCTATTCTCAACTTTTCTATGGATTCCCGATCGGGGTCGGGGATGACGAACCGAGTAGGAGGGACCGTTGGTTACCTTTTCAACTCCTGATTCGCATTAATCGCTAATCCTGCTGATTCTGCCGCGCCTCCCGCCAGGCATCCCGGATCTCGGTGAGCAGCAGCGCGCTCTGATCGAAATGTTGTCTATGGACGAGGTACAAACAATGGTCGTAGATATGCTCCAGATGCATCGACAGACTGGTATGCATCGCATGGTCGAGGCTTTGCTTGAGCGCCACGATGGCCTCGCGGGCTCGGCCGGCGTTACGCTCGAAACAGCCGGCCAGCGCTTCATTATACGTCATGACAATCAGATCGATCGGGTGCGCGCCGATCGTTCGGCCGGTCTGATAGGCCTGGGCAGCAGTACTGTAGGGCGTCATGGGCAGTCACTAGGAGGACCCCGCCGGCAGGTCTCGCCACCGGCCGGCGGGGTCATGAAGGGACAGGGTGGGAAGGATGGATATGCTCAGGTCGCTTTACGCGATTGCATGAACGACTGCAGGACCTCGGGCGCATGTGAACTCGCGGCCGATCGGTCCCCCCGGATGGCTTCGGTGGCCAGGAAGGTCTTCGTGCGCAGTGCGCTCTCATCCAGCCGGGCCGGCGCTTCCTGCGATACGGCCTGAGCGGGTGGGGACTGGGCGTTGGAACGGAGGGTGAGCACGTCCGATCGCATCGCGGTAGGATCGGGCAGGCTCTTCGCGATGCGCTGGATAACGGTCTCGAGGCTCGATCTTCGCCGGGCCGCGGCGGACTCGTCGATCGGCGAGCCCATGGGGTCGATGGACAGATTCATAGGCTAAGGCAGATGGGGAGGAGGCGGAAGCGCCCGCTTCGTCGGCGGGCGCACAACACAGCATGAGTATCGGCCGAATTCGGGCGGGCTTAAGCGCGGGCCGGCCAGGGGGCAGGATCGTTACAGGTTGGGTTTACATTCGGATACGATGAACAAGCTGGAGCAACCATCGCCAGGGTGATGCCGGCAATCGTACTTTCCATAGGTCATGGGATCTGCGACGAGCTCGGAATCGTCCGTGGAGAAGCGCCTAGCGTGGGGCGTGGGTAAGGTACCCATGGTCTGTATCGGCCCCTTTTTCCCGCACTTAAACGATCGCATGGGCACCTTCGCGAAATTCGCCGCTACCCACGATTTTTCTTCGCCGCTGCGCCGCGCCGGCCTCTCCGATTCTGGCGCCAATCGCCACGCGCCGGTGTTCGACCAGCTCGCTCATGTCCTCCAGGCCGGCGGCCCTCCGGCTCCATCCGAAGTACGCGCCTATTTCGTCCCGGGCCGCATCGAGTTGTTAGGCAAGCATACGGACTATGCCGGCGGCGACAGCCTCGTGTGCACCGTCGAACGCGGGTTCTGCCTGCTGGCGGCTCGCACGGAAGAGAGCGGCTTCCTCCTCATCGATGCGGCTCGCGGAGAGTCGGCGACGCCTGGTAGAGCCGTTGAATCTCAGGCGGACATGCCCGACTGGGCCCGGTACCCGGAGACCGTCTATCGCCGAGCCGCCGCCAACTTCGGATCGCGGGCCGGCGGGCTCCGAATCGCCTTCGCCAGCACCCTTCCGCCCGACGCCGGCCTCAGCAGCTCGAGCGCCTTCATGGTCGGCTGCTTCCTCGCCCTGGCCGATGCCTGGGGGCTCGAAGCCGATCTCAGCTACCAAGGGGCAATCGCCTCGCGAATCGACCTCGCGGATTACCTCGGCCACGTCGAAAACGGACAGACCTACAGGTCACTGGCCGGCGAGGCGGGGGTCGGGACGTTCGGCGGAAGCCAGGATCACGCGGCCATCCTGTGCAGCGAACCGGGCGCCGTCGTCCGATTCCAGTACGCGCCAACGCAACGGCGCGGCGCGGTTTTCCTCCCTCCAGAAATGCTTTTTGTCGTCGCGACTTCCGGCGTGCCCGCCCGAAAAACGGGTGCGGCTATGGCAGACTACAACCGCGCCAGCCGGCAGGCCGGCCAGGTCGCGGAACGATGGCGCGACCGGTATCCCGGTACGGGCGGCCGCCTGCGCGACATCGTCGAAACACCCGGCTTCTCGCCGGCGGCTATGGAAGCCCTGTTGGCGCCGGAGCCCGACCTGCTGCGCCGCTATCGACACTTTTTCTCCGAGCACACCCAACTCGTGCCCGCCGCGTTCGAGGCCATGCAGGGCGGCGACTGGGAGGCGCTCGGACGCATCACGGACCGGTCCCAGGCCCTCGCCGAGGCCTGGCTGGGCAACCAGACCCCGGAAACCATCACCCTCGCCCGGCTCGCTCGCGCCGGCGGGGCTATCGCGGCCTCGGCCTTCGGCGCGGGCTTCGGCGGCGCCGTCTGGGCGCTGACCACCGCCGACCGCGCCGACGCGTTGGCCCAACACTGGCTGGATGCCTACCGGACCGCGTTCCCAGACCGCGTCGGGGCCGGCGTTTTTGTCACTCGGCCGGGCGCGCCGGCGATCCGCGACCTCATGAAAACGTCAAACGAGGGAAGACGCGGATGAGGCCGACTACGCTGGTGATACAGACGAGCCCGGCGATAAGGGCGGAACCCATCTCCCCATACAGCACAAATCCCGTCGTAAACAAGGCCGCGTAGACGGCCGCGATGCCCAGCACCATGCCCAGCAGTTCGAGCGGTAGCCGGCCAGACTCCTTCTGAATAACATCTCCGTCCGCTCGCGCCCGGTCCAGCACCGCATCCCAGCCGTTGCCACCGGGCTTGATGCGGCGATAGAAGGCGCGCAGGGTGGCGTCGTCGTCGGGGGGCGTGAAGAAGGTCGCCACGACCCACGTGATCGTCGTGAGCAGGGCGCCTACGACCACCTTCGCGGAGGCCGACAGGGGTAGAAAGCCCAGGCCGTCGTGCACAAACGTGAGGTAGCCGGCAATGAGCATCGACGAAACCATGGCGACGATCTCGGTATAGGCGTTGATCCGCCACCAGAACCAGCGCAGGATGTAGATGAGCCCCGTGCCGGCGCCGAGCAGCAACAGCAGGCTGAACGCCTGGCCGGCGTCCGTCAGCATCAGGCCCAGGCCGAGGCCGAGGAATGTCGAGAGTACGGTGAAGAGTCGGCCGGCCCAGACGAGCTGTTTTTGCGAGGCGTCCGGGCGGATGAACCGCTGGTAAAAGTCGTTCACCAGGTACGAGGCGCCCAGGTTGAGCTGGGTCGACATGGTCGACATAAACGCCGCGATGAGGGAGGCGGCCACCAGGCCCAGCAGGCCGGGGGGGAGGAAAGTCAACATGGCCGGGTAGGCCACGTCGTGCCCCAGCTTGTCCGCCGGCAGATTCGGGAAGGCCGTCTGGATGTCCGACAGATTCGGGAAAACCACCAGCGACGCCAGCGCGATGAGGATCCATGGCCAGGGACGGAGCGCGAAGTGAGCGGCGTTAAAAAACAGCGTCGCCGTCATGGCGTGTTTCTCGTTCTTCGCCGAGAAAATCCGTTGGGCGATATAGCCGCCGCCACCCGGCTCGGCGCCGGGGTAGTACGAGGCCCACCACTGTACGGCCAGTGGCACGAATAGGATGGGCACCCACGCGTCCGGATTTGAAAAATCGGGCAGGAGGCTGAGCCGGCTCGCCACAGCGTCGTTTTGCAGGAGGTTCGTCAGGCCTCCGACTTCTTCTAGGCCCAGGATGTACACACACGCCCAGATCGACCCGACCATGGCGATGGCAAACTGGACGAAGTCGGTGATGATTACCGCGCGCAGCCCGCCGATTGTGCTGTACGCCAGGGTGATCGAGCCGGCAAGCGTCAGCGTCAACCAGCCCGGCCATCCGAGGATGATCTCCCCGAATTTGATGCCGGCGAGCGCGACGGAGCCCATCACGACCACGTTAAAGATCAACCCCAGATACAGCGCCCGGAATCCACGCAGAAACGCCGCCGCCTTGCCGCTGTACCGCAATTCGTAAAACTCGATATCCGTCATCACCTCCGAACGCCGCCAGAGCTTGGCGTAGACGAACACGGTCAACATCCCCGTAAGCAAAAACGCCCACCACCCCCAGTTGCCGGCGACGCCGTCCACTCGCACAAGGTTCGTGACCAGGTTGGGGGTGTCCGACGAGAACGTCGTGGCGACCATCGAAACGCCGAGCAGCCACCAGGGCATGCTCCGGCCGGACAAGAAATACTCGGTCGTATTCGAGCCCCCCCTTCGCGAAGCCCAGAGCCCTACGATCAAGGAAAAGGCAAAAAAAGCGAATACGATCGCCCAGTCTATCGTGGCGAGTTGCATGAGGATGGTGCGGACGAAGGTGGAATCAGGCGCTGTGGTTCAGCGCCTGGTCGATATCGGCGACGATGTCGTCGATGTGTTCGAGTCCGACCGAAATTCGCACAAGCCCGGGTAAAATGCCAACGGCCTGGCGATCTTCTTCGCTCAGCGAGCTGTGCGTGGTGCTGGCGGGGTGGGTGGCGATGGTCCGGGTGTCACCCAGATTGGCCGAAAGCGAGCACATCTCCAGCGCATCCAGGAAGCGCCGGCCCTGCTCCAGGCCGCCCTTGACCCCAAACGTGACCACGCCGCCGCCGCCTTTCATCTGCCGGCGCGCGAGGGCGTACTGCGGGTGGCTGGGGAGAAAGGGGTATTTGACGAAGTCGACACGCGGATGCGTCTCCAGGAATTCGGCGAGGGCAAGTGCATTTTTCCCATGCCGCTCCATGCGAACGGCCAGCGTCTCGAGGCTTTTGCTGAACATCCAGGCGTTAAACGGCGAGAGCGACGGCCCGGTGTGCCGCGCGAAAAACCGGATCGGCTCGATCACCTCGGCCCGCCCGAGGATCACCCCGCCGATGCCGCGGCCCTGGCCGTCGATGTATTTGGTCGCCGAGTGCATCACGAGGTCTGCCCCGAACGCGATAGGCTTCTGGAGGATGGGCGTGGCGAAGATGTTATCCACGTACAACAACACCCCGCGCTCGTGGCATAGGCCGGCGAGCCACTCGATGTCGATCAGATCCAGCCCCGGGTTCGAGGGAGTCTCGATGTAACACAGGCGGGTGGTGGGCTGGAACAGCGACTCCCACGCTTCGGGTGATTCGATCGGTGCGTAGCTGTGCGTGACACCGAAGCGGGGGAGCAGCTGTGTCAGGATCTGGTGTGTAGAGCCGAATACCGATCGGCACGCCAGAATATGATCGCCGCTTTTGATGAGGCCGGCCAGCCCGGTGTATACCGCCGCCATGCCCGAGGCCACCGCGATGCCGTCCTCCGCTCCTTCCAGCTGGCACATCTTGAGCACGAACTCGTCGACGCTGGGGTTGCTGTAGCGGGAGTAGATGTTGCCGCTCTGCTCCTTTGCGAATAGGGCCCGCGCATGTTCGGCATCGTCGAACATAAAGCTCGACGTCATGAAGATCGAGGTCGCATGCTCCCGCTGGATCGATCGTTCGGTCTGGGTGCGGATGGCGCGGGTCTCTTCGTGGGGCGTTCGTTTGGGGGCCGCTTCCCGGGGACCCGTTTCTTGGGGGGGATACTCAGACATAGTCGACCGCGTTGACGGAAAACGAGTAGGTGATGGTGGCCGTTTTTTCGAGGGTCTTCGCCACCGAACAGTACTTGTCGAGGCTCAGCTCGATGGCGCGGCGCACCTTCTCGGGGTCAAGATCACCTTCAAGCGAGAAGTGGGCGTGGATCCGGGTGTAGAGGGAAGGAATCTCGCCCTGGGCCCGCTCGGCGTCGAAGTCGACCTTGAAAGAGGAAATTTCCTGCCGGCCCTTCTTGAGGATGGCTACGATATCGATGCCGCTACAGCCGCCAAGCGCCATCAGGAGGGTTTGCATGGGGCCGGCCCCCTGTCCGCTGCCGCCGTCTTCTACGCTGGTGTCCATATGGACGGTGTTGCCGCGGTCGTTGCGGCCTACGAAATGGAACGCGTCGTCCACGCGCTCCACCTGGATATGAATCATGGAATAGAGGGTTGGAATGAGGGGAAATCTACCGCCGGCTTGCCCTGGCAGCCCAACCGGCGGGCATGCTGCGATGCGCGCTCAAGATACGAACGCCGGAAGTAAAAACTTCTCCCCGATCTCTATCCCGAACAAGGCCGCGAATCGACCGCCGCTGAACGTCCCCTCGTCGGTGGCGACGATGGTGAGATCGACGACCGTCCCGCCCGCGCAAAGCACCAGCAACCCGCGCCCCGACTGGGCGGAGATCACGGTGCCGGCCGGCAAACGGGGGATGGGCGAAAACGGCACCGCCTGCGCTTCGAGGAGGCGGACCATCGTATTGCGGAGGAGGATGATCGCGCCGCCATACGTGGGATTACACGCTCTGGCCAGCGCGGCGACGGCGGAGGCGTCACAAGCCGTCCAGTCGATCGTGAGGTCCGTCGCGGCCGGCCGGCCCTGATAGCCGGCGCCCACTTCGTCCTGCGGTGTCCCCTTGATGGCGCCCTGCAAGAACGGCGTGATACAGCGGAGGGCCGCGTCGATCAACAGGCTCTGGTGGACGCCGTAGGTATCGTCGGGTCCGATGGGGATGGACTCGAAGCAGACAATTTCGCCGTCGTCGAACGCCGGCGTCATCCGATGTAGGGTAACGGCGCCGACGGCCTCCTGCCGTTTGAGCTGCCAGAAGACGGGGTCCGGGCCGCGGTACGCGGGTAGCTGGCCGGGGTGCAGGTTAAAAAATCCGAGGCGCGGGATGTTCAGCGCGACGGCCGGGATGCGGTAGGGGAAGGTTTGCACGAGCGCGGCGTCCGGGGCGGTGGCCAGCAGCCAGTCCTCGAGGTCGGCGCCGATCTCGGCCTTCCGGATGACGGCGAAGGGGATGCCGAGGGCGTTGGCGTGCGAGGCGAGCGGGGCGGCGATGTGAGGCGCGCCGTCGGAACAGGCTACGCCGGCAAGCACGCCGGCCTGCGCGAGAAGGTCGACGGAAGAGAGCGCAAACTCAGAATTACACAGGAAAGCGATTCGCATGACGCCGGGAGAATGCGTGGCGCGCGAGCGCTCCGGCACGCCGGCAAGGATTGCCGGACGCGCGCCGCAAATGATCCCGGAGGCCGTGTATTGGTCAGAAAAGCAATAATGCGACCACAATCAACAGCAGGATGAAGCCGATGATGAACAGCGGGCAGCCAAAACTGGCCAACCGTGATCGGCGCGGAGTGTCGGTCGGGAGACTTTGCTCTTCCACAGGCATGGGCATGCCCCACGAATTAAAGGTGCAACAGCGCGAGAAAAAGCCTGATCGCGGCGAAGCGCTCAGCCCTGCCGTGGACGGCTCAGGGCAGCAGCGACGAGCTGGCGGGCAAGGTCTTCGATGAGGTCGAATGACGCGGTGCCGGTCGTCGTCTGGACGCGCTCCTTGATGTGATTCCAGAGATTGGGATTCCGGGTATTATCGAGGAAATCGTACCCGCGTGGAGTCAGGCTACGGATGGCCGTAAATAAAATGCGGTTATTCGTCGTGTACTTACAATCACCTTCCAGCAGGCCGGCGCCAAGTAATAACTTCACGTGTTCATCGACGAGCGGCTGTTCAATGTCGTCCAGCGAGAGGGCATGGATCAGTGGCTCGGCAGGATCACCCACCTCCTCCACATGGAGCAGGATATGGCGCATGAGGTCAATATTTCGCTTCATACTCGTGGTTTGGGACGCCTCAAATATAGGACATCCACGGGATCGAAGTGCAAGGGGCGCCTCATAGTCGTGTCATCGCCGGCAAAAGCCAGAAATCCGACGCAAAAAGGGAGCATCGATCTGGCGCATGAGTTTGCGCCATTCCCGGATTCGGGGTAAGATGCAGGGTCAGGAATGGTTTCACGCAACCCGACCCGCATGATCGTCTCCAGCCCGTTGCCCGACATCGCCATACCCTCGCTCTCGCTCCACGCCTTTGTGATGAAGGGATTCGGCGCGGTGGAGGCCGCGCCCGCGCTCATCGACGGCGCCTCGGGGCGGACGCTCACGTACAGCGCTCTCCGCGCCGCCATCGAACGCGTCGCCGCGGGCCTGCACGCGTACGGACTGCGCCAGGGCGATGTCGTGGCCCTCTATAGTCCGAACGTGCCGGAATACGCGGTGGTCTTTTTTGCCGTATCGATGAACGGGGCGGTAAATACGACCATCAATCCCACCTACACGCCCGACGAGCTGCACTACCAACTGGTCGACTCCGGCGCGGTATTCCTCGTCGCCCATCCGGCCGGGGTCGACACAGCCTGGAAGGCGGCGAAAGGCACCCGTGTGCGTCACATCGTCGTGCTCGGCGAAGCGGAGAACGGCATCTCGTATGAAACGCTGCGCGCCAGCCGCGAGCCGGCGCCGGTGGTGACCATCGACCCTGCCAACGACCTGGTGGTTCTTCCGTATTCCAGCGGCACGACCGGGCTTCCGAAGGGGGTCATGCTCACCCACGCCAACCTGGTCGCCAATATCCTCCAAACCCGCGCCGCACTCCCGATCGATGCCAGCGAGGTGCTCATCGGGATCTTGCCGTTTTATCACATCTACGGGATGACGGCCATCATGGGGCTCGCCCTCCACGCCGGCGCGACGGTGGTCACGATGCCCCGGTTCGAGCCAGAAGCCTTCCTCCAGCATCTGCAGGACAACGGCGTCACGCTCGCCCTCCTCGTTCCACCCATCATCCTCCTGCTGGCCAAACATCCACTGGTTGATCAGTACGACCTATCTCGCCTCCGCCATATCACGTCTGGCGCCGCGCCGCTTTCGGAAGGGATCGCTTCGATGTGCCAGAACCGGCTCGGATGCACCGTTCGGCAGGGGTACGGCCTGACCGAAACGAGCCCCGTCACGCACCTTTGTTCGCCCGGAGTGGCGAACAAGATGGGGTCCGTGGGCCCGTCGGTGCCCAATACCGAAACGTGTATCACAGACCCGGCCACAGGCCAGCTGCTCCCGGTCGGCGCAACAGGCGAGATCTGGCTTCGGGGCCCTCAGGTGATGCGTGGCTACCACAACAACCCCGGGGCAACCCGCGCGATGTTGGACGAGAAGGGATGGCTCCATACAGGCGACATCGGATATCTCGACGCCGACGGCTACCTGTATGTCATCGATCGGGTCAAGGAACTCATCAAGTACAAGGGGCTGCAGATCGCACCGGCCGAGTTGGAGGCTATCCTACTCAGTCACCCCGAGGTGGCGGACGCGGCGGTCATCCCCAGCGCCGATGAAGAGGCCGGCGAAGTGCCCCGGGCCTTTGTCGTCCTGAAAGCCGGCGTGCGTCTGACCGATGAGGCCCTCATGGCCTATGTGGCGGAACGCGTCGCGCCGTACAAACGCATCCGCAGGGTGACGTTCATCGACCAGATCCCGAAAGTCCCTTCCGGCAAAATCCTGCGCCGCGTCCTCATCGAACGCGAACGGGCCGAACGAGCGGAACGAAGTTAGGCCGGCTACCCCAATAAACGATACATGCCTGCCGCTAGCAGGGCGCCGATGATCGGCCCCACAATGGGAATCCAGGCATAGTCCCAATCGCTGCCGCCTTTGCCGGGAATCGGGAGCAAGGCATGCATGATCCGTGGGCCGAGGTCGCGCGCCGGGTTGATGGCGTAGCCGGTGGTCCCACCCAGCGATAGGCCGATCGCCAGCACCAGCAGGGCGACGGGCAGGGCGTCGAGAGGGCCGAGGCCGACTTCCGCGCTCACCATGTACAACACGCCGAAGACCAACACAAACGTACCGATGATTTCCGACACGAGGTTGCTGGAGGTGTTGCGGATGGCCGGCGCGGTGCAAAATACAGCCCGGATCGCGCCCGCGTCGTCGGTGCGGGCGAAGTGGTCGCGGTAGATCAGCCACACCAGAAACGATCCGAAGCCGGCGCCCAGTACCTGCGCCAGAATGAAGTAAGGCGCCTCGGTCCAGCTGAAATTGCCGGCGATCGCCAGACCGATCGTGACGGCCGGGTTGAGGTGCGCGCCGCTGTACGCCGCCACGCAAAACACGCCGGTGAATACGGCCATCGCCCATCCGAAGGTAATGACAATCCACCCGGAATTGTGGCCTTTGGTCCCGTTGAGCACCACGTTGGCGACTACGCCGTCACCAAGGAGCAGGAGGATGGCCGTGCCGAGAAATTCAGCGAGGAATGGAGTCATGGGAAGGAAAAAGGCAAAAGTGAAAAGGAAAAAGGGAATCGGCAAAAACGATCGTTCGGTCCCACCGTAGGGCCACGGCATGCCGTGGCCGTTTGAAGGATGGTGGAGCCCCGCGCGTAGGGCCACGATACATCGCGGCCATTCAATCGGGATGGTTCGGCCACCCCCTGTACGCCCCCGTTTAGTCGGGCGTTGCCCAATTTTTCGAACGTTCGAGCGCCTTGCGCCACCCTTTTTTGAGCGCTTCCACACGGTCGGCCGGCATCGAGGGGATGAAGCGCGCATCCACCTGCCACTGGCCGGCGATGGCTTCTTCGCTCTCCCAGTAGCCGACGGCCAGGCCGGCGAGGTAGGCCGCGCCGAGCGCCGTTGTTTCAAGGATGGTGGGGCGGACGACCGGCACGCCGAGCAGATCGGCCTGGAACTGCATCAGCATCCCGTTGGCCGCCGCGCCGCCGTCGGCGCGGAGTTCGGCGAGACGGATGCCGGAGTCGGCCTCCATGGCGGCAAGCACGTCGTCCACCTGGTAGGCGATGCCTTCCAGCGCGGCGCGGGCAATGTGGGAGGCGGTAGTGCCCCGCGTGAGGCCGGCGATCGTGCCGCGGGCGTACGGATCCCAGTGCGGGGCGCCGAGACCGGCAAACGCCGGCACGAGATAGACCCCGCCATTGTCAGCCACCTGCGCCGCAAGCGCTTCCACCTCGGCGGACGATGAAAACAGCCCCAGGCCGTCGCGTAGCCATTGCACGACGGCGCCGGCGATGAAGATGCTGCCCTCTAGCGCGTATTCTGTCCGGTCGCCGATCTTCCAGGCCACCGTCGTCAGCAGGTTGTTCTTCGAGTCCACGGCCTCGGTGCCGGTATTCATCAACATGAAACAGCCGGTGCCGTAGGTGTTTTTCACCATGCCGGGGGTCGTGCACATCTGGCCGAACAGCGCGGCCTGCTGATCGCCGGCGACGCCGGCGATCGGTATGACGCCGCCCAGAAGATCAGGGACCGTCTCGCCATACACCTCACTCGACGAGCGCACCTCCGGAAGCATCACACGCGGCACGTTGAGCAGGCCGAGCAATTCGTCGTCCCACTCGCCGCGACGGATATCGTACATCAACGTGCGTGATGCATTCGACACGTCCGTGACGTGTCGCCGGCCCCCGGTGAGATTCCAGATCAGCCAGCTGTCGATCGTGCCGAAGGCGAGCTCGCCACGGCCGGCCAGGTCGCGGGCGCCCGGCACGTTGTCGAGGATCCACTGGACCTTCGTGCCCGAGAAATAGGCATCCACCACGAGGCCGGTCTTCCGGCGAAACAGCTCCGCATGGCCGCCGGCCTTGAGGGTATCGCAGATGCCGGCCGTGCGCCGGTCCTGCCACACGATGGCGTTAAACAGCGGTTTCCCCGTGGCGCGATTCCAGACGACGGTGGTCTCGCGCTGGTTCGTGATGCCGATCGCCGCCACATCGGAGGCCCGTAGCCCCTGCTCTGCCAGCACCTGTCGCGCAACGGCCAGCTGCGAGGTCCATATTTCCATCGGATCGTGTTCGACCCACCCCGGCTGAGGGAAATGTTGTTCGAATTCCTGCTGCGCCACGCCCAGGATCTTCCCGTCGTGGGTGAAGAGGATGGCCCGGGAACTGGTGGTCCCCTGGTCGAGCGCGAGGATGTAGTTCATGCGGAAGAAGCCAGGTAATGGATGGACGAACCGTGGTGAACAGACGCGGTAAAACGCAGGTTCGATACCAAAGGGGGTGTGGGCTGGCAAGATAGAATCGATTTCAGACACTTGCCACACGCGAATCTTTGTCGTATTCCCCGAAATTATCTCGGCAATGCCCCATTTTCGCGATGAAAGCAAACGTTGAAGCGTTGCCTCATTGACCGTTTGCACGTTCCGGCTCTGGCCCATGCGCCCAGCGAAGCCCACTTTTCCCTTTTCCCTTTTTACTTTTCCCTTTTCCCTTCCCCCTTCCCCCTTCCCCTCATGCCATCCCGTTTCACGCGTTTTGCCCTAACCCTCGCGATGTCGATGTTTGCCGCTGCCTTGCCGGCCGAACTGGCGGCCCAACCCCGTCTGGGGATGGGCGCCGGCGCGTCGTATCAGCAGCTTGCGCTCGACGCGCCGCTGCCCGAATGGTCGGACACTGGGCTGCTTTTTCCCACGGGTCTCGTGTTTGCGGAATGGCCGCTCTCGGGCATCGATGGGCCGCTGGGGGAACGGCTACATGTGGTGAGCGGACTGCGTTACAACCGGCAGTCCGGCCAGATCGACTGGGCCTTTGTCGTCGGCGCGCCGGCGCAGGAATTCACAGGTACCTTCACACTCAAACAGCACTTTGTCTCCGTCCCCCTGTGGTTACGGCTGGACCTCGGTCGATCGCCGCTCTTCGTGCTGGCCGGCCCCGAGGTAGGTCTGCTCGTTGGCGCAAAGAAAGAATCCCGGACCCTGACGCCCGAGGCCTCGCGCTCGTCGCAGGAGGTGGCGGTAGGCGACGAACTCCGGCGTGTCAATGTCGCCTTACGCGGCGGCCTCGGCGCGGCGATCACCCCCCGGTTGCGTCTTGTGGCCTCGTATGTGGCCGGCCTCTCGCCGGCCAAACGGGACGCAGAGCAGCCGGTGCTGATCTCGGACTGGCAGACGCGGGAGCTCGAACTTCTGCTGCTCGTTCGGTTGTTGAATTAAAAAGCCTGCGGTACATTAATCCGCCCCCGGATTTTATTCTCGCGATGAAGATCTTGTTATCATGAAGTACGGCAAAGCTATCCTCTTGACGCTTACGACGCTCGCCTTGCTCCAGACGCTGACGTTTATTTTCCGAGCGGAGCCTATCGAGACGGATTTGATGCGGCGCGCGCGACAGAAGATCGCGCTGGAGCGCGCCGGCATCGGCATCGACCAGGTGTCCTTTGAAGGCCGCGATGCCACGCTCGAAGGCCCGGTGGCTTCGGAAGACGAGAAGCGACGGGTCGGGGCTGTATTGTCGTCCTACCCGGTACGCGTCCTGGCGAACAACCTCACGGTCGATTCTTCCCTCACGGCCTCGGCCCCCACGGATGTGGCCGACGCGGAGGTGCTCTTCACCCTCACCACGGATGCCCGACAGATGCGTCTGTCCGGCCGGCTGCCGGACTCCGCTACCCGTGACCGATTCCTGCAAGCCGTCCGCGACGCCTTCCCGACGCATACCGTGACAGATGAAACGACCCTCGATGCCGCATTCGGCATGTGGATCGAAGGATTCGTGACGATGTTGCCGGCTATCAACGCCGTCCAGCAACCCACCGTACGCGTTAGCGCCGCTGCCGTCGCCCTGCGGGGCGATGTGCCCACGCCGTTGCAGCGCGCGGTCGTCGTCCAAGACGCCGAGGCCGCCCTGGCGGGCGCTCGCACACTGCTGGTCGATCTGCGCGTACTCGAGACGGTAGGCGCACCGGAAGCGGCGGCTGTCATCCGGATGCGCACCGACCTCGAGGCGGTCCTGGCCGGCCATAAGGTGCAGTTCCTCATCAACACCGCGGAACTGGTGCCGGCCTCCAAGGAATTGCTCGATCGCGTCGCCGCCGTCATGGACGACGCAGAGTCGGTCGCCGTCGAAGTCCAGGGCCATACCGACATCCTGGGTTCGGTCGCGCTCAACAATGCCCTCAGCCAGAGTCGCGCCGACGCCGTGCGCGACTACCTCGTCACCCGGGGCATCGGGTCAGGCCGGCTTACCGCCATCGGTTTCGGCCCCACACGCCCTGTTGCCACCAATACGACCCTCGAAGGACGAATTAAGAACCGTCGCGTCGAATTCAGCTTAAAAGGAGGACAATAATGCTGTATCTTTTTGGCCAGATTCTGTTCTGGATCGCACTCACGCTCGCCGCCGGCATCACACTGGGCTGGTACCTTCGCGGTATCATCCGTGGGGACGCCTATCAGGAAATGGCGATGAAAGAAGTGAAATTCGAGCGGCCGGCCCGCACGGTCGTCTCACCTGAACCTTCAATCACGGGCACGGTGCTCAACGATGCTCTGATGAAGGCCCAACGTGAACTCGAGGCCTGCCAGCAGAGCCTCGTGCTGGCGGAAGCACGCTTGAAGGCGCCGCCTGTCGCCCGGGCAGTTGCGGCACCTGCGCCGGCCCTCGGTGCCTCCGACGCCGGTACACTCACCGGTGTGGCCTCCGTGCCCGTCATGCGCAAAGCGTCCAACGCCGCCAGCAAGAAGATGCCGGTCGGCAGTCGGGACGATCTCAAGAAGATCTACGGCATTGGACCCGTCATCGAGCGCCGGCTCGGGGAGATAGAGATCACGACCTACCGTCAGATCGCTCACCTCACCGAAGCAGAAATCGAACGCATCGGCGAGCATCTCAATTACTTCCCCGGACGCATCGAGCGTGATGGCTGGCTCGACAGCGCCCGCCGGCTTCATCAGGACAAGTACGGCGAAATGCCCTGAGCCCCGCCGGGTTTATACAAAAGGACCCTCCCGTCACGTGACGAGAGGGTCCTTTTTATTCGATAAAGGCGCGACGCCGCGTGGCGGTACCTACGCCTGGTAGCTCAACGCGCGCGGAGCAAGTCGCGGATTTCGCCGAGCAGCTTTTCCTCGTTGGAAGGCGCCGCCGGTACGGACGGCGCGGCTTCTTCCTTCTTCTTCAGGTTGTTCACAGCTTTTACGAGGAGGAACACACAGAAAGCGACTATAAGGAAGCTCACAACCGTGTTGATGAACGCGCCGTAGTTGACCGTGACGGCGCCGGCTTCCTTCGCCGCGGCAAGCGCGGCGTACGGGCCTACGACGGCTCCTTCCTTGATGACGAAGAACAGGTTGGAGAAGTCGACGTTGCCGAGCATCAGGCCAATGGGGGGCATGATGACATCGTTGACAAGTGACTGAACAATCGTGCCGAACGCCGCGCCGATGATGATACCGACCGCCATGTCGACGACGTTGCCCTTAACAGCAAACTCCTTAAACTCTTTGAGCATTGCTTTGGTGAGTGAGTGGTTAGGTTAGTGGACATTTGTGGGTCCAACTGCCGGGAAAATAGGTTGGGGGCGGTATAAATCAAACATATTAGCTATTACTTCGCCGATCATGCCGGGGCCGGGGGCCGGGGATTGATGCACAGTTAAATTCTACTTACTTTTGCGCCCGACCCACAGCAAGGCTGGTGTGTACGTAGCAATTCCCCGGTTTCGGATGAATAGGCGTCCGAAGAACACGACACCCTCCTTCATGGGAGCCGTGACGCCGGGCAGCGACGGACTCCAGCCGATCCGTAACATCCTGCACTATTGTTCAAGAGGCTTTTTATGGCAAAACTGACAACCATCGAGGGTATCGCCGACACGCTAGCCGAGAAACTGAAGAAAGCCGGCGTTGGATCTGTGGAGTCACTGCTGAAGAAAGGGGGCACGCCGGCAGGTCGCAAGGAAATCGTCGCGAAGAGCGGGATTGATGACAAGCGCATCCTCCGCTTTGTTAACCATGCGGACTTGATGCGAATCAAGGGCATCGGCGGCGAATACAGCGAACTGCTCGAAGCTGCCGGCGTCGATACCGTGGTTGAACTCGGCACGCGCAAGCCGGAGAACCTGCACGCCAAGATGGTGGAGGTCAACGCCGCGAAAAAACTCGTCCGCCAGCTCCCCACGCTAGCGGCTATAACCGACTGGTGCAAGCAGGCAAAAGGCCTCCCACGCGCCGTCAACTACTGATTGGTTGCAGGTTGACAGGTTGCAGGTTGGCGGGTTGGCATGTTGGCCTAGATCATAAAACCTGCAAACCTGCAAACCTGCCAACTAGTTCGCATCCCACAGGGAGTGCGCCACATGCGCTTCGTCCATAAGCGCGGCGAGTCGTTTTGCTTCTTCCGGATGCTCTCCGGCCCGATTGGTCGTCTCGCCGGGGTCGGTCGTCAGGTCATATAAGGCGACGGGACCACTGAACATGGGCTCCCGGATCGCTTTCAGTGCGCCGGCCCTGACGGCCTGACGCGAGCCCTGTTCGTAAAACGCCCAGTACAGATACGGGTGCTGCGACTGCTCGCCCTGGCCGAGCAGGGTGGGGAGCAGGCTGATGCTATCCAGCGAATCGGGCGCTGGTTGGTCGACGAGGGCGGCGAATGTGGTGATGAAGTCGCCGTGATAGCCGACGTGTTCGGACACCGCGCCGGCCGCGATCCGGCCTGGCCAACGGGCGATCATCGGGACGCGGATGCCGCCTTCATAGAGCGACCGTTTGATGCCTCGGAACGGACCGTTTGAGTCGAAATAGTCCGGGTCGTTGCCGCCTTCCGCGTGAGGGCCGTTATCGGATGTGAAGATGACAAGCGTGCGCTCGTCGAGCCCCCGTTCACGCAAGCGTTCGAGGAGTCGGCCGATGTCCCGGTCCATCCGCGTGACCATGGCCGCGAGGCCCTGCGCGGATGCCGGCCACCCCCGGTCACCATAGTCCCCGTAATCGGGGACTTCCATGCCACGCGGTCCCGCTTCGTTGTTGGCGTGCGGGATGGTGAGGGCGAGGTAGAGGAAAAACGGCTCGTCCTGGTGGGCATCGATAAATCCGAGAGCTTCTTCGGCGAACAGGTCGTGGCTGTAGGTGCCCTTCTCGACGGCCTCGCCGGCGCCGTCTTCCCGCTTCGGTTCGGGCATTCGGTTACCCGGTAGCGTCACTCGCTCTTCGTTCCGAAATAAAAACTCCGTGTAAAAGTTGTGGGCGTGGCGCTGGTCGAGATACCCAAAAAAGTGATCAAAGCCCTGTCGGTTAGGGTGCCCTTCCGTGCCGATATGCCCGAGGCCCCATTTGCCTATCAGTCCAGTGGCATAACCGGCCTGCTGGAGCACTTCAGCCAGGGTGACGTTGGCCGCAGGCAGCGGTTGTTGGCCGACCGGTTGCAATTCCAGGTTGCCGCGAATATCATTGTGCCCGATGTGTTTGCCCGTCATGAGCACGGCCCGCGACGGCGCGCAGACGGTGGAGCCGGCGTAAAATTGCGTGAACCGCATACCCTCGGCCGCCATTCGGTCCAGATTTGGGGTCTGAATCGCGTTTTGCCCGTACACGCCAATGTCGCCGTACCCGAGGTCGTCCGCCATGATAAATACGATGTTCGGGGGAGGCTGGGGGGGTGTATCGCAGCCGGCGAGGAGTAGCGCACTGAGGAGGATAACGATTCGTCTGTTCATGGGCGGTGTTCGGTCTCTGGGAGCGACGCTTTGGAACGCGCATGATGCGCATTTTTATAGACTATATCCAGCACACGGGTAGATACATGCCTCCATCTCCCTCCATCTGGCACAGTCCCATCGACCTGGTGCAGCTAAACGCCTGGGGGCAGTCCGTCATGGCCGGCCATCTGGGCATCGTCATTACAGCCGTCGGCGACGACTTCCTCGAGGGCACCATGCCGGTCGATCCGCGCACCCACACGCCCTTCGGCATCCTGCACGGCGGGGCGTCGGTGGTCCTGGCGGAGACGCTGGGGAGTGTCGGCGGGACGCTTTGCATCGACCAGCGCACGCACCACTGTGTCGGGCTGGACATCAATGCGAACCATATCCGCGGCGTTCGGGGAGGCCGGGTCGTAGGGGTCGCCCGCCCCTTTCATCTGGGAAAGACCACCCACGTCTGGCACATCGAGATCCGCGACGAGCAGCAGCGACTGGTCAATGTCAGCCGGCTCACCCTGGCCGTGATCGAGCGCCTCGATCGATAACGGCAGGCACAAAAAAAGGGCGGCAAGGCCCGAAGGCCTCGCCGCCTGGCGTTTCAGGGATGATTCAGTTCGATGGGTAAAGTCCTTAAACCTTGAACCTCGAACCTGAGACCATCTAGAAGTCCATCCCGCCCATGCCGCCCATTTCGCCGCCATGCGGAGCGCCGGCGGATCCCTTTTCGCGCTCGGGCTTGTCGGCCACGACCGCTTCCGTGGTCAGGAGCAGGCCGGCGACGGACGCCGCGTTTTCGAGCGCGGTGCGCGTAACCTTGGTCGGGTCGATGACACCTTCCTTGATCAGGTTGCCGAAGGTTTCGGTGCGGGCGTTGTACCCGAAATCACCTTTACCTTCCTTGACCCGCTGGACGATGATCGAGCCTTCCTGGCCGGCGTTCGCGGCGATCTGACGGAGCGGCTCTTCAATCGCGCGACGCACGATGGCGACGCCGATCGTCTGATCTTCGTTCTCCGTTACGACCGACTCGAGCGCCGGGATGGCGCGGAGGTAGGCTACGCCGCCGCCCGCCACGATGCCTTCTTCGATGGCCGCGCGGGTGGCATGCAACGCGTCTTCGACACGCGCCTTCTTCTCCTTCATTTCAGGCTCGGTGGCCGCGCCGATCTTCAGCACAGCGACGCCGCCCGAGAGCTTGGCAAGGCGCTCCTGGAGCTTCTCCTTGTCGTAGTCGCTCGTCGTAACTTCGATCTGCTGCTTGATCTGGTTGACGCGGGCCTTGATCTGATCCTGCTCGCCGGCGCCGTCGACGAGCGTCGTGTTGTCCTTGTCGATCACCACACGCTTGGCGATGCCGAGGGCATCCAGCGTGGTGCTCTCGAGCTTGTAGCCTTTCTCCTCGGAGATGACCGAGCCGCCCGAGATGACCGCGATGTCTTCCAGCATGGCCTTCCGGCGATCGCCGAAGCCCGGGGCCTTGACGGCCGCCACGCGTAGGGTGCCGCGCAGTTTGTTTACGACGAGGGTCGCGAGGGCTTCGCCCTCAACATCCTCGGCGATGACGAGGAGCGGACGGCCCATCTGGGCGATCTTCTCCAGGATCGGGAGCATGTCCTTCATCGAACCGATCTTCTTGTCGTGGATCAGGATGTAGGCGTCTTCCATGACGACTTCCATGCTGTCCGCGTTCGTCACGAAGTACGGCGAGAGGTAGCCGCGGTCGAACTGCATGCCTTCAACGACCTCGAGGGTCGTTTCGGTGCCGCGGGCTTCTTCAACGGTGATGACACCGTCTTTACCCACGCGCTCGAACGCATCGGCGATCAGGTTGCCGATGTCCGAGTCGTTGTTCGCAGAAATCGTAGCGACCTGTGCGATTTCCGTCTTGTCCTCGATGTCGCGGCTCTGCTTGCGCAACTCCTCGATCACGCGGATGACCGCTTTATCGATCCCGCGCTTGAGATCCATCGGGTTCGCACCGGCCGTGACGTTCTTCAGGCCGGCGCTCATGATCGCCTGGGCGAGCACAGTGGCCGTCGTGGTGCCGTCGCCGGCGACGTCGCTGGTTTTGGATGCGACTTCCTTCACCATCTGCGCGCCGACGTTCTCGAGCTTGTTCTCGAGCTCGATTTCTTTCGCGACGGTCACGCCGTCCTTGGTTACCGTCGGCGAGCCGAATTTCTTCTCGATGATCACGTTACGGCCTTTCGGGCCGAGCGTAACCTTGACGGCATCCGCAAGAGTATCCACACCGCGCTTCAGGGCGTTGCGGGCCTCCGTGTTAAAGATGATTTGCTTTGCCATGATTGTATCTGGTTTCTAGTCGTAACAAATGTCAAAAATGGCCCAATAGGGCCTATTTTGACCGATCAGTCGACGATGCCGAGGATGTCCGTCTCACGCATGATCAACAGCTCTTCGCCGCCGATTGTGATTTCGGTGCCGGCGTATTTGCCGTAGAGGACGATGTCGGATTTCTTGACCGTCATGTCGATCTTGGTGCCATTTTCAACACGCCCGGGTCCGACGGCGACGATGGTACCCCGCTGGGGTTTCTCTTTCGCTGCATCGGGGATGTAGAGCCCGCTCGAAGTTTTTTCTTCGGCTGGTTCTGGGCGGACAACAACGCGGTCGCCAAGCGGCTTGATGCTTGCCATCTGGTTATCCTCCTGGATTGGTTTAGTTGATGAGAGTACGTATTCACTCACTTCGGCGCCTCCCTGTTAGCACTCTCTTGAGAGGAGTGCCAGTGCGGGGATGCACGTCATGTGTATTCAAGAAAAAAAGGGGAATGGCCTCGGCCCTATCCGGCAGCCACTATACCGTCAACACCTGAACGAGCCATCGTTGACAACGTTATGGAAGGGGTTTGCGCGGCGGCCCTGATAAACCCGGAAGGGTAGACGGTGTTCCAGAGACCGGCCGGCCGGCCGGTCAGCAGGCGAACCCGTCAGCCTGGCTGACAGAACGCGCGAGACAGGCGCGTACGCGCCGTGACGCCGTGTCAGGATGTCGTGCAAAATCTGCCAGAACGGATGCATGAATGTCCCAACCATCCTATCTTCAAGCATGATGCCAAACCGAGTACTACGCCGCTTACTCCAGATCAGCGTTTTCCTGGTCCCGCTCCTCATCGTCCTGCCGACCGTCCTGCCGCCTGGCTGGCGTCACATGGTCGTGCTCGCCTTCGCGCAGGTGTGCCATCAGTTGCCGGATCGAACGTTTCACGTTGCCGGGTTGCCGTTTGCCGTGTGTCAACGCTGTTTCGGGGTATATGTGGGTCTGGCAGCGGCGTTACTCTTGTGGCCTCTCGTTCGGCGTCACACCGATTCTATTGGCCGGCATACGCTGGCGTTGCTCGCGGCCGGCGTGGTACCCCTGGGAATTGACTGGGCGTTGACGGCCCTCCAGATAGGGCAAAATACCCCGTTCACACGGACTACCACGGGGCTGATATTTGGGTTGGTCGCCGGGGTAGTGCTCGCCCGGGCGGTCGATAACCTGCCCGCACCGCATTCGGCGGTCGTGCATACGATCAGATAAGCCTGCTGTATCCGTTTTTTCTTCGGAACGTAGGTGCTATTTTCCGCCGGCGCCGGCTGCGATTCGACCCGTTGCCGACAGCTGAAAATCGCCCAACCTCCCATTTAATTCTGAACGGCATGTCGAACAAGATGCAATCCATCCTTCTGAGCGGGGTCGCCTCCGGCGTACTCGTCACGCTCCTGGCCAATGTCCCGGTCGTGGGAGGATGTCTCTGTTGCCTGGCCTATATCGGGGCCGGCCTGATGTCGACCTGGCACTATACCAATTCCTACGAATTAACGATTGCCGGAGGGACCGGCGCCAGCATGGGCGCTCTCACCGGCGTCATTGCTTCCGTCGTCAGTTCAGTGTTGGGGTATATCTCGTCGAAACTCGGCCTGACCCCTACGATGGAGGAAGCCTTCCAGCAGTTGGAAGAAAGCGGCCAGATGCCCTCCGAGCAGCTCGACACCATCATGGGGCTTGTCGATAGCCCCATGTTTTTTATCGGCCTGGTGCTCGTCGGTATCCTTCTGGGCGCCGTACTGGGCACGGCCGGCGGCGCGATAGGGGCCTCGGCATTTAAGAAAGGCGGGGCATTCCCGAACGAATAAAACTTACGATCCTGGTTTGATGAGCCGCTTATAGGCGGGATCGTCAAACACTTCCTTGAGCAGCCAGGCCTTTTGCAGGCGCTTTGGATCCCGAACGTCGTCTGCGATCGATGCACGTAACAGGCTGGCCTGTGTAGTCGGGGAGGGGATACCAGCCGTCCTCGCTCCGATAAGCGACGACTTGATGAGAGGCGTCGATGTCGATGGGCGCACTTCGACAGGGCGAGGGACCTCCGTTCGTCGGGCGAGTGGTTCCTCCCAATGGGTGCGCTCGAGGTTGGTGCGCTCGCGTCGCTGGAACTCCGGGCCGGCCATCTCCCGTGGGGGGGCTTCCAGGCTCCGGAAGTCGGATGATGTCGCGCGCTGCGGCAGCTTTCGGGGCGGTGCCGGCAAGGGGCGAACGGGCTCGGACGCCGTCGAAGGCAGCGATCTGGGCTGTTCTCGCGGTTGATTCCCGGGCTGATTCCCGGGTTGGCGCAGCGCCTCCTGGATCTCCCGAAGCGCGTCCTCGAGGGTGGCCGGTCGGCTCGAGCCGTCCTCCCCACCGGTAGCTTCCGGCGGCAACGTCTGGGGTTTCGGTCGCTTCTTTTTACCGAGTACCTGGAAGATCAGGTAAAAGACAAAAAACAGGATCCAGATAACAATTTCTGACATGTGCGACCGCCAGTTCAGGTGTATGAGAGCGAGAGCCCGCGGTCAATATACGCTCCGGCTACCTTCCCGTTCAATGGCCCGGCATGTGAATGATGGATCGAGTCGCCGTGCCGCGCGTGCCTATCAGGCGAATATAATACAGCCCTGCCGGCAGAGCCTCTGCTTCGATGGGCACCGTATGCCGTCCCGCGGCGAGCGGAGCATCCACCAGCAGCAACCGCCGGCGGCCGAGGACATCCACCAGTTCCACCACCACCTGCTGGGTCTCGGGCACGTCTATCAAGGCCGTCGCCCGGCCCCGAAACGGGTTCGGGAATGCCGATACCACCGCCAGCCGCGCGGGCAGCGGTACGTCCACCCGCAGGGAAGTGATGAAGAAACGGGTATTCGACCGGGGCGCGACAAAATACATCCGATAGAACCGCACGCCGGAGGCGTCGATCGGCTCGGTATAGGTATAGCTCTTCCCGACAGCTACCTCGGCGCTCCCGGGTAGGGTCGCATCCAGTCTGGCAGGCAGTAGCGCGACGGGTTCAAACCGGGCATCGAGTGGCCCATTGAACCCCTCAGTACCGATGACGGCTCGTTCGATCACATAGGCCCCGGCGAGACGTTCCTGCCGGGCCGTCCAGGTCAACTCTACCCTATCGACGCGCACGTCGGCGTGGGCGGAGTCCACTGTTACGGGGTCCGCGTCGTCCCGAGCGCCGGCGACGAGCAAGGTAAACGCGACCGGGGTGTCGGGGGCGTTTTTCATCGATACCTCGACGATATACGAGCCGGCCAGGGCCTCGCGCAGGTCGATCTGTTCGATGGGATCCACCCGATTATCCCCCGGCCTGGCCACGGCCTGCGGGGCGGCCGGGTCCAGTACAAAAGGTCGGTATTCCAGGCCGCTTGGCAGGTGGTAGAGACGGAGATCCAGGTCACGCACCAGGTGCGGCGTGGGGTTGTCCAGCACATCCGGCGACCGACTACCCAGGGGTTGCCCGGGCGCATCGGTCCACGAGAGGGTAAGGCGGAGTGGTCCGGAGAGGTCCAATGTGAGGGGTACACGGTGCGACTGAACCAGCGGATGCTCCATTTCCATCAGCACCGTCGGATGATGCGTGGCGTCGAGCAGCGTCTCTGCGGCGGCGGCGGCGTCGAACCGGCCCCAGCCGGAGCTATAGTCGGGACCCGGAGCGCCGACATCTCGGGCGGTGTGGAGGACGAGACCCTTCAGGGAGGCGGCACGCAGCGGGGCGCCGCGCTCGTTTTCCGCCAGTTCTTGAAGCAGGGCCAGGCTACCTGTAACCGTGGGCGCGGCCATCGAGGTGCCGGAGGAGACACGATACGAGGCGGGCCCGAGGGCGACCGGCGAGTACAGGTCTTCGCCCGGGCTGATCACGTCCGGCTTGACGCGCCCGTCATCGGTTGGTCCCATGCCGCTGAATCCGCTGACGCGATCGCCTACGCCCGCAGGTGCCGGCGCCAGGGACCCTACGGTGAGCGCGTTTTTTGCGAGCGCGAAGCTGGCGATGGTGTCGTATCCGCTCTCCCCTCCGTCCGGCGCGATGCGGCGACCGGAAACATCAAACGGCGTCCAACGGCTTTGCTCCGTCAGTGCCCAGTACGTCCCGGTGGAGGGGCCCGGGTCGTCGCGGTCGTTGCCGGCGGCGACGACGGGTAAAAAATAGGGGAAAGCGTCGGTTACGGCGTCGAAATGGGCGGCATCCTGGTCATAGGCTCCGAACGCGTAATCTTCCTCGGTGCTCACCCGCGGGTCGCCGAACCAATACCAGACGCTTTCGGTGTCGCTCACGCGGATCCGGTGCCATCCGGTCACGCGTCCATAGGAATGGTTGGACAGCAGCATCCCTCCCTGGGCCGCCTCCAGCATCTCCGTGGCATGTAGAAGCCAGTCGTGTGAACGGAGGCGGGCCGCCGGCGCCATGCCGCGCGCATCGGGGTCGATGCCCGCGGCCGCCAGCGTGCCGGCGACATGGGTAGCGTGGCTGGAAGGGGCTCCGCCGTCCTGGTCGGCTACGCGGCCCGAGAGCTCCTGGTGGTCCGCGTAAACAGGCCCCTCGTCCCACAGGCCGATGATCTGCCCGGCGCCGGTCAGCGAGGCGCCGGCGCGCAAGTGCAGGCCGCGCACGCCCATCGCCAGCGCGACGGCATCGTTTTGGGTGCCGAAGTACACGGGATGCCCGTCGCTCATTCCGATGAGCGCGACCGACCCGTCCTCTGGTGCATGATCCAGTCCACGCACATCGGCGAGCCGCTCCCGTTCGGCCGCCCGGATCGAACGGGCCTCGAGAAATGAAGTAGTAGACTGAGCGACGCTGGCCGGGGCGAACAGAGACAGGAGATACATGGCCGGCAGCCCGGTACGAAAAAAACCCATGGCGACGTAGATTCGAGACGTACGTGATACGATGCCGAGTGGCAGGCGCGTCCCAAAATCAAAGTCGGGGCCGAATCCCCCTATGAGGCGTCGCGGAGGCGTATCGCGTCAATCAATTTGCGACTCGCCCGATCGAAGGCGTGCTCGGTCAGCGCTTCTGCTGCGACCCATTTCAGCCGACGGTCACCGGGTGTGTCCCGCGGGCGGGCGTTCTGGCAGTCGCAAGCATTCAACGTGATCTTGAAGTGGGAATACGCGTGCGAGAGCCGGTGAAACGGCGATTCGGCCAGCGCATCGATGTCGAAATCTTCCAGGAGGAGGCGACGGCAGGCCGCCTCGACCGACTCGCCTGCCTCGAGCCGGCCGCCGGGGAAGGTCCACATTCCACCCAACATGTTCTCCTCGTGGCGCTGGTGGATTAAATATTCGCCGGCCTCGTTGCGGACGATGCCCACCACGTGATGATAATGCGGCGTAGGCCCTTTTTTCGTCTTCACCGGAAAGTTTTCCTGGGTCCCTTCGGCGCATGCCCGACACCAGAGCGCGATCGGGCAGGCCCCGCATCGTGGCGAGCGTGGGATGCAAACCGTTGCGCCCAGCTCCATCAGGGCCTGGTTATAATCGCCGGGCCGCCGGGGGTCGATCAAGGTATCCGCGAGGCGTTGGAGGTGGGCGCGGGTGCGGCCGGCTCCGACATCGTCGGTCACGACGAACAGGCGGGACAGGACACGGATCACATTGCCGTCCACCGCGGCGTGCGGACGGCCGTAGGCGATGGACAATACGGCGGCGGCCGTGTAGGGGCCTATGCCCGGCAACGCGACGATGGCTTCGTAGGTAGATGGGATGCGCCCCGCGTGGTGTTCGGCCATGGCGCGGGAGGCAGCGTGCAGATTGCGGGCTCGGGAATAATAGCCGAGGCCCTCCCAGTGGCGTAGAACCTCATCGAGTGGGGCGCTAGCGAGGGCCGGCAGATCGGGAAAAGCCGCCACGAATCGTTCGAAATACGGCAACACCTGGTCTACCCGCGTCTGCTGGAGCATGATCTCCGAAAGCCATATCCGATACGGGTCGGCCGAATTTCGCCACGGCATGGGCCGCGCTACCTGCCCGTACCAGGCAAGCAGCGCGTCTCTGAATTCCGGTAAGGCCTCCGCGTCGTCAGCGGACATCGACCACTACGTAGATGTCCTCCAGCGTCGATCCAACCGCTGTGGCTTCGAAGATGAGCGTGTGCTCCCCGACGTCCTTCGAAAGCGTCCGCCAGAAGTAGGAACGATCGACGAGCCAGCTCAGCGCCGGCGCTTGCTTGAGGCGGTACCGCTCCATCCGTCGGGTGCCAAAAGAGGAAGGCAGGTTAAAAATGAGCACTTCGCCGGACTGGACCACGTACGAAAGCGTCTCGGCGGGGACGGCGCGATGACCTGAGAGGGTCGTGTCGGTGTAGGAACGGAGGAAGGAGGCATTCGTTTGCTCCTCGAGGCGGTGCGAGGCCGGCGCGCGGAAGCCGGCCGTGGCCAGGGCGGTCAGCACGAGAAATGGTACAACAAACGTGGCGGTAAAAGAGGCGCCTGTTGCGACGGGAGGGGAGATCGTACGATTCACGGGCATGGCGAGGTAGGCGTTGTTTATGCAAAGATATGCAAAAAGCGCTGGGAATCCCACGGGGCGCAGGCTGAAAATCTGGGCCGGCGTGGTGGTGTGGATAGGCATGCTACTGTGGGTAGGTGCGGACGCGGCGGCGCAGGCCGGCTCGGCGACTTTGCGCTGGCAGACCGACGACGGCCGGCAGCGCCGCGAGGTGAAGCCGCAGTCGGGCTGGCATCCGGACAGTCTGGGGCGAGTGTCGAGGGATATCGTGGCGCTTTTCCACCGGCGTGGGCACTATCTGGCGGAGGTCGACTCCATTCGGCGCGTGGGGACGGATCGGCGGAGAGCAATGGTCGTATATGTGGCTCCCGGGCCAGAGATTCGGGTGGGCGCCGTGCGGATCCACGGGGCGGCGGTGGTGTCTCCGGAGTCGCTCCGGTCGCTCATGAAAACTCGTTCGGGCCGGCTGCTCGATCCACAGGAATTGGAGGAGGATGTCGCGAACATGTTGGACGCGTACGTGGAGCTGGGGTACGTCTTGACGACCGTGCGCATCCAGTCTATTACCGTGGAGGGGGACCCTGCCGAGTCGTCGTTGGGGATCGATATGGCGGTGGATGAGGGGGAGCCGGTCGTTCTGGGTGCGATTGAACTTGCCGGCGCGGCGCGGACGCGGCCTTATTATGTGGAACGGTTGCTGGGCCTTCGCGCCGGCGACCCGCTTACACACGATCTGGACGCTTTGCAGCAGCGCCTCGAAGAGACGATGCAGTTTGCGCGCGTCGATCGGCCGGCGCTGTACCGGCTCGAGTCGGGCGCCATCGGATTACGCGTCGGCCTGGAAGAAGCATCGCCCGGGGTGTTCGACCTTGTGCTGGGGTATCAGCCGCCGACCGGTGGAGGGCGGGCGCAGGGCCTCGTGGGCAACGGTAATCTACACCTCCGTAATCTGTTTGGCGGCGGTCGTGAGATGGCGTTGCGGCTCAATCGGTTACCGGGGCAGATCAGCCAACTCGACGCCTCGTTCCGCGATCCCTTTGTGGCGAAGCTGCCCGTGCAGCTGGAACTGAACTTCGAAGGTCTTCAACAGGACTCGACCTATGGGCAGCAGCGCTACGACGGGGCGCTGGGGTATCGGTTGCCAGGTGGGTTGGAGCTGCTGCTGACGCTCAGTCGGGAGGTGACGCGTCCGGGTTTTGCCGGCGCCCAGCTTGTGGCCGGCCAGCAGCGCATCGCCCGCGCAGACGCCTTCTACGCCGGTGCGACGGTTCGATTTCGGCGGGTGGATCGGCCGGCCAATCCGCGCCGGGGGCTTGTCGTGGAGACCCGGTTCGAACGAGGGCTCAAGGAGCGCGCCACCTTTAATGCAGGGGTGGCAGGGGATACGGTGCGGTCGGTGACATTGGGCCGGCAGGAGCGGCTCCACATGCAGGCTCGGGTCTATCTCCCGACGCTCCCTCGGCAGGTAGCCGTTATTGGAAATGCCACCTCAGCGGTGATTGGCGAAGCGCTTGACGAAAGCGATCTCTTTCGATTTGGGGGGGCGGCCAGCCTGCGGGGGTACGAAGAGGATCGTTTTCGGGGTCAGGTTGTAAACCGAAGCTTCGTGGAGTACCGCTACCAGTTCGAACGCGCCTCGTTTGCCTATCTATTTTTTGATCTCGGGTATGTGGATCGATCCGCGTTGCAGAACGTCGTTCGCCAGAAAGCCGTGTACCCCGGGTACGGCTTCGGTTTTCAGTTTGAGACCGCCATGGGGATCATTAACACCAGCTTCGCGCTCAGTCCGGAAGACACACCGACGGACGCAAAAGTGCATGTCGGGTTGTCGGTGGGGCTCTGAGGTGGGAACGATGTAAAACGACGTGGGAACACCGTGCCGGCGGAGCGATTTGGTGGTTGCCCGCTCTTCAACCCGCCCGCCATGACAACGTATTTCTATACCCCGCCCGACCGGGTCCACGGTGACCGGCTGACTTTGCCTCCGGACGAGGCGCTCCACGCGTTTCGCGTGGTGCGGCGCCGGACCGGGGACGAGATTGTTGTAGTGGATGGGGCGGGGGGGTGGTATCGCGTCGTGATCGATGGAATCGATGCGCACCAGGTTGCCGGCCGGATCGTAGAGCGACGGGAGGAGGTGGGAGAGCCGGCGTTTCGGCTACGGGTCGGCATGGCGCTGCTCAAGCAGGAAAAGCGGTTCAGTCATTTTCTGGAGAAGGCGACTGAGCTGGGGGTGTCCGAGGTGATTCCTCTGGTGACGGCGCGGACGGAGAAGCAGTCGATTCGGCCCGCGCGAGTCGAACACGTCCTGCAGGCGGCTATGAAGCAGTGCCTGCGTTCGCGGGTGGTGTCCACCGCCGAGCCGCGGTCGCTCGTGGAATGCCTCTCCGGTGTCGGCGCCGAACTTCTACTCGTCTGCCATGAAGCGAGCGACGCGGCGTCAGACGCGCTTCTGGACGTTATCGCCCGTGCGGGGACCCCACCGGCGCTGACGGTGCTGGTGGGGCCCGAAGGGGGGTTTACGGACGACGAGGTGGCGCGGCTTACCGCGGCCGGCGCCCGGGCGGTATCTCTAGGCGAGCGCCGATTACGTGCGGAGACGGCAGCAATCGCGGTATGCGCTGGCATCATGCTTCATTATCAACGCCATATTCCATCAACCCCATGAAATCCCTCGAGGAACGACGCCTGGCATCAGAATCCGTCTTTCGCGGTCAGCTGCTGGATGTATATCGGGATGTTGTGTTGCTGCCGGACGGTAACGAGGGGGTACGAGAGCGTATCGTCCATCCCGGTGCGGCGGCCGTGGTGCCGGTTTTGCCGGACGGCCGGGTGGTGCTGGTACGACAGTTTCGGTATGCGCTAGACCGTGAGTTTCTTGAAGTGCCGGCAGGCAAACTCGACGGTCCGGGGGATGACCCCGAACGCGCGGCGATGCGGGAGTTGGAGGAGGAGACCGGCTGGTCGTGTGACCGGCTCGAGCCGCTGGGAGCGTTCCACCCGGCGATCGGCTTCAGTGATGAATGTATATATCTCTTCATGGCGCGGTCGCTCCATCTGGGCGAGGCGCGTCCGGATGTGGACGAGTTTGTCGAGGTAGTATACCTCCCGTTTCACGAGGCACTCCAGCGTATTGCCTCCGGCGCCATCACCGATATGAAAACCGCGCTCGCCTTGCGGCTTGCGGCGGACAGGCTGCGGTAGGGCGCAGCAAATTCCCCCATGGGTACCGGATCTTATCAATGGGGATATGATTAAACGCAGGGCTCCGTAACCGATTAGACGATCATGTATACCTTTCTGATTATCCTCATCGCGATCATCGCTGTTCTGATGACATTTGTCGTGCTGCTTCAGAGTGGGCGCGGCGGCGGTCTGGCCGGCATCGCATCCGGCGGTACCCAGCAGATGCTGGGTGCACGGCAAGCGCCCGACGTACTGGAAAAAGCAACGTGGACGATGGCAGGTCTTTTTATCGTGCTCTGCGTCCTTTCGAACTTCTTGATCGATCAGGGCGAGACACGGAATAGCGTGCTCCAGCAGCGGGCTCAGGGTCAGCAGACCGAGCAAGCCGTCCCAGTGTTGCCGCCGCCCACGCCGGCGACCGAGGCACCCGCGACGGAGGCCGCCCCGGCCGGAGAGGTGAATAACTAACCGATAGCGCGATAGCGGACGATAGGGCGTCACGCGTTCGGTAAAGACGCAATACATTGCGTCTTTACGGCGCCCTGACAGCACCGTAGATCAGCACAGTAATCAGCACAGTAGAAAAAAGGCGAAGGCAGCAGGACGGATCCTGCTGCCTTCTTTTTTGCGGTAATTTCGCCGGCCTGTAAGCCGAATTCTGTCTCCCCCAAACGGTACCGCGTCCGTTACGAGGCAGCGACCATCATTTATCTCGGGCGTACGTCACCGCACGCCTCTAGCAGCCTACCCACCCCGTTCGACGGGCCGCCATATCCGAGCTGGCCGAAGCCTGCTCGAGCCGGGATTGTTTGGCCTTGCACCCCGTGAGGTTTACCTGGCCGCCCCAGTCGCCTGGAACGCCGGTGGGCTCTTACCCCACCCTTTCACCCGTAGCCTGTGCCCCGTGAGGGGCCATCGGCCGGTTTGCTCTCTGTTGCACGTGCTGTTCCCGCGCATGGCGGGACCTTCCTGTTAGGAAGCACGGCGCCCTATGGTGTTCGGACTTTCCTCATGCCGCTTGCGCGGTATGCGATGATCCGGCCGGCGATAATCTCGTACTGCAGGTTCTTTTACCGCGTTGAAGGCATCGCGGATTCAAGTTCGGTGATCGTCTCCAGATACAGCTCGCTATCGACGATGATGCGGCCCGTGTGTTCGCAGGCGACGATGCGATTGCGCTGGCGGATCTCCACCTGGCGCTGGGGAGGTACGGCGTAGCCCGACGCGGCACCGCGTTCCAGTGGCACCAACGCACGGCCATCGCGTAGGCGGTTGCGGAGGCGTTTGTAGGCACGCAGGTAGCGCATATCCACCGCGCCCTCGGCCTCGGCCCGCTTCCCTTCCAGTTCGTCCTGCTCCTGCTTCGTATCGCCCAGGACCTCATCGAGCTCCTTCCGCTTCCCACCGAGGATGTCGAGCAGATCCTTCAACCGGATCTGCGCTTCCTCGAAGGCTACTTTGTTGGAGACGGTGGTCATCTTGATCTGCTCGATATGCAGATTCGAGTCCACGATCCGCTGCTTCTGCGCCTCGATCTCCTTCGTCAGCGCGTCGTACTCGCGGTTGTTGCGGACCTGGAGCTGCTGCTCCTCATACTTCTTGATCAGGCCCTCGCTCTCCTTGATTGTGATCTCGGCCTGCCGCATGCCGACTTCGTTCTCCTTTTCCTCCTGCTTGAGGTTGTTGAGGCGGGTCTCGAGGCCGGTCTTTTCGTCCTCCATGTCCCGGATTTCGTCGGGGAGATCCCCGCGCATCTTTTCGAGCCGATCGATACGGCTATCTACGTGTTGCAGGCGGATGAGCGCCTTGAGCTGTTCACCGATGCCACTTTCATGGACAATGCTTGACATGGTCGACTCTCAGGTTTTTTTTGGGCTTCACTTCGTGGTCAAACGCAAACGGGATAAACCGCGCAACACAAAGAAGGTTCGCCCCGTCCGGGCCGGGATGCCGGGCATCGGCCCCGTTCTCTCCGGTAACCCGGCGGCTCAGATCCGCGAATCCAGACACGCGGGGCGCGGAAGCGGGGCTGTCATGGAAACGACTGGACCGGGTTTGTCTCACGGGTCGAGCAAATCCATCGAACATTCGCAAAACGCGCGGCCAGCCAGGACTGGAGGAGCGTCGCGGTGTGGCGTTCCGTCTCGTAGTGGCCGGCATCGATCAGCGCCATCCGAGAGTGGCCGGCGGCGTCCAAGACATCGAAATAGCGGTGATACGTCACGTCCGCCGTCACCAGCGCATCCACGCCGGCGCGGAGCGCGTCCGGGATCAGGTCGCCGCCCGAGCCGCCGCAAACGGCGACGCGACGGATCGGGGCGTCAAGCGCGCCAGTGAACCGCAGGTGGCCGGCGCCGAGGATGTCACGCACCCGTGCGAGGAAAGCGCGCAACGGCAGCATATCGGTCGTCCCGATGGCGCCCATCCCGATGCGAGCGTCGGGCTGGAGGACGGGGTAGACGTCGTACGCGACGGTCTCGTACGGATGTACGGCGCGCAGGGCATCCACGACACGCGGCAAGGCCCAGCGCGCCACCTCTACTTCGATGCGGCGTTCATCGACCGATTCGAGCGGGCCGCCGGCGTACCCAATATGGGGCGATGCGTCCGGACCCGGCCGGAAAAAGCCCTGTCCGGGCCCAACGAAGGCACATGAATCGTAGGCCCCGATGACGCCGGCGCCGGCGTCGGCGAGGGCGCGACGTACGGTTTCGAGGTGCGTTGCCGGGACAAACGTAACCAGCTTGTAGAGGGTGTCAGTCATCGGCCGTAGGAAAGCGATGTCCCGTAGCCCCAGTTGCTCCGCCAGCGCCATCGAGACCCCGCCATGCGCGGCATCCAGGTTGGTATGGATGGCATAAAGCGCGATGCCGGCCCGCGCGAGACGCAACACAAGCTCCCCGTGCCAGTCGCCGCTTCGAACGAAGCGCAGCGGCTTAAATATCAGCGGGTGATGGGTGATGATGAGCCGGGCGCCCAGGGCGATCGCCTCGTCCAAAACGGCCGGCGTGAGGTCCAACGCCAGCAACGCCGTCTCGACCGACACCCCGTCGTCACCGACCTGGAGGCCGACATTGTCGTACCCCTGTGCCGACGCAGGCGGTGCCCAGGCTTCGAGCGCGGCGGTGATGGCGGCGATTGATGTCGTCATCGATGGTTGATGATAGAGGATGGTTGATTGTCAATAATCAATTGTCAATGATACGCGATAGTGACAGTTAACCATCAACCATTGACGATCAACCATTATCCTTCTCTTCCGGCGGCGGCGCGGCCTTCGGCTTCGTTGACGGATTGGAGCAGGCTGGCGCCGATGATAAACAGGACGATTACCACGGCGACGCCGGCGCGCTGGCTATCGAACCACTCCGTGAAACGACCCAGAAGAAACGGGCCCATAAACGCTGTGGCTTTGCCTGAGAACGCAAAAAATCCATAAAACTCGTTCTCTTTGTTTTTGGGTACGAAGCGTCCCATAAGCGAGCGGCTGGCCGACTGGTTGGGGCCCATGAGCAGCCCCACGAAGCCGCCGGCCACCCAGAACATCAACTCGCTCTGCGCGAACACGGCGAGTGTTGCAGCGGCGATGAGGCCGAGGTTTGAGATCTGGATTGTCGTCTTCCCGCCGAGCCTGTCGTCCAGGTACCCAAACGCAAAGGCGCCCAGGCCGGCCGACACGTTGAGCGCGATGCCGAAATACAGGATCTGCGTCGTGTCAAAGCCAAACGTACCGGCTGCGTAGATCGCCCCGAAGGCGATGATGGTTGTGAGCCCGTCGTTATAAAAGATGCGCGCGACGAGCATGCGGAAGAGATGCTTGTAGGTGCGAATCTCCCGAAAGGTGTCGATGAACTGGCGCGTGGACGAGGCGAGCAGCTCGCGCGTCAGCGGCAGTTTATCCTTCTTTTTCTCTTTAACCAGGATAAAAAGCGGGATACAAAACAGCGCGTACCACAGGGCGACCAGCAAGTTGGTGGCCCGCACGTGTTCACCGGTGCTTTTGTCCAGCCCGAACGGTGCCTGCTCGGGCAGGATAAACACCAGCAGTGCGACAAAAAGGCAGAGGAGCCCGCCGAGGTATCCGAGGCCCCAGGCGTACCCTGAGATTCGGCCGATTTTCTCCGGAGGCGCAAGATCGGGCAAAAACGCGTTGTAGAAGACAATCCCGATCTCGAAGGCGAAGTTGCCAAGCGCGAATACCAGGATCGCGAACCAGATCTGGCCGGGCTGCGGGAAAAAGAGCAGCACGGTGGCCAGCACACCCAGGATCGTCGACCACAACAAGAACCGCTTGCGATAGCCGCCCTGGTCGGCAATGGCGCCGGCGTAGGGCGATAGGATGGCCACCGCCAGCGCCGATATCGTCACCCCGATCGACCAGTAGCCCGTGCCGCTGGTGGCGTCTTCGGCGATGGCCTGTGTGAAGTAAGTAGCGTAAATAAACGTCACCACCAGTGTGGTGAAGGCCGAGTTGGCGAAATCGTACATCGCCCATCCGAAGACGGCGCGGCGGTCGAGAGCCTTAGGGTCAGGCACGAGGTTTAGATGTAGGTGGGAAAGGATGTTGGATGGTAAGGCGCGGCAGCCGCATGCGCAAAAGTCGTCGGAGGAGGCCTTTCCGGAAGCGTTTTTTCTAGTCTACCGCAGCGATCGCTTGACTTGCTAAACGGAAATTCGTTACCTACCGTCTGATTAATAAAATAAATGGAATAAATAGGCGTCGCCGGCTCCCATGACGTTATCGCTCATCGATCTATTCATCATCGGGGCCTATGTGGTGGCGACGATCGTCATCGGGTTTTGGATTTCGAAGCGGGCGTCGAAAAGCCTTGAGAATTATTTCCTTGGCGGCAAAACCATCCCCTGGTACATGCTCGGGTTATCAAACGCCTCGGGGATGTTCGATATCAGTGGGACGATGTGGATGGTCTACCTGCTGTTTGTGTATGGCCTCAAGAGTGTCTGGATACCGTGGTTGTGGCCGGTATTTAACCAGATCTTCCTGATGATGTATCTCTCGGTCTGGCTGCGGCGGTCGGAGGTGATGACGGGGGCGGAGTGGATTACGTTTCGTTTTGGCGAGGGCCGCGGATCCCACCTGGCGCATTTCACGGTGGTCGTTTTTGCACTGCTGAATGTGATCGGGTTTCTTGCGTACGGCTTCATCGGTATTGGCAAATTCGCCGCGACCTTTCTGCCCTGGCAACTGGCGGCCGACCCGGAGCTGAACGTGCATGTTTACGGCCTCATCATCACGGCGTTGACGACGGTGTATGTGGTGAAGGGGGGGATGTTTAGTGTGGTATTTACAGAGGTGCTCCAGTTCTTCGTCATGACCATCGCTTGTATTGGGGTGGGAATCGTGGCGATGTATCAGGTATCGCCGGCCATGTTGGATGCGGCCGTGCCCGACGGCTGGCGAGAGCTGTTTTTTGGATGGCATCTAGATCTTGACTGGACCGGCCTGATGGACGCCGCCAACCAGAAAATCGCGTCTGACGGGTGGGAACTGTTTTCGATTTTTTTCCTGTTGATGCTCTTCAAAGGCTACCTGGCGAGCGCGGCCGGGCCGGCGCCGAACTACGACATGCAGCGGGTGCTTTCGGCTCGGACGCCAAGAGAAGCGGCCAAGATGAGCGGGTTCGTGAGCCTCGTGCTGCTCGTACCGCGGTATATGATGATCACCGGGCTGACGGTTCTGGCGCTGGTCTTTTTCAGCGATGAGCTCAACGCGATGGGGTCCGGGGTGGATTTTGAGCTGGTGCTGCCGTTTGCGATGCGCGAGTTTATCCCGACGGGTCTGCTCGGCCTGCTCATCGCGGCGCTGCTGGCGGCCTTCATGTCCACCTACGCCGCCACGGTGAACGCCGCGCCAGCCTATATCGTGAACGACATCTATAAGCGGTATATCCGCCCGGATGCGCCCCAGAAAACCTACGTGCGGATGAGCTACGCGGCGTCGATCGCGGTCGTGTTGATCGGCACGGGGCTCGGTTTCTTCGTTCCGAACCTGAACAGCCTCGTGTTGTGGATCGTAGGCGCGTTGTATGGTGGCTACGCGGCCGCCAATCTCCTCAAATGGTACTGGTGGCGGTTTAATAGCTACGGATATTTCTGGGGGATGGTGTCCGGAATGCTGGCCGCTGGCTTCGTCCCGATGCTGATGGATGGGATGTTTGGGCCGGGAGCGTTTGGCGAGGCGAAACCCGTGTATGCATTTCCGGCGCTGCTGCTGATCTCCGTCGCCGGCAGCGTGGCCGGCAGCCTGCTGACGCCGGCGGACGACGAGGAGGTGCTGAAGACGTTTTACCTGAAAGTCCGCCCCTGGGGCTTCTGGAAGCCGATCCACGATAAAGTGGTCGCGGAACACCCCGCCATTCAGGCCAACCGGGATTTCGGGCGAGATATGATCAATGTGGCCGTCGGCATCGTGTGGCAGACGGCGTTGACGGCAACCGGCATCTTCCTGGTGCTGGAAGATTTTGGGACGTTTGCGTTCTGCGTGGCTGTTGTGGCGGCAACCTCGATTTTTCTGAAACGCAACTGGTACGACGCCATCCGCGATACACCGGCGTGATGGCGACGCATGCGATGGTGTGCGGCGGCAATGCGCGGCGTATTGACGGACATGATATATCGTGTCCCTCCGAGACTATGCGCGGCGGTACGTGATACACTCGAACCTGAATCCATTTCATGAAACACCTGGCCTTTTCCACGTCGGCGTATGCGGAGCGACTAAACACGCTCCAGCGCGACTACGAGGTGCTCGTCCAGCGCCCCAACGAGCCGTTGCCCGGGGGGAACGGGATCTACACGCGGTACCGTTTTCCCGCGCTCACGGCGGCGCATACGCCGCTGCTCTGGCGGTACGACCTCAACCCCGCCACGAACCCGCTGTTATTGGAGCGTCAGGGTGTAAACGGGGTGTATAACGCCGGCGCCATCAAGCACAACGGACGCTACCTGTTGGTCGCCCGCGTGGAGGGCGTCGACCGGAAGTCGTTTTTCGCCGTGGCCGAAAGTTCGAACGGCATCGACCGTTTCCGGTTCTGGGACTACCCGGTGGTGATGCCCGAGACCGAGGATCTGGATGTCAATGTGTACGACATGCGTCTCACGGCGCACGCCGATGGCTGGATCTACGGGCTGTTTTGCACGGAGCGCAAGGACCCGAAGGCCGCGAAGGGCGACCTGTCGTCCGCCGTGGCGCAGTGTGGAATCGCTCGGACGCGCGACCTGGTGGCGTGGGAGCGTCTGCCAGATCTCAAGACGCCTTCACCTCAACAACGGAATGTGGTCTTGCACCCCGATTTTGTTGAGGGTCAGTACGCCTTCTACACCCGACCTCAGGACGGTTTCATCGACGCCGGCACGGGCGGTGGCATCGGCTGGGGCGTATCGGAGTCGATGGACCCCGCGGTGATTATCCACGAAAGGATTGTCGATCAGCGCGCCTACCATACGATCAAGGAAGTAAAAAACGGCGAGGGGCCGCCGCCTATCAAGACGGAGGCCGGCTGGCTGCATCTGGCGCATGGTGTGCGCGGGACGGCGGCCGGCTTGCGGTACGTCACCTACCTTTTTGTGACGGCGCGGGATGAGCCATGGCGCGTGACCCATACGCCGGCCGGCCATTTTCTGGCGCCGGAGGGGGAAGAACGCGTTGGCGACGTCTCGAACGTCGCGTTTAGCAACGGCTGGATCGCGGACGACGACGGGACCGTGTTCATCTATTACGGTAGCTCGGACACCCGCATGCATGTCGCCACCACGACCGTCGGACATCTGGTGGATTATGCCCTCCACACGCCGGCCGACGGGATGCGCTCCGCCGCGAACGTGCAACAGCGCATCGCCCTGATCGATCAGAATATGAGGTATCTGGAGGCGCGATGAAGAGCATCGACATGGCCGGCGCTTTATACGCCGACGCGCACCGCGAATTGACGCACCACATCCTACCGTATTGGACGAGCCGGACCGTGGATGCGACCCATGGCGGCTTCATCGGCGCCATCACGGGGGGAAACGTCCCGGACTGGCGCGCCCCGAAAGGCATCGTCTTGAATGCCCGCATCCTGTGGACATTTAGCGAGACCGCGAGGGTGCTTGGCGACGCGGAGTCCCGCCTGCTGGCGCACCGTGCGTTTGCCTATATCAGAGCGCGTTTCTGGGATGACGTTGCCGGCGGGGCGTACTGGATGGTCGACTATCTCGGCCAACCGCTCGACACCAAGAAATACACCTACGCCCAGGCGTTCCTGATGTATGCCCTGACGGCCTACCACCGGGCTACCGGAAACACCGGCGCGCTAGACTGGGCGATCGATCTGTTCGACCTCCTCGAGGCGCACACGGCGGACCCTGCATTCGGCGGTTATTTCGAGATCTACGACGCCACCTGGCGCCGGCGGCCGATGGAGTCGCTGAGCCCGAAAGACCCCGTTGCCGCGAAGTCGGCCAACACCCAGTTACACGTTCTCGAGGCCTACGCGAGTCTGCTGCGGATCTGGCCGGACGAGCGGCTGCAGCGGCGGCTCCGCCAGCTGCTCGATCTCTTCCTGAACACGATCGTCGATCCAGACACGCACCATCTGAGACAAGCCTTTGACGCGGACTGGACGGCCATCAACCGGCTCGTATCGTTCGGGCACGACATCGAGGCGAGCTGGCTTCTTTGCGATGCGGCGCGCACGCTAGGCGACCCCGGGCAAATCCTGCAAGCTGAAGGCGAGGCGATCGCCATGGTTCGCGCCACGCTTAACGCCGGCGTCGCGCCCGATGGTAGCCTGTACAACGAGGCCACGCCCCATCGGCTCGACGAAGACAGGCACTGGTGGCCGCAGGCCGAAGCCGTGGTCGGATTTCTGAATGCCTATGAACTCGTCCACGAAGAAACGTTTTTGCATCAGGCCTCCCTCAACTGGACATATATCCAGCGCTTTATCGTGGACCATGATCACGGCGAATGGTTTTTTAGGGTGTCGCGCGCCGGCGTGCCCTATCTCCACGAGGACAAGGTGGGTCCGTGGAAATGCCCCTATCACAATACCCGGGCATGCCTCGAGATTATGGAGCGGACCGCTCGGATCCAGGCGATGCTGGCCCCATCCAGGTAGTCGGTTTTACGAAACAGGATATCGTCAATGACCAAGCAAACGCTTTCCTGGGCTGGAATTATTCTATGTATGCTGGGCGCCGGGGCGATGCTGGCCGGCTGCGCCGTTTCGCAGCGGACCGCAACAACCGGCTTCCGACTCGTCGACCCCGACGCGACCCGGCAGACGCGCGCGCTTTTCGCCAACCTGAAAACGCTTGCGCCAGATGCCGTGTTGTTCGGGCATCAGGACGATCTGGCGTACGGGGTCAATTGGCAGCGCGAGGCCGGCCGATCGGACGTCCGCGAAACCGTGGGGGCCTACCCGGCCGTGTACGGCTGGGAGCTGGGCGATCTGGAGCTGGGGAAAAAGGAAAATCTGGATCGGGTGAACTTCAAGGACATGCAGGGTTGGATCAAGGACGGCTACAAACGCGGAGGCGTCGTCACGATCGGCTGGCACATGAACAACCCGGCATCCGGAGGCAATGCGTGGGATACCACACGAGCCATACACACCATCCTGCCAGGCGGGGTGCATCATGCGACGTACCGGGATTGGTTGGACCGATTTGCAGGGTTTGTGGGTGGATTAAAAACCGGACCTTTCGCGTGGCTGGGCGCGGGAAAGCCCGTCCCGATCCTGTTTCGGCCGTTTCACGAGCACACGGGCGGCTGGTTCTGGTGGGGCAAAGGGCACGTGACGCCCGAGGAGTACATCGCCCTGTGGCGGTTTACCGTGGAGTACCTGCGCGATGAAAAAGGGCTGCGTAACCTGCTGTATGTCTACGCCACCGATGTATTCGAAAGCGAAGCGGAGTACTTTCATCATTACCCGGGGGATGCGTACGTCGATATGCTCGGCTACGACGACTATCATGCCCTCGGCCGCGACGAAACCGTGGGCGACATGACGCGCCGGCTGCGCATGCTGGTGACCTGGGCCGAGGCGCGGGGTAAACTCGCCGCCCTCACCGAAACCGGGTCCGAGCGGATCCCCCTGCCCACCTGGTGGACGCAGCGCCTGCTCAAAGCCATCACCGACGACCCGGTGAGCCGGCGGATCAGCTACGTACTCGTCTGGCGCAATGCCAATAACCGTCCGGACCACTTCTACGCCCCCTTTCCGGATCACCCAAGCGCGGAAGACTTCAAGCACTTCTATGCCCACCCGTTCGTGCTTTTTGAGGACGAACTGCCGGCGTTGTACCGGTAACTAAGGAAGGCGTTGAACGTTTTTTCGTTATGCGTTTGAGGTTCACGCATAGCCGACAGGGAAACCACAGCATTCGATCCATATGTGCTCATTTATAGCCAAAACCTTTCCTTCATCATCATCCCCGACCCCGACCGGGAAACGGATGCCATATAGCCAACACACAGCGCGGATCGCTTTCTTGGCGCTTCTTTCACTACTCGTGGCAACCGCGTCGGCCCAGCGCCAGGACCGGGTTGCGTTTAACGGCCAGGAGCTGTTCCTGAGTGGCGGCAATGTGGCCTGGGTGAACTTCGCGCGGGACATCGGGCCGGGGACCACCGACGTGGTCCGTTTCAACGGCATGTTCGAGCAGCTCGGCGCCGGCGGCGGCAACGCCATGCGACTGTGGCTCCACACGACCGGCGCGGCGACCCCGGCGTGGAGCGGGGGGGAGGTTATCGGGCCGGGCGCCGGCGCCATCGACGACCTCCGCACCATCCTCGACGCGGCCTGGGAGCAGAACATCGGCCTGATGCTCTGCCTCTGGTCGTTCGACATGCTCCGGATCTCCAATGGCGCCCTCATCACCGACCGCGCGTTCGGGATCCTCACCGATACGACCCTCACGCAGACCTACATCGACAACGCGCTCATCCCGATGGTCGAGGCCCTCGCCGGCCACCCCGCCATCATCGCCTGGGAAATCTTCAACGAGCCCGAGGGGATGAGCAACGAGTTCGGGTGGGATTTCAACCGGCACATCCCGATGGCCGATATCCAGCGGTTCATCAACCGGACGGCCGGCGCCATCCATGGGGCCGACCCTGCCGCGCAGGTCACCAACGGCTCCTGGGCGTTCCTGGCATCGAGCGACGCCACGCCGGCCAAAACCGCCTTTGCGGCCGAAGCGCTTGATCCCGAGCGGGTAGAACGCGTCCGTCAGGGCCTGTCCGACCGCTATGCCCACCCTTTCACGGCCGACGAAACGCGCGCGTTCTACGACCGCCTGACGAGCTTCGTCAACATCAACTACTACACCGACGAACGCCTCATCGCCGCCGGCGGCGACCCCGACGGCTTTCTCGATTTCTACACCACCCACTACTACGAATGGGGCGGCACGGCGCTCTCTCCGTTCCATCACGATGCCGCCGAATGGGGCCTCGCCAAGCCCCTCGTGATCGCCGAGTTTTTTATGGGCGGCGGCGACGATGGCAACCCGGACGCGACATTTGGCATCCCGTACGAGGACCTGTACCCCACCCTGTACGAACGCGGCTACGCCGGCGCTCTGGCGTGGCAGTGGTTCAACTTCCCGAGCAGCGCCGAGGGTGTGGTGAACTGGCCCCGCATCCTCGAAAGCACGCAGTTGCTGTTCGAAACCTATCCGGACGCCGTGGCCATCAACACCGGGCTGCGGATTTCCAGCTTCTTCGCGGACCCTCCCGGCGTCGAGGCCGGGCAGACCAGCGAACTCCGCTGGAGCGTCCGCGGCGCCGCGTCCGTCACCCTCGACGGGGCGCTTGTGGATTCGAGCGGTACCCTCACCGTGTCGCCCACCGCGACGACGTCCTATATCCTGAGCGCCGTCAGCCGCGACGACGGCAGCGAGCTGGCGGACACGGTTACCGTTACCGTGCTCGACCCCGACCAGGTAAACCGGATGCGCCGGCAGCCGGCGACCGCCTCGACCTTCGAGGCCTGCTGCGGCGGTGACCAAGTGGCCGACTTCGCCGTCGACGGCGACCCAAACACCCGCTGGAGCAGCGCCTGGGACGACGAAGAAGGCGACGCAGATCCCGACGACGAGTGGCTGGCGGTGGACCTCGGCGCGTCCTACGCTATCGCCCGCCTGACGCTCGTCTGGGAAGCCGCCTACGGAGAGGCATATACTATCGACCTCTCGTACGACGGCCGGCTCTGGACGACGGTCCACGAGGAGCGTGCCGGCGACGGCGGGACGGATGAAATCGTGTTCGACGCCCCGCTGGATGGGCGGTATGTGAGGATGCAGGGGATAACACGTGCGACCGAGTTCGGTTATTCGCTCTGGGAGATGGAGGCGTACGGCCTCCGGTCCGCCGCACAGCCGCCGGAGGCGACACTTGTATGGCCGGCCGAGGGCTCCCTGTTCGAACCTGGCGCCGGCGACACCCTGTCCGTCCGCGTGAGCGACCCTGACGGCGCCGTCGCGCGCGTCGCCTACTACCTCGACGACGTTCCGCTCGGCGAGGCCGTCGGTGACCCGTTCCTCCTCCCATGGACGGCCCCTGGCGCCGGCTCGTACACGGTTCGCGCCGAGGCCACTGATTTAGACGGCATCACGGTATCGACAGCCGTTGTGCCCGTTTTTGTGCGATCGACCGCTGGCTTCACGCGGTACGAGGCCGAAAGTGCGATCCCTATCGGCGACGTCAGTGTGTCCGATTTTGTCTCTGGCGCGAGCGGCGGGCACTACATGTTCATGCGCGATAACGGGACGTTCACCTGGCTGAGCGTGACCGTTCCGGCGGCTGGCCGGTACTTTCTCGCATTCCGGTATTATCTCCCGTTCGGGGCAAAAACCCAGGCGCTGAACGTGAACCGCGTCCGCGCGGCTGAGCTCGACTTTGGCGGACCCGCGAATACGTGGCTCGTGCGTGGGGTGGAAGTGGAACTGTTGGCAGGCGCCAACACCCTCCAGATTGAGAAGATGGATGGAAGGATGTACATCGATTACGTCGATGTCTCGTCCACCGTGGTGAACGTCGGCGCCGAGCCGCCGGGGGGGCTGGCGACGTACGGACTGGCCCAGAACTACCCCAATCCGTTCAGTGGCCGGGCGGAGATCGGCTACACGCTGCCCGAGTCGGCCGCGGTGACGCTGGCGGTGTTTGACCTCATGGGCCGGCAGGTGGCGGTACTGGTGGATGGCGTGATGTCCGCCGGCGAGCACCGGGTAGCGCTGGATGCGAAGGGGCTGGCGAACGGGATGTACGTCTATCGCCTGCGGGCCGGCACGTTCGAAGCGACGCGCCGGATGGTGCTGCTGCGGTAACGCGCTGTTGCCTACGTGGCAACCTACGTGCCGGAACCCGATTTGCCGGCACAGGTGATACAGGGGTTTTTCCCGCCTCCGTAGCTCAGGGGATAGAGCACAGGTTTCCTAAACTTGGGGTCGCTGGTTCGATTCCAGCCGGGGGCACGCGTGAAAAAAGGCTCAATTGGCAGGTGAAATGACTGCTTAACATGAGGCCCTACACATCTCCAGCGCACCAAGCATGCTCGACCCTGCCGCCTTCATCAGCCACTGGAAGAAGTCAAGCGGCTCGGAACGCGCCAATCTCCAGAGCTTCATAAACGACCTGTGCGACCTCCTGGAGGTCGAGCGGCCGGCGCCGTCCACCAATGTATCGGAGCTGAACTCGTACTGCTTCGAGCGGGCAGTCGTTTTTGATGACGGAGACGGGAGAACGTCCACCAAGTTCATCGACCTCTACAAAAAAGGCTGCTATATCCTGGAGGGCAAGCAGGGGACCGACGCTCCGGGCGATGACGAGCGCGTCCAGCTCGGCGGCGAGGCGCTGAAACGCCGGGCCGGCACGGCCCGCCGGGGGACTCGCGGCTGGGCACAGGCCATGACGTCCGCGAAGAACCAGGCCTTTCGGTATGCTCGGGCACTGAAAGAAGAATGGCCGCCGCTGCTGATTGTCGTCGATGTCGGGCACTGCATCGACCTCTACGCCGACTTTCAGCGGCAGGGCAAGACGTACGCGCAGTTTCCGGACACGAACAGCTACCGGATCCTGATCGAGGACCTCGTCCGCGAGGAGGTGCGGGAGAGGCTGAGGGCGGCGTGGACGGATCCGATGTCACTCGATCCCACCCGGCGCAGCGCACGGGTGACGCGTGTCCTGGCGGACCGGCTGGCGCGCCTCGCGGCCTCGTTCGAGGGGGCGGGTTATGAGCCGGATCGGGTGGCGCAGTTCCTCATGCGGTGCCTGTTCACGATGTTCGCGGAGGATGTGGGGCTGATCCCGGACCGCGTCTTCACGAACCTGTTGACGCGTTTCAAGGACCGGCTCGACGTTCTGCCCAAGATGCTCTCGGCGCTGTGGGCCACCATGAATGCCGGCGGATTCTCGCCGGCCATCGAAGCCGACATCGTGGAGTTCAACGGCGGTCTGTTTGCCGACCAGGAGGCGCTCCCACTGACGTTGCCTCAGCTGGAGCTGATCGTCGAAGCCGCCGAAGCCGATTGGAAGGACGTGGAGCCGGCGATCTTTGGGACGCTGCTCGAACGGGCGCTTGATCCCGTCGAGCGGCACAAGCTGGGGGCGCATTATACGCCGCGCGCGTACGTCGAGCGCCTCGTCATGCCGACGATCATCGAGCCGCTGCGCGCCGAGTGGGAGGCCGCGCAGGCAGCCGCGAGCTTGCAGGAGCAGGCCGGCGACGAACGTGCGGCAAGGAAGGAGATCGAGACCTTCCAGCGCCGGCTCTGCTCGTTGAAGGTGCTCGACCCGGCCTGCGGTTCGGGAAACTTCCTCTACGTGACGCTCGAACACCTCAAGCGCATCGAGGGCGAGGTGCAGGAGGTGCTGCTCAGTTACAAAGGGCAGCAGGTGCTCGACATGACCGGCGCCTACACGGTTTCGCCTGACCAGTTGCTCGGACTGGAGATCAACCCCAGGGCCGCCCGGATCGCCGATGTCGTGCTATGGATCGGCTACCTGCAATGGCACATGCGAACCAGGGGGGACGCGAAGCGCCTGGATCCGCCAATCCTCAAAGACTACAAAAATATCAAGCAGCAAGACGCGGTGCTCGCCTACGACGCGAAGGTGCCACGGCTTGACGAACACGGCCGGCCGGTGACGCGGTGGGATGGGCGCACGAAGAAGATTCACCCTGTGACGGGGGAGGAGGTGCCGGATGATACGGCGCGGGTGCCGGTGTTTGACTATGTCAATCCACGGGAAGCCACCTGGCCGAAGGCTGACTTCATCGTTGGGAATCCGCCGTTTGTTGGGCCGGCGATGATGCGCGAGGCGCTGGGTGACGGCTATACCGAGGCGCTGCGTCGCACCTACAAACTCGTCCCGGACAGCGCCGACTACGTCATGTTCTGGTGGCACAAAGCGGCCGAAGCCGTGCGCGCCGGCGAGGCGGAGCGCTTTGGGTTCATTGCGACGAACAGCTTGCGCCAGACCTTTAATCGAAAGGTGCTTCAGTACCACATGGACGCGAAGCCGGCGTTGTCGTTGGCGTTCGCGATTCCGGATCATCCGTGGGTTGATAGTGCGGATGGGGCGGCGGTGCGGATCTCGATGACAGTTGGTACTTCAAGAGCTACTGGAGGGGTATTGTTCGAACTTGGTGAGGAAAAAGTCGAGGATGGTGGGGCAATAGTTATGGACCTGAAAGCAAGGAAGGGTGAAATTAATTTTGACTTGTCAGTTGGAAATGATTTTGGATCCTTGATTGACCTTGCTGCCAATCAAGGCGTCTGTCAAATGGGTATTAAGTTGCATGGAATGGGATTCGTTGTGAGTGCTGAGGAAGCGATACAGTTGGGAATAAATGGTGTAGCCAAAGATGATCTGAATAGATATATAAGACCATTTATTAACGGAAAAGATCTTGTTCAAAGGACTAGGGGGGCCATGGTAATTGACCTTTTCGGACTTTCGATCCATGACGTTATTCAGAAGTATCCAGAAGTATATCAATGGATTTTAGATCGTGTCAAACCGGAACGAGACCAAAATAATCGGCAATCTTACCGAGAGAACTGGTGGATATTTGGGGAACCAAGATCAACCTTTCGACCAGCGTTGGAAAAACTGGATCGTTATATCGTGACTTGCCGCACCGCTAAACATCGAATATTCGCATTTATTGGATCGGCAACAATGTCGGAGTCTAAGGTGGTTATGATCGCATTGGACGACCCATTCTTTCTTGGAGTTCTCTCTTCTAAAGCCCATGTCATATGGGCGGCTAGAACAGGAGGATGGCTTGGTGTTGGAAATGACTCAACTTACAACCACTCGGATTGTTTTAATAAATTCCCCTTTCCTGATTTGGGGTCGGGAGTTCGGGGCAAAATCAAGGATTTGGCCGAACAGCTCGACGCCCACCGCAAGCGCCAGCAGGAGGCACACCCGGATCTGACCATGACCGGCATGTACAACGTCGTGGAGAAGCTTCGCGCCGGCGTGCCGCTGACTGCGAAAGAGAAGATCATCCACGAGCAAGGGCTTGTCTCCGTGCTTAAGGACCTGCACGATCGCATCGACGCGGCGGTAGCCGAGGCTTACGGCTGGCCGGCCGATCTCAGCGACGAAGAGATCCTGGAGCGCCTCGTCGCCCTGAACAAGGAGCGCGCGGCTGAAGAAGCCCGTGGACTGATCAGGTATCTGCGCCCCGAGTACCAGGCCAGGGGCCGCGATGGGCATCAGGCGGCCCTTGAGATGGGGGAGGAGGAGACCGAAGCGGCGCCGGCGGTGCCGGCAGGCAAGACGCCCTGGCCGAAGTCGCTCGCGGAACGCGTGCAGGCGGTGCAGCGTGCGATCGAAAGCCGGGCCGGCGGGGTAACAGCCGCGGAGGTGGCCGGGTCCTCCAAGGGGGCGAAGGTGGCCGATGTCGAGTCCGTGTTGCAGGCGCTTGAGATGCTGGGGCACGTCCGGCAGCCGGAGGCGGGGCGGTTCGTCGTGTAATCGTCGCGTTCCGGGTTCGGAGTTCCGGGTGATCACCCGTTTGGGGTACCGTTTACCCGGAACCATGAACACGGAACGCGGAGCGGAAACGCCGCGTATTCAACGTGTCAGACACCTATCGTTAGGCCCTGCAAGCCCCTTTCAGCCATTCATCGAGGCGCCTTTATGAACGCACAACGTATCACGGTCGACCCTGAGATTCACAGCGGAACGCCAAATAATTGAGACATCCGAGCCTGTCGAGGGCAGTTCCTCGACAGGCTGCTAATGACATCATCCATTGAGAAGCTACCTCTTGATCGGCAATTCTGGGATTAGCGCAAACAGTCACCATACGGTTTGCCGCCGAGTGGTGTGAAACAAAAAAATTGCGTTGTCATCCCTCCACGTCCCCCGCGCATGCGGGGGACGTGGAGGGACCTCCTTTAGCCGGGCAGCGTGCCAACCTCAAGGAGGTCCCTCCGCTTCAGTGCCGGCTTGCGCCGGCACTTACGGTCGGGATGACAATGCTATTTATAAAAAGCACCACTCGGCGCTATCCTTATAGCCTCCTTCCCCCGAGTTTTCCGTGACCCTATGCCTACGGCCACCAAGCCGTACAACCTGCTTCCGAAGCCCTGTCATGCCCGACATGAAAGCCCTGCGCGGCCGGGCTATGGGTCTCTGGATGACATCCGCGCTGTGAGCTCGAAACGTCAGCAATCAATGCCCTGACCAGCCATGCCCTACGTCCATTTTTATACCTACTTTCCAGAGATTGCTGAAAAGGAAACCAGGAACATTACAGTTTTTGATGACCCCATATTGGGAAGTGACTCTTTTGGGCTTCTGGAGCTGTATTGCGACGAAGCAGGGTGCGATTGCCGACGTGTTATGCTTGAAATAAGATCACTTAATCAACATAGCCCGGTAGCCATTATAGTTTATGGCTGGGAGTCAGTGCAGTTTTATAAAAAATGGTACGGTAGAGATGAGAAATTCATCATCGATGAACTGAAGGGGCCGGCTCTGAATTCGATGAGCAACCAAACGGATTTGGCCCCGAGACTTTTGGAGCTAGTCAGTAAGGAGGTGCTGTCGGATCATGCGTACATTGATCGATTAAAACGCCATTACAAAGCGCTTCGAGAAAGAGTGGATCCAAATATACCTGGTCCGGTCAAAATTAATCGACCTGATCGTAATGCACCGTGTGGTTGCGGGAGCGGTAGGAAGTATAAATATTGTTGTGGTGCTTGAGGATAGTATGTGACGTTTCGGGTTGAACGTTTTTTCGTTATGCGGTTGAGGTTTTCGTATACGCTTTTTTAGCAACTGAGCGCCGTTTAAGGCCAAACGCGTAACGCGCAGCCTGGTAACGCATAACGTCAGTTCTGATCTTTCTCGGGCATAAGAACCAGATTTATTTGCTCGGCAGGCTTACCACGCGTCGCGGAGCGACGCCGCATGATAGCCCCGTCCTTTAGGGCAGGGCACGGCGACTCGGCCACGCCCCCTGAAATAGATTTCAAGGCGTTTTTGTTCGACGCCAGGCTGATTACGGGAATATCGAGTACGAGTAGGAGTACCGCTTCGCTGAGTACGAGTACGAAAGCAGCGTGTAACGTTCAACGCATATACGTTTAACGCGTTTTTGCGTTTACTCCCACCGAAACACCTTCGTCGAAATAGCGGTGCAGACTCCGAACGCCAGCAACAGAGCCGCGACATGGATCCACTGGCCGGCCCAGTCGCCGAACCGCCAGGTCGCTTCGAGCAGGGCGACGGCGTGGGTGGTGGGTAACAAAAGCGCAAAGCCTTTTAAGACCGGCGACATCCCTTCGAGGGGAAAAAACAGTCCGGACACCGCCAACATAGGGTACATGAAGCCCGCCCCGATGGGTTGAGCGAACCGGGCGGTGGGAACGAGGCTGGCGATCACGAAACCGAGCGACAGAATACTCAGCGTGCTCAGGAGCAAGGCGGCGGAAAAGCTGGCGAGATGTGGGGTTATGGCGCCGGGGAAAAACTGCCGGCCGGCCAGCACCAGCAATACCAGGCTGATCGCCGTAAACCCGAGCTTGACGATCACCTGAGCGCTCAAGATGGTGACAGGTGTGAGCGGGGTGGCGCGCAGACGTTTCAGGATGCCACCCTCCCGGTAAATCGAAATGATGGCCACAAGCGATAGCACAGCGCTGATGGCGATCATGAGGGCCGCAAGGATGGGGACTTGAACCGAAGCGCCATCCGCCGCATTCGAACTCCCGGCGCCCAACACGCGGCCGAGCACGATAAACAGCACCACCGGGATGCCGATCGTGCCGAACACCCCCATGGGTTCGCGCAGAAACACCTTCGTTTCGATCCAGGTCAGCTTCCAGAGTCCGTTCAGCATGGGCATATCCGCTTCTTATTCCCTGATTCCGTGGCCGGTGAGCTTGAGGAACACGTCCTCCAGCGTGGGCATCTCCGTCCGAAACCCACTCACCCGGATAGCTTCGCGCGCAATGAAATAGATTACCTCCGTTACAAACGAGTCGCCGGCGCCATCGAGCGTGTACGTCACCCCTTCGCCCGAGACCGACACCCTGGCAGGTAGACGACCGAGGCGGCCTGCCAGGCCGGTATCGTCGCTCGTGAATACGACACGGCGTTCCGGGCAGTGGGTATCCACGAGGTCCGCCGGCGTCCCGATTTCGAGCACCTTCCCGTGTTCGATGATCGCGACGCGGTCGCACAGTCGTTCCGCCTCTTCCATCAGATGTGTGGTCAGAAAGACGGTTTTGCCACGGTCGTGGATGTCAGTGATGAGCTCCCAGATGGTCCGCCGCGCCTGGGGATCGAGGCCGGTGGTGAGTTCGTCGAGGAACACCAGTTCGGGGTCGTGAATGAGGGCGAGGGCGATAAACAGCCGCTGCTTCTGGCCGCCGGAGAGTGTCATGAACCAGGCGTTGCGCTTTTCCTGGAGGCCGAGGCGAGTGAGGAGTGCGTCGCCGTCGACGGCGCTGGTGGCGTACAAGGACGACCAGAGGTCGACCGCCTCCCAGACCTTGATGCGTTTCTGTAGATGCGCTTCCTGGTGCTGGACGCCGATGCGCCGGCGCAGCGCCTGCGCATCCCGTTGGGGATGGAGACCCAGCACCGAGATCGTCCCTTTATCCGCCTTGCGGTGGCCCTGGAGGCACTCCATCGTGGTCGTTTTACCGGCGCCATTCGGGCCAATCAGGCCGAAGATCTCGCCCGCGTAGACTTCGAGGGAAACATCTTCGACCGCCACGGTGGATCCGTAGCGTTTCCCCAGGTTGGAGACGGAGATGACGGGTGTAGGCATGCGGTGAGCGAGGGGTGGGTGAGCCAGAAGGCGCAGCGTACGCGCGACGCGGGGAATAGTCGCACAGACAGGACGAACCCTGCAAAAATCGATCAGGGGGTGGAATGCGGCATACCGCGGTGCGGGTTATATCAGCTAATAGTACGATCACTTGCACGGATGGGTAGCCTCGTGTCATATTGTGACCGCATTCAGAGGGACGTATGGCGATCGACAAGATTACCCAGGTAGACCCCGCACGGCGTGGGCAGTGGCTCCTGCCGAGCGCGATCCGTCGGGTCAACCCGCGCGACATCCATTACCTACTCCCGCTTGACCTCGCAGGCGACTGGCACCAGGGCGACCTTATCCTGGGAAGGATCGAGGGTCGGGTGGGGCTGATCGATCGGATTCAAAACGTCAACCGCGGCTCGGGCATCAACTACCGCGACGCCTCGCTCTTTTCGGGCAGCGTGACGATGGCCGTCCTCGCGCCCCGCGCCGGCACCAGCACCTGCATTGCCCGCGTGCCGCCGCATCCGATTCGCCATCTGCATCTGCACGGGATGGGCGGCCAGGCCGCACTCATCGAACCAGGTAGCGAACACACGGCCCTCTATAGGGGCGCTCCTACGACCATCAAGGTCATCGCCCAGCTGGGCGATGAGGATCGTAAGCCGATCAACATGCGCTCATATGGCCTCCGCGTTCCGAAGGGCGGTCGCAAACGCACGCCCGACGATCCGCCGCTCATCCTGGTCGTCGGGTCCGACATGGACGCCGGCAAATCGACCACCGCGCGCCGGGTCATTTATGCCCTCCGTGCTCTGGGGCACAAGGTGGTGGCCGGCAAGGCGTGTGGCGTCGGCTCCATCGGAGATATCAGTTCGATGTACGACGCCGGAGCGTCTGAAGTGGTGGATTTTGCCGACCTGGGCGAGCCGGTCACCATCGGTCTTGCCCCGGATCGGGTGATCGAGATCTTCCACCAGATCGTCGGTTACCTGTACAAAAAAGCCGGCCCGGACGGCTTCGTCGTCATCGAACTGGCCGATGGGATCTGGTATCCGGAAACAAGGTACCTCCTGGAAGATCCAGGCGTGCGCGCCCACGTAAGCCATCTCGTGTTTGCCTGCCACAGCATCCTTGATGCGGAACACGGACTCAAAATCCTCGAACAGTGGGGGTATGCCGATGTGCTTCGCGCCATCTCGGGAAAATTCGCCAGTAGCGGCGTCTTGCGCGCGATGAGTGAGGAACGCTTTGGCAGCCGCTGGCCGGTGTTCGACTCCCTGGATTACGACGCGTCCCCCGAGGTGGTCGCGGCATTGTTTACGGGCTAAACCCTATCCCACCGATCACGACGCCACGAGGCTCTCCCGCGAGTTGCGGAACGTGATCTGAGGCCATTTTTCGATCATCCGATTGAGGAGCCAGGGGTTGTCGGACAAGTAGACGAGTGAGCCGTCCGTGTCGCGCGCGAGGTTGTGCTCCTGCTCGCGCATGAACGTCGCCAACGCCACTTTATCTTCGCTTTCGATCCACCGGGCGCCCTGGTAGGACATGGCGTCCATCAGGACCTCCACGTTGTATTCGTGTTTCAGCCGGGTGGAAACGACATCGAACTGCAGGGGCCCGACGGCGCCGAGAATGTAGGATTGGCCATGGAGCGGGCGGAAGAGCTGGATGGCGCCCTCCTCGATCAGATGTAGCAGGCCTTTTTCGAGCTGCTTGGCGCGGAGGGCGTTGGTGATCCGCGCCCGCCGGAAATGCTCGGGTGCGAAGTTGGGGATGCCCGTGAACTGGAGCGGCTCTTTTTCGGTGAAGGTATCGCCGATCCGGATGGTGCCGTGGTTGGGGATGCCGATGATGTCGCCCGGGTAGGCCTCGTCGACCCCGTTGCGGTCCTGCGCCATGAAGATCGTCGCGTTCGCCACCCGGAGGTCCTGTCCGATACGGTGATGTTTGAGCCGGATGCCACGCTCGAATTTGCCAGAACAGACGCGCAGGAAGGCGAGGCGGTCCCGGTGGTTCGGGTCCATGTTCGCCTGGATTTTAAAGACCACGCCGGAGAAGGCCTCTTCATAAGGCGAGACCATTCGGGTAGTGGTGGGCCGGGGAAGCGGGGGTGGAGCGATGTCTACAAACGTATCGAGCAATTCATCCACTCCGAAGCCGCTGATGGCGCTGCCGAACAGAACCGGCGTCTGTAGGCCGGCCAGGTAGGCGTCCACATCAAACGTCCCGCCGGCGCCCTCGAGCAACTCCAGGTCCTCGCGAAGCTGGTCCGCCTGCGATCCAAGCGCCCTGTCGAGACGCGGGTCACTCAGATCATCCACCTTGAACCGGAGCGTGAGGCTGCTGGACGTATGGGGCGGATACAAGTTGACGACATGGGTATAGCGGTTGTAGGTACCTTTGAGCAGCCCCCCCCGGCCAATGGGCCAGGTGAGCAACACGGCTTCTATTTTTAAGCTCTGTTCGATTTCGGAGATCAGTTCCAGGGGGTCCCGCCCCTCGCGATCGAGCTTGTTGATGAACGTGAGGATGGCCGTATTGCGCAGCCGGCAGACCTCCATCAACTTCTTGGTCTGGGTCTCGACACCCTTCACGCTGTCGATGACCATCAGCGCGCTGTCGACCGCCGTGAGCACGCGGTAGGTGTCCTCGGAGAAGTCCTGGTGGCCCGGCGTATCGAGCAGGTTCAGCTCCAGGTCCTTGTACCCGAATTTCATGACGGAGGACGTTACCGAGATGCCACGTTCTTGCTCGATCGCCATCCAATCACTCGCCGCATGGCGCGCTGCCTTGCGTGCCTTGACCTCGCCGGCCTCGCGGATGGCCCCTCCCAGCAGCAGCAGCTGTTCGGTGAGGGTTGTTTTGCCGGCGTCCGGGTGGCTGATGATGGCGAAGGTGCGGCGGCGGTTTGTCTCGCGGGTGTGCTGGGTGCTCAAGGTCGAAGGATACGGTGGTTGACAACGGGATGACGCGTCCCATCAACGATGAAGCCGGGGTACAAGTTCGGGAGTGGGGAAGGGGGCCGGCGCGGGAGTCTTTACAGGCGCGGCGACGGCGCGGTGTCGCCGGCGGCGTGTTTCATCAGCACCTCCGGGATAGGTGCGAAGGAGCTGTACATCGGGAGCGTCGCTACGCCGAGGGCGGTGGCGTCCTGGCCGGCGGTGCCGCAATGCAGCGCGGGGTTCGTCATCATCCCTTCGATGCGAAGGAGCGGCAGCATCGTCTCGAGACGGGTCTTCATATAGTCCGTCAACGCCTCCGGATACCGGCCGCCGAGGAAGATCGCCTGCGGATCGAGCATGGCCTCGACGGTCAGGATAAACGGCGCGAGTTGCGCCAGGCCCTCCTCCAGCCAGGCCATAAACGCCGGCTCGCGGCGCTCGAACAGCGCTCCGAGCTCTTCCGGATGCGAGATCACGATGCCCAGCCGGGCCAGATGCTCCGACAGGCGGGGCAGGCTAAAAAAGACCCCCAGATGCGGCTTTATGATACCGGGGGAGGCCGTCGACCCCGTAGCCGTCGGGACGCCCCAGATTTCGCCAGCGTTGCCGAAGTGACCCTCGTAGGGCCGGCCGTTGACGATGAGGCCGCCCCCGAGGCCCACGCCAAAAAACAGATAGAAGAAGTTCTCGAGGTGTTGCCCGCGCCCGTACCACCGCTCGCCCACCGCTGCCGCCGAGGCGTTGTTTTCGATAAAGATGGGCAGTTTGAGGCGTTTGCCGAGGATGTCGGCGATGGGGACGTTGGTCCATCCCGGAAACTCGCTCGCGTTCACCACCCGGATACCCTCGAGCCCCGAGGCCACACCCAGCGGACCTGGCAATCCGAGCCCGACTCCCCAGAGGCGGGAGGGCTCGATGTCCTGCCGGCGGATCAACGTCTGGACGGCCTCGTCCATCATGGTCAATGCCTCCTCAGGCATCGGGAAGTGCACCGGCTGGCTCACCCGCTGACACACCTTCCCGAGGAAGTCCACCAGCACGCCCGTAAAGTGCTCCCGGTCGAAATCCAACCCGATCGAATACGCCCCCTTCGGATTCAGCGTGAGCAGCGTCGTCGGTGCGCCGCGCCCTTCCTGCAGCCGGTCCGCCTCCAGGATGAGCCCGCTCTCGATCAGGTTGCGCGTGATGTTGGATACCGTCTGCAACTTCAGGCCGGTGCGGAGCGCGATTTCCTTCCGGGGTAGTGGGCCGAAGAGCCGGACGATTTCAAGAACGATCCGCAGGTTGTGAGCCCTCGCATATTTGAGGTTCGTACCGGTGAGCATGAGCGAACTATACGTGGGTTAGAATAGCATGAACACATGCAAGGAAGATAGGGGGATCGATCGCGTTGACCGATTCCAGTGCCGTTGGGACCAAATTATCCTCAGATAACCGCTTTGTCTGTTGACAAGCAAGTCCCGGTTTTGTAAATATTCCATCAAATGGATTATGTGCAGCCCACACACCAGAAAACCATCTTCTGGCAGCCGGCAATGGCACTGCGCGTCCTCAGGATCGTGATGCGCCAGCCCCTGTTACGATTTATATACATCGTACCCATCCTCCCATGCGACCCATCCAGTTCCTGCTCATAGGGCTCCTTTTGGGGGCCACGAATGGTAAACTCGACCTGGCGAACGAAGCGCTTCCACTGGCGGGGCGAATCACCGGGAAAGTGATCGACCGGGATGCGCGTTCGTCGCTGCCGGGGGCCAACGTGCTGCTTGAAGGCACCAGTACCGGCGCAGCGACCGACGACGACGGGGTATTTATCATGCCGAACGTGCCGGCCGGCACGTACACGATCGTGGTGTCGTACATCGGGTACGAGCGACAGATGCGGGAGGTGACCGTGATCGACGGGCAGACGATCGAAGTTGATTTTGAGCTTGTATGGGCCGGCATCGAAGGGGAGGAGATACTCATCACGGCGCAGGCGGCCGGCCAGACGGCCGCCATCAACCAGCAGCTGAGTTCGAACACGATCACCAACATCGTCTCGGCCGCGCGCATCCAGGAACTGCCGGACGTCAACGCGGCGGAGTCCATCGGCCGGCTGCCCGGCGTGGCTATCCAGCGCTCCGGCGGCGAGGCCAACAAGATATCCATCCGGGGCCTCTCGGCGAAGTACAACACGGTGACGGTGAATGGCGTGCGTGTGCCCTCCACGAGCGGAGATGATCGCAGCGTGGACCTCTCGCTCATCTCGTCGAACATGCTCGACGGCATCGAGGTCATGAAGGCGATCACGCCGGACAAAGACGCCGACGCCATCGGTGGGGCGGTGGACCTCAAGCTGCGCGAGGCGCCGGATCAGTTTATGGTGGATATTCTGGCGCAGGGCGGCTATACCCAGTTACAGGACTACTACGGCAACTACAAGATCAATGGCAGCGTCGGGCAACGCTTTTTCGGCAAACGCCTGGGCATTATCGCAAGCGTCAACGTCGATGAGTTCGACCGCAGCGCCGACAAGTTCTCCGGCAACTACCGCCAGTCCTCCGATACCCAAACGGGCGCGCCCATCATCCTGATTTCGGACATAGGCGTTCGGGAGGAGTCGGTAAAACGCGGCCGCACGGGCGCCAGCGGCGTCGTCGACTACCGGATTCCGAAGGGCAAGATCACGGCGAATGGGTTTTACAACCGGCTGAGTTTTGACGGGTTATTCCGCGTCAACCAGATGAATGTCGACGGCAACCGGCATTATTACGACACCGAGTTGCGCAGCGGGACCACGTCTATCTTTACCGGTGCCGTCGGCATCGAGCAGGAGCTGCGTTTCTTCCGGTACGACGTCGGCGTCTCCCGCATCGCGTCCCGCTCCGACAACCCGGAAGACTTCGTATGGCGTTTCTCCCAGGAGGGGAATGCCTTCCGCGGCCTACCTGATCAAAACACCATCCCCACCGAAATCCCGTCGCTGCTGAACGTGGATTCGCTCAGCACCGGTTTGCAGGACGTCTTTGTCTATGGGACCAGGCTTGAGGAAGACGAATTGGCGACGCAGGCGAACGTACAGGTGCCGTTTTTCCTGAACGACAGACTCAGCGGGTATCTGAAGGTTGGTGGGAAATTTCGCTGGCTGGATCGATTCAACGACCAGACGCAGGGCGGACGAAACGGCCTGTATTATGGCAGCGGCGCCGGCAACCTCAACGAGCCGCTCGAGTGTATCGCCGGCGCGATCCCCGCCTGGGACCTCGATACCGTCGTCGGCAACCTGGGCGTTCTGCCCATCGGATTGGTGGATGGCTCCTATTCACGGGATGATTTCCTGGAGGGCGACTATCCGCTCGGGTTCACCGCGGAGTCCGACATGCTCCTTCAACTCACCGAAGCCATGCGCGGCTGCGGCGATGAGGTCTTCCGCGACTACGCCATCGGCTCGCTCGGGCGCGATTACAAGGGCACCGAGCGATACCAGGCCGGCTACGCGATGGCCGCGTTTAACATCGGCCGGAAGCTCACCCTCACGCCGGGTGTCCGATGGGAGGGCGACTTCTCCCGCTACACCGGCCAGCGTTACCGCGAAACCTCGCCGAACAACGTCCAGGGCCCGCCGGCGGAGCTCGAATCCATCACCACCGAACGCGATAACGCGTTCTGGCTCCCGATGGTGCATCTCCGCTACCAGCCTACGGCATGGCTGACCCTGCGCCTGGCCCGCACGGAAACCCTCACCCGGCCGGATTATATCCAGTACGCGCCGATCACCACCATCAACAGCTTTCTCTCGTACGTCAGCGCGGCGAACGCTTTGCTCAAGCCGGCGACCTCCGTCAACTACGACGCATCCGTATCGGTCTATACCAACAAAGTGGGACTATTCACCGTCTCTGCCTTCCATAAGACGATAGACGATCTCATCCTGTTTGTTGATTACAACCTGCACCCGGATGTGGGCGTTCTGCCCGGCATGAATGTCCCCGACGCCTGGATCAACGCACGTCCTCGCGCCAACACCTACATCAACAACCCCTTCGAGGCCACCTATAACGGATTTGAACTGGACTGGCAGACCAACCTCTGGTACCTGCCCTCCGTGCTGAAAGGGATTGTCCTCAGCGCCAACTATACCTACTTACAGTCTGAAACCACCTACCAGGCCTACTACATCGTCGACAGCGACTCGCTCGTGCGCGTCCGGCCGCCGGTGTACCTGAAGGAGCTGCGCACGGACTCCACACGGACGGCCCGCATGCCGGACCAGCCGACGCACATCGCGAACGTTACGCTCGGCTATGATCTAAGGGGTTTCTCCGCCCGGTTCTCGGTGCTGTACCAGACCGACACGAGCACGTTCATCAACTCGACCAACCCTTTGTTCGACTCCTTCGCCGGCGACTATCTGCGATACGACCTGTCCGTCCGCCAGAAACTGCTGAAGGGGCTCGAACTCTTTGCCAACTTCAACAACCTGTCGGGCCGGCCGGATCGCAATTTCCGGGGGGCCGAGGACGCGAATCCGTCCTACATCGAGTATTACGGGTTCACCATGGACGTCGGGGCCCGGTTCAGGTATTGAAGCCCGACTATTACTCCAAACGCTACGCATCACCAAACGGACAATACTATGAAATCAAGGTACCATCTGGTGCTCCTACTCACCCTTCTCGTTGGCCTCGGTAGCGCTTCGACCGCGCTTGCCCAGGACGGCGTGCTGGTGGTGGAATGGGCCGATCAAGACGGCAACGTCATCAACAATGCGCTGCGCGACGCTATCGCGAACGACACCGAACGCCCCGAAAATCGCGTCTACAAACTCAAACGCGGCGGCTTCTACTGGAACGAGGACCGTATCCAGTTTGAAGGCTACCACCTGCGCATCGTCGGCGAGACGGCCGATGAAGCCAATCCTGCCGAAGCGTTCCTCTGCGGCGTCGGAGGCGACGAAGACTGCGGGCCGGCCATCATCCAGCGTACCCGCCGCGCCGATCAGTCCATCGACGGCGTCATGATCCAGAACACCGGAACCGGGAGTCATCTCACGGTCCAGAACGTCTGGCTCCTGGGCCAGGACAGCGACGGCGTCCGGAGCTCCTACGAGCAGATCCAGCTTGACGCGGCGGACTCCCACTTCACGTTCGACAACGTGGTGTTCGACCGCAACGACTGGCACTTCCTCGGCCCCAACGCCGAGAACGTGGACATGACCGTCACCAACTCCACCTTCCGTAACCTCTTCGGCCCGTCCCAGCAGTGGGAAGGTCTGGGCGTTCGGTTCGAAGCCGGCGCGGACTCCGTCATCTTCGACAACAATACTTTCCTGAACATCGGCTTTACGCCCTTCCAGTCCGAAGCGGCCCCGATGAACTACTTCCGCGCCAACCACAACACGTTCGTCAACATCGGCCGCAGCTTCCAGGCCGGCGCGCTCTGGAAAGAAGCGTATATCACGAACAACGTGTTCGTCAACTACTTCTGGCACGGCGAACAGCCCTCGGAGTACGAGGACCCGGATCGCGAAGACCCGTTCACCGGCTTCTTCGGGATCGCCGCTATGCCGGCGCGGTTCGGCACAGACCTGGACCGCCGCATCGTCGTGGCCAACAACAGCTTCTGGCGGGATTCCCAGTTCGCCAGCCTGATGCCTTCGGATATCCGCTCGCAGCCCGTCGTCAACGATACGACCGCCGGCTGGTTCGAGACGTTCGATGGCATGGTCATGCAGGACAACCTGCTGGACCTCTCCCCGGATCTGGTCACCTACCCGGCGGATCTCATCCCGTCGATGGTGTCCAACATTACGGAGCTTCGCGCCGGCAACTCGGCCTCCCCGCGGTACGACTACGACCCGGGCCGAGATGAGACGTGTTTCCAGTGCAATATCTGGCCGCGTCCGGAGGACTTCTCGTATACGACGGCCGATCTGCTTACGGCCGGCACGGACGATCTGCCGCTGGGCGACCTGAACTGGTTCACGGATGCAAAGGCGACCTATGAGACCAACCGGGCCACCTACGTCCAGGCCATCGAAGACCTCGCCGGCGGACGTATCGAGCTCATCGTTGTCGGCACGGGCGAGGCGGACCAGGGCACGCTGGGCGAAGGCGCCACCGTCGCCGCCGCGGAAGGGTTCACCTATTACGAGATGGACTCTTCGGGCTTCATCGAATGGTCGTTCGACCTCGCCACCGAAGGCACGTACGACCTGTCGGTCGGCACGCACCTCCGCGGCAACGGTCAACGTGGCCAACGGATCTTCGTGAACGGCACCAACCTGCGGAATAACGCCGGCTTCGGCGAATATTACTGGGATGTCGCCACCGGCGTGCCGTCTGACGACTGGTTCGACACCCGGATCGACGTCGCCGGCCTTATCGAAGGCGCCGCCGGCCTCACCATGCCGGCAGGGGCCAACACGATCCGCATCGAGCCCTCGTGGGGCTTCCAGCGCTTCAGCGACGTGAGTATCATCGACCCGACCTCGGGCGACACGCTCCTCGTCCTGAGCGCCCCCGACGCGGTCGCCGAGGGTGTCCGCCCGGTCTGCGATGCCGCCGACTTCTGCCCGACCGGCTTTAAATCGGTCGCCATGGGCGCCGGCGCCACGGTGGCGCTGAACTTCGACTTCCCCGGGGATGGAAAGTACGTCGCCCGCATCTTCTTCAATGCCCCCGCGGGCGGTAGCGCGGATCTCCAGCTCGATGGCAACCCGCTGTTCGAAGGCCTGACGTTCACGGCCGAAGGCACGGATATTATCACGCCGCAGTTCGACGGCACCGCCGGCGTGGGCACGCTCACGCTCGTGACGGAAATGGGTGGGTTCAACGTGGACTTCATCCAGCTCATCTCCGTCGCCGGCGTCGGCACGTCGACGGAGCGGGATGAATTGCCTGATGGCTTTGCCCTTGAGCAAAACTACCCGAATCCGTTTAACCCGTCGACCACGATCTCCTACACCCTCGGCGCGTCGGGGAACGTCCAGCTCGTGGTGTACGATGTCCTCGGCCGCCAGGTCCAGACGCTCGCCAACACCAACCTGCCGGCCGGCTCCTACCAGGTCATCTGGGACGGGCGCAGCGCCACCGGGCAGCAGGTGACGAGCGGCGTCTACTTCTATCAGATGGAAACAGAGGTCGGCACGACCACGCGCCGGATGGTGTTCCTGAAATAAGGGAGATCAAACCGAAAAATAGCTTATCACGACATCGAGGGGCCCCACGAGGGGCCCTTTGGTGTTGAAATCCATCTCGAATCACCTATTTTACGAGCGCGAAGCGCTTACGCGCTCATACAACGGCGCCACGCGGCGGCCGCGGTTTTCATCCACGCTCCAGGCAGTCACTATGAAGGAAGGCACTCCATCCCCCTCGAACTCCTCCCGTAGGGCATTTATCAAAACCGGCGTGATCGCCGCATCCACCTTTTACATCGTTCCGAGGCACGTTCTCGGTGGGGTAGGCTACACGGCGCCGAGTGATCAGCTCAACCTGGCGGCCATCGGCGCCGGCGGCAAGGGAGCAAGCGACATCCGCAACGCTTCCGTCAACGGCCGCGAACGCGTGGCCGCGCTGTGCGACGTCGACTTCTCCGGCTCCGCCGCGAAGTCCGTCGAGGCGTTCCCGAAAGCGAAGTTGTACAAGGATTTCCGCGTCATGCTCGATACCGAGAAGGACATCGATGCGGTGACGATTTCCACGCCAGACCACGTGCACGGGCTGGCGGCCGCCTTCGCCATGGCGCGCGGTAAACACGTCTACGTCCAGAAACCGATGACGCACAACATCCGGGAAGCCCGGATGCTGACGCAGATGGCGCGGACGCAGAAAGTCGTCACCCAGATGGGCAACCAGGGCGCCTCTAACCCGCTGCTGGGCATGGTCAAGCGCTGGGTCGATTCCGGCGTGTTGGGTAAGATCGCCGATGTCCAGATCTGGACCAACCGCCCGGTGTGGCCCCAGGGCTTTGCCATGCCGGCGCCCGACGAAAGCAAAAAGCCGACGGACCTCGACTGGGACCTCTGGCTCGGGCCGGCCGAATACATGCCGTACACGCCCAACCTGCACCCATTTAGCTGGCGCGGCTGGTGGGATTATGGCACCGGCGCCCTCGGAGATGTCGGGTGCCACCTCATCGATATCCCGTTCCGGACGCTCGGGCTCCACTATCCGACCGACGCCGAGTGCAGCGTCGGCGCCGTCTATACCGAGATGTGGGAGCCGATCTACCAGCCCGAAGGCTGCCCGGCCTCATCCTTCATTACGCTTCATTTTGGCGCCACGGAGAAGAGTAAAGCCCCCATCACCATGACGTGGAGCGACGGCGGCATCCGCCCGTCCCGGCCGGACATCATCCCTCCCGATCACACCATGGGCGGCACAAACAGCGCCAACGGCGTGCTCATCATCGGGGAAAATGGCCTCATCTCGACGAACATCAACGATAGCTCGCCGATGATGCCCAAGCTGTATCTGAACGACGGCACGACGGAATTCGGCCCCGAGGGCGTGGACGAAAGCGAGCCGGAATACGGCCATCAGCGGAAGTGGGTCGATGCCTGCAAAGCTGGCTTCGACAGCGCCGAGCATAAGGGTCTGACGTCGTCCTTCGACTACGCCGGCCCGATGACGGAAACCGTCCTCATGGGCAATCTCGCCATCCGTAGCTACTTCCTCCGCCATGAAAACAGCGAAGGGAAGTACGAGTTTTTTGCCCGCAAAAAGCTCCTCTGGGACGGCGAAAACATGCGCATCACGAACAGCGAAGAAGCCAACCAGTTCGTGGGCAGAACCTATCGAACCGGATGGGAGATGTGATCGCGGCGCGCTGGCTCATCGTCCTCGCCCTCGTTTCGGGGGCGCCGGCGATGGGCCAGCCGTTTGAACGGCGCACGGAGGCCGCCGGCCTCGCCGGCGTCGCCGCGACCAATGGCGTCGCTCTGGCCGACTATGACCGCGATGGCGACCTCGACATCTACTTCGTCGCCCACGCCTCCTATGACCCCATCGAAGCCGCCACCTGGAACCGGCTCTTCGCCAACCGGGGCGATGGGACGTTCGTGCGCGTCTCGGGCAACGACGTGCTCGCCGGCCGCGACTCCAGCACGGCCGAAAGCCCCATGGGCTACAAAATGGGCGCCTCGTGGGGGGATTTCAACAACGACGGTTGGCCGGACCTCTACCTCACCCATCTCGGCCCCAACCAGCTGCTCCGTAACACCGGCGGCGCCTTCGAGGACGTGACCGCAGCTGCCGGCGTCGCCGGCGGCCTTACACAGCTCAGCAGCAGCAGCCTCTGGTGGGATTTCGACCTGGACGGCGACCTCGATCTGTATGTCGCTACCTACGAGGACTATCCGGCCGGTACCCGCGATCGCCGGAACCTCCTCTATGAGAACCTCGGCGATGGGCGTTTTGCCGAGATCGGCGCCGCCAGCGGTCTCGATGATGCCGGCGCCACGTGGACGAGCGTCGCGCTCGATGTCAACAACGACGGGCGGCAGGACCTGTATCTCGCGAACGACTTCGGCCCGAACACGCTCTTCGTCAACAACGGCGACAAGACGTTCTCCGAACAAACGACCGCGTACGGCCTCGAGGATGCGTTTCACGGCATGGGCCTCGCCATCGGCGACCCCGATCGGAACGGTTTTTTTGACATCTACCTGACCAACATCACCGAGTCCGGCTTCGACGCCGAAATCAACCCGCTGTTTATGAATCAAGGAACGGGGGGATTTACACGGGCCGAGGAGGCGGCCGGAGTGTCCCTCGCCGGCTGGGGATGGGGCACGGCATTTTTTGATCTGGAGAACGATGGCGATGAAGACCTCTTCGTCGCCACCGGTTACTTCGAGCCCGACTACGAGAACGTGCTCTTTCGGAACGAAAGGGAGACCGGCACAACGGTGTTCGAAGTCGTTTCCGCTTCCTACGCCCTCGATGACACCCGCACCGCCCGCGGCCTCGCGGTGTTCGACGCCGATGACGACGGCGATCAGGACCTGCTCATCTCTAACTTTTTCGACACCCCGTCGCTGTTTATCAACCCGATCGATGCCGGCAGTTGGCTGGCCATCCACCTCGAAGGTGTGGCCTCGAACCGCGACGGCCTCGGGGCGGTGGTGACGGTGCGTGCCGGCGGGGAAACCTACCGCCGCTACCACCACGGCGCCCAGTTTCTGGGGCAGAACCTGCAGCATGTGCATGTCGGGCTCGCGGCGGCGGAGGAGGTAGATAGCCTGTGGGTTCTGTGGCCCGGCGGGGCGGTGGACGCCATCGGACCGTTGCCGGCCCGGCAGACGATCCGCATCCGTGAGGGAAGTGGCGTCGTGGAGGGCGTGGTGACGGGCCGCGAGGCCGTGGCCGAGCCGGCGCTATTCCGCCTCCTGGGTGGCGCCCCGAATCCGTTTAGCGCATCCGTGCGAATCGAGACTGAATGGGATCGGCCAGGCCGTGTGCGGTTGCACATCTTCGATGCCCTGGGGCGAGAAGTGCACCGGCAGTATGTCGCCGTGCCGGGCGCGGGCGTACACGCCGTGGTCTGGACGCCGGCCGCGTCCGCCGCGTCCGGAGTGTACACGTACATCCTGGAGCCGGCCGATTCCGTCGGTGACCGGGCGCGCGGGCGCGCCGTCGGCCGCGTCGTCTATGTGAAATGACGTCGCGACATCGTTGCTTTGTACGGGTAGAGGTAGTACTATCTCACACCCCATCTCCCCATCACCCAACGAGGTACCCATGAAACGAAATGGATCGGCCGTATGGAAAGGCGGCTTGAAGGACGGCAAAGGCACGGTTTCTACTGCCAGCGGCGTGTTGAAGGACACCCAGTACTCATTCAGCACTCGCTTTGAGGACGGGATTGGCACGAACCCTGAGGAGCTCATCGCCGCGGCCCATGCCGGCTGTTTTTCGATGGCGTTTTCCGGCCAGTTGGGCGCCGCCGGCTTGACGGCGGAGCACATCGCGACGACCGCCGCCGTAAACCTCGAAAAAACGGACGCCGGCTTCACCGTCACCGCCGTGCATCTCACGATGCGCGCGAAAGTGCCGGGGGCCAGCCAGGAAGCGTTTGACACGGCGGCCAACAACGCCAAGGCCGGCTGCCCGATCTCGCGCCTGTTGAACGCGGCCATCACCCTGGACGCCACGCTCGAGGGCTGAGCGCGACGCCCGAACGCGGCACCCATGGGCAGCAAGCATACGAGCCTCATCGCGCTGATTGTCGCGGTGTTTTTCGCCGGCGTGTACCTCCGGGGGGAACGCGCGCGGAAACAGGAGATCCAGCTCGAGCTGGATGCCCTGCGGACTCGGCAGACGGAGATCAATTCTGTTCTTGACGACATCCGGCGCGTGACGGCCCGCAAGGACAGCCTGTTTCGCGCCCGGATCGATAGCGCCCGGGTGGACATCGAATTCCTGAAACGGGACGAGAAGCTCGCCCGGGTGCGGATCGATTCGCTCGGCCGCGAAATTGCGTTGCTTCAGGAGGATATCGTCCGCAACATCGCCGCCATCCGCGAAGCCGGCGCCTTCCAGATCGCAGAGGTGAGTATCCATTCGGTGTCCATCGACCCGGACATTACGCCCGAGGATTCCCTGCTGTTTAATCCTCACGAGATCCATGTGGGTGACTCGTTGATGGCCGTGCCGGAAACGCGGCCCGTGGCCTCGCTCGTCCACCTGGATACGGCGCGGACCTATCTCGGCGTGGTCGAGCGGCCGAAGGATTCGAATCGGGGTCAAGAAGTGGAGATGTTTCTCGCCGCCGTCAACCTCAAACCCACGAAGGACCGGTTCGGAGACTGGCGTAGTTACCCGTATTGCGCGGCGTTTGTGTCGTACGCGCTCAGACAGGCCGGCGCCATTGAGGAGCCGAAGGTGCGCTCGGCGAGGGCGCTCGACTTTGTGACGCACAAAAGCATCGAGGCCCGGATCGTCCAGCGTGGGACTGTTAAAATCGATCCCGGGACGATTGTCGTCTGGAAGGCCAAACGCGACCCATCGGACCCGACGGGGCACGTCGGGTTTGTCGTCGATTGGGAGGGTCAGGCCGGCACCACCATCGAAGGTAATACCGGTCCCGGCGACGCCGGGGACCAGCGCGACGGCGGGGGCGTCTACCTCCGCAAGCGCCTCTTGAGCCCGGGTAGCGCCTTCCGAATTACCCATTTTACGCCGGTGATCTATGCGCCGTGATAGGCCCATTTTCCCCGCATGGATATGTGGGGATAGGGGGTATGTCGCTACGCGACAATAAGGGGAAACCTGCCAACCTGCAACCTGCCAACCTGCAACCTGCCAACCTGCAACCATGCACCTCATCCTTACCTTCATCGGAGCGAACGCCGGCTATGTGAGCATTGGGGCGCTGATGCTGTCGGTTTTTTGTGCGGGCTCGTTCCTGCAGGGCGAGCGGGTGCGGAAGGAGGAAATTCGGGAGCAGATGCGCGATATCGAGGCGCTGACGGAGGAGACGATGGCGCGTGTCGCCACGATCACCGCGACGCTCGAAGCCGAAGACCGGCGGCTGGTGGCCGAGATTGAGTCCACCTACGAGGAACTGGCCGTACTCAATGCCGAGGAGGCCGCTGCGCGCCGCGCCCTGGCAGAGCGCCAGCGGGCCATCGAACGCCCCCGCCCGGCGATCGCGGCGCCCTTGGGGCCGGCCTTCCAGGGCTTCACCATCCGATCGAACTGAGGACGCCATAACCGAGGACGCCATGGAGCCCGTGCCTGATCATCCGCCAGACATTCAGCCAACAAATCCACCCGATCACGCCGCGACGTCCGAAGACGCGGCCACCCCGGCTCCGTTGGCCGGCCGGAATGTGCTGAACAGCCACATCATCAGCCTGATCACTCTCGTGATCGGCGTCTTCTTCTCCGGCGCCTACATCCGCGGCGAGAGCGCCCGGAAGCAGGAAATCAACCGAGAGATCGACACCATCCGGCAGCGACAGACCGAGATCGTCGCCGCCGTGGCCGAAATCAACCGCATCGCCGCCGAAAAGGATAGTATCCTGCTGGGCCGTATCGCCCACGCGCGGACGTTTATCGAGCATCTCGACCGGAAAGAGGCGTATTCCGAGCAAGAAATTCAGGCCTTTGGGCAGGAAATCCGCCAGCTCCAGGGCGGCATCGATAGCGTGATGGCTGCTGTCACCTCCGCCGGCTCTTTCGCCGTCCCGCCTCCCGCCCCGGTCATTGCCCCGGTCGTGGAGTCGCCCGGTCAGTAACGCCATCATCCAACCGTCATCCATCCATGAACAGCACCTCTTCTCCTCACTCGTCCCGTGTCGGCTGGCTCGTCGCGGTCTTGTTCCTGGCGTGTCTCGCGCCGGCTCGGGCCCAGTTTGTCGAGCGGATGGAGCGGTTCACCCCGCCAGATGGCGCGCCGCTCGAGGTGCATTACCTGGCCGTGCCGGACAGCGCGAGCCTGGGCGATCTTCAGCGCCGGCTGCCGCCCGCCAACTACCCGCTCGTCGTGGTTAAACAGGCCGTCTTCGCAAGCGGGATTGCCATCGTGCGGGACCTGGAGGAGCAAAAAAGCCTCTACGCGCTGCGCGACCTCGAATGGCAGCGCGTCGATTCCATCCAGGTGGTGAAGCTGGCCAAACTCGAGGAGATCATTGGCCTGCAGGAGATGCGCGTCGATGCCCACGCGAGTGCTAATGCGCAACTCATCGAGCAGATCGATTATCTGAACGAGCAGCTCGACCGATCTGTCGAGCTCACCGAGAAGAGCCTGCGCGGTCGGCAGGTCCGAAACCTCTACATCGGCATCCTCGGCGGGGCCGTCGGCTTCTCGCTCGCCTCGCTTATTGCGCTGGTTAATTAGCATCGCTTACGTAGCGTTGCGGCGGAGCTTACGTTTCAGTTCGGTCGCCGCCATTGTGTAGCCGCCATCGGATCCGTCGACGAAGTGAATATGCCGGTCCGTCCGGTCGGTGACGTAACAGGACATAACGGACTCGCGGCACACGAACATACCGTAGGCGATCTCCCCATTACGCTCCAGGACGGAGAGACCGTCCGCCAGCTGCGCGCGCTGCCGCGCCGTGCCGGCGATGACCGTGTTGATGCGTCCGTCGATCACCAGCGTATCCGTCTGCTCTACCAGCTGCTTCTTGTACCGGTTTCCAGCCCTTAGGGCAAAGTAGAACATCCCTCCAGCGCGGGTGATCAACCAGGATTTGATGAGATAGGGCAGGCTGAACCGTCCGAGGCGAGCGCGCATCTCAATCCCGATTTTTTGGAGCGTCCCACGGAGTTGCAGCCGGTCGATCGTTACCGGGTTGCGGGCGGCGGGTGGACCGTACGTCGTGTCGATCAGGTCAATGACCCGCCGAAAAATCGGCGCCTGTGACCGCCCGGCGCCGGCGGTGACAAGCAGGCAAACTACCTCCAACCCCGCGTGAGGTGGCTTGATGCGATCCCATCGGCACTCCATCCCGCTCAGATCCAGCAGATCGTCCGGCGTTACGGCCGGCCTTACACCTTCCTCGCCTTTGACGCGACGCTCCGCCTCCGATAGCCCGCTACCGAGTAAGATGGTGATCGCGTGGTAGTCGGTTACGTGCAGCCTGCTGATGCGCAGCTCGTGGCCGGCGTCCCGCAGGGCGCTCACCGAAACTGCCCCGACGCGCAGGTCCATCCCGAAGTTCATCAGGGTAAGCTCGCGGTGTTGATTCAGGGCGCCGATAAGGGGCGCCAGGAGAGGCGGCGGCACGATCATGGTCGCACCGTCTCCCCCGAAAAAAAACGGCACGGCCAGATTGGCGCGTCGAGCCAGATTCAGCGTGGCGATGATGCTGCCGGTTGCGATCAGGTTCACCTCCTCGTGTCGCCCTTCCCGGTGGGCCAGGGTGGAATTTTTAATGTCCGTCACCACCACATGCCAGCTTTCGGGGACGTCCACAAAGAGCTCCTCGCGGCCCAGCAGCACGCTAAGGGGGAGATGATGGACCGGCATCTCGGAGAAAAAAAGTGCGTTGTCGATCATGGATCATTCATCTGCCGGCCCTACCGCGGCTTGCCTGTGGGGGGCGCCGCGGTTATCTTTGAGCAAGATACTATCCAACCAAGGGACTTCCATGCACCGCACTCGCTTCGCTTTCCTACCGCTTGCTCTCGCCTTATTCGTTTTCTCCGCCGGCTCCGCGCTGGCCCAACATGATGCCTCCCACGCCGTCACCGACGGCGGCATCTCCGTTCCGGGATGGACCGGCGCGGTAGACGCCGGCGAGGCCGCAAAGGGTCAGGTGCTCGCCAACGCCAGCCTCTCCGCCCATGGCGACATGCTCCACGCAAAGACCGGCCCGTCCGTGTCCTACTGGCATCCCGAAAACACGGCTACCGGCGATTACACGATATCTGCCACGTTTGAGGAGCCGGGGTATATGGCGATGGGAGACCACCCGCATCCTTACGGCCTCTTCATTGGCGGCGCGAACCTGGGCACCGATACGCAGAGCTACCTCTACTGCGCGGCCTACGGCAACGGCACGTTTATCGTCCGCGGATTCGGACCTGAGCCATTCCAGATGAACGGCCGGCGCCCCGAAGCCAACCCCGCCGTGAACAAGGCGGCTGACAAAGGCACGGCCGTCAAACAGGAAGTCGCGCTCTCCGTCAAGGGGGATAAAGTGGAATGCGCGATCAATGGAACGGTTGTGGGCAGTTATGCGAAGTCGGACGTGATCGGGGCGGGTAAAATCGCCTCGACCGACGGCATCTACGGCCTTCGCTTCGGGCACAACACGGAGGCGACAGTGGCGGGGCTGGCGAAGAAGTAGGGGGTTACAAGTTGGCAGGTTACAAGTTGGCAGGTTACAAGTTGGCAGGTTACAAGTTGGCAGGTTACAGGTTGCAGGTTCATTTCCTGCCAACCTGCAACCTATTGTCCCAACGCCTCCAGCGCGGCCGAAGCGGGTGAGCGTCGGCCGGCTCGGACATCGGCTTCGAGCGCGACCAGGCGGACGCGGAACTGTTCGTTTTCGCGCCAACGGCGCTGCACGCTGTCTGCGATCCGCTCGTGTAGCCACGTCACGGCCTGTCGTACCCGCTCGGTGGCCAGGTGGCCCCCGGCGCGTTGCTGCGCAAGGAATGTCTCGATCGTGGCCTCGATAACATCCAGCCCTTCGCCGGATACCGACGACGCGGCGACGGCCGCCGGCTGCCAGTCCGACCGGGACGATTGGAACAGGTGGAGCGCTTGCTGCACTTCCCGTGCATGCGCGCGCGCCGGTGCGGCGTTTTCGCCATCGGCTTTGTGGACCACGAGTACGTCGGCGATTTCCAAAATCCCCCGTTTCATGCCTTGAAGGGTGTCACCGGCGCCGGTGAGCACTAGCACGAGCACCACGTCCACCAGATCCACGACGCTTGTTTCGGATTGCCCCACCCCCACGGTCTCTACGAACAAGGTGTCGAAACCCGCGGTTTCCAGGATGACGAGCGCCTCGCGGGTGCGTGAGGCGACGCCGCCATAGGCGCCGGCGTTGGGTGTGGGCCGGATAAATGCCCGGTCGTTGGCCGCCAGCCGGATCATCCGGGTTTTGTCGCCCAGGATGCTGCCGCGGGTCTGTTTGCTCGATGGATCGATGGCGCAGACGCCCACCCGCCGGCCGGCCTCGACGAGCCGCATCCCGAAAACGTCAATGAACGTGCTCTTGCCGGCGCCCGGCACGCCGGTGATCCCGATCCGCGGCGCGGCGCCGACGAAAGGCAGGCATCGGTCGAGCAGTTCCGCCGCCTCGGCCTCGTGATGGAGCAGGGTGCTCTCGACAAGTGTCAGGGCGCGGCCGATGGCGAGGCGGTCGCCGGCGCGGAGGCCGGCGAAGAGGGCGTCGAGATCAGCCATCCAGGCGCCCCATGAGCAGATGCAGCAGCTCTGCCGCTGCGTCCGGGATGACGGTGCCGGGACCGAACACAGCCGCCACGCCGGCTGAACGGAGCCGCTGATAGTCGGCCGGGGGAATGACGCCACCGGCTACGACCAGGATATCGTTCCGGCCCTGCGCGCGCAGCGCGTCGATTACGGCAGGGATTAGGGTGTTGTGGCCGGCGGCAAGCGATGAAATGCCGAGGATGTGCACGTCATTTTCGATGGCCTGACGCGCGGCCTCCTCGGGCATCTGAAAAAGCGGGCCGATGTCGACATCGAATCCGAGGTCGGCAAACGACGAGGCGATGACGCGGGCGCCGCGGTCGTGCCCGTCCTGGCCGAGCTTGGCGATCAGGATCCGCGGCCGGCGGCCGGCACGGGCCGCGAAGGTGTCCGCCAGTCGGCGGGTGGTGTCGAAGGCTTCGTTGTGCATCATTTCGCGGGCATAAACGCCCGATATCGGCGAGGAACGGGCCTCGTACCGCCCAAACACGTCTTCCATGGCCATGGAAATCTCGCCGAGCGTGGCGCGGGCCCGGGCCGCGTCGATGGAAGCGTCGAGCAGGTTGCCGCCGGCGGTGCAAGCCGTGCGCAGGGCATCCAGCGTCCGGGCGACGGCGCCCGCATCGCGGCTCTCGCGTAGGGTGGTCAGTTGATTGATCTGCGCCTGGCGGACGGCCGTGTTGTCGATTTCGAGTAATGCAACGTCCGTGGCATCGTTCGTCATGAACCGGTTGACGCCCACGATGACGGCCTCGCCCCTGTCAATCTGCGCCTGCCGGCGGGCGGCGGCCTCTTCGATCCGTGCCTTGGGCAGGCCGCGTTCGATCGCGCGCGTCATCCCGCCGAGCGCTTCTACTTCCTGGATTTCGGCCCAGGCGCGTTCCATGAGGCCGGCAGTGAGCGACTCCACATAATACGAGCCACCCCAGGGATCCACCGCCTTCACGATTCCGGTTTCGCGTTGGAGCAGGAGCTGCGTGTTACGCGCAATCTCGGCGGAGAAGTCGGTCGGCAATGCCAGCGCCTCGTCGAGGGCATTGGTGTGGAGCGACTGGGTGCCGCCAAACGCGGCGGCGAGGGCCTCGACGCTGGTGCGGACGATGTTGTTGTACGGATCCTGGGCGGTGAGGCTGTAGCCAGACGTCTGACAATGCGTCCGAAGCATCAGCGAACGGGGGTCTTTCGGGCCGAAGGGCTCAACGAGCCGGGCCCACATGACGCGCGCGGCGCGCAGCTTCGCGATCTCCATGAACGGGTTCATCCCGATCCCCCAGAAAAAGGAGAGGCGCGGCGCGAATTCGTCGATACTCAGGCCGGCGGCGAGGCCGGTCCGGATGTATTCTACCCCATCCGCCAACGTGTATGCCAGCTCAAGGTCGGCCGGTGCTCCGGCCTCGTGCATGTGGTACCCCGAGACGGAGATCGAGTTAAACTGCGGCATCCGCCGGGCAGTCATGGCGAAGATGTCGCCGACGATGCGCATCGACGGGGCCGGCGGGTAGATGTAGGTGTTGCGCACCATGAACTCCTTGAGGATGTCATTCTGGATAGTGCCCCGCAACGCCTCCGGCGCCACGCCCTGTTCCTCCGCGGCTACGATGTAAAACGCCATGATCGGGAGGACTGCACCGTTCATGGTCATCGAAACCGACATCTGGTCCAACGGAATGCCGTCGAACAGCCGCTTCATGTCCTCGACAGAGTCGATGGCGACGCCGGCTTTGCCCACATCCCCCCGGACGCGCGGATGGTCGGAGTCGTACCCCCGGTGCGTGGCCAGGTCGAAAGCGATCGACAACCCCATCTGGCCGGCGGCCAGGTTGCGGCGGTAGAATGCGTTGGATGCCTCGGCGGTGGAGAAGCCGGCATACTGGCGGACGGTCCAGGGGCGGACGACGTACATGGTCGAATACGGTCCGCGCAGATAAGGGGGAACGCCGGCGGTGTAGCCCCGATGGGGCATGCCGGCGGTATCTCCCGCTATGTAGGCCGGTTGTATATCGATGCCCTCGGGCGCGGCCCAGATCGCAGCCGAGGGTGGGTGCGAGGCGAGGGCCGGCGGAGCATATGGGAGGATGGAGAAATCGGGTTTCATGGCTTCAGGAGGCCGCGTCGAGGGTATGCAGCGAGGCGTCGGTGAGGTCGGGGTCGCCGCTGGTTTCCAGGATCTGAAAGAGCCGCCACGCGCGCCGGGCGAGGGCGTCCGTGAGCTGTTCGATGTACGATGCGCCGGCGGCGGGGTCGCTGACGCGGCCCAGGTAGGCTTCGTGGCGGAGGACGTGGTGGGTGTTTAGCGCAAGCCGGTCCCACGCCGGAGCGTCGCCCCCGGGATGGACAAGCAGTGCCGTGCATCCGCCAAGTACGGCGGCGAGGGCCATCGGTGTGGTGCGGAGCGCGTGGGTGTGTGGATCGTCCCCCGAACAGCGTTCGGTTTCCGCCAGGAGCGCCAGGCGAGGTAACGCCCTCAGCCCGGGGTCGTAGGCGAGCGCGATCTGTCCGACGAGTCGTGGCAGGGCGCGTAGGCGGGCCAGTTCAGGGAAAAATAGCCGACCCAGAGGCAGTGCGTACTGCAAGCCGGTCAGCACGGCGGGTAAAGGCCAGCCTGTGGCCAGACCCTGATCGATGTGCCTGCGCACCAGTGCGAGGGAAATCGCCAGTTGGACAGACAGCGATGCATGGGCGAAGGGCGTGATATCCACGCCGAGCGTCCGAACGCCGGGCGCCTGCCGGCGCACCGTGCTGGCGGCTGGCCAGCAGGCGTCGATCAGTGTGGACAGGGCGCCGGGCCTCGTCTTGAGGCGCCAGAGATACGCCCCCGTGGCGGATGTGGGGATGGCCTGTTCGGAGAGGGGCTTCGGGGAAAAGAGGTAGAGGGGAAGCGGCGTAGCCGGCCATGCGCCATCCGCCGCATCGATCGCCAGCGCATCCGCTCCGCCGATAGTGGCCGCATTCAACCGAGCGCTGAACCCCGCGTCGGCCGAGTGCCCGGCCGATGCGCAGGCAATCCAGCCCGGCGTGGAGGGGTAACGGAGCGGGGCACCGGCAGCGGGGAGGTCATCGACCGAATACAGGGCGCGTACGGTGACGCCTGGCGCCGGCGCCCACGTCATCGCCTCATCGACCGAGCGCCCCTTGAGGTCGGCCGACACGGCGTCCAGCCACGCCGAAGCGCCGGCCGGTGGGAAGTAGCGGAGAAGGTCGAGGGCTTCGCCCGACGGCTCGTCGATTAACGGATGATTCGGGTCGTAGTGCAAGCTATTTCTGGTTTCTGGCGCGGGGGCCAGAATGACATGTTTGTTGTTGTTGAACGGCTACCCGCTTCCTGAATTGGCCCCATCGCCAATCACGAATCACGAAGCGAAGAGTGCCCGGTACCTCCGCACCAGGTCGAACACCGCGATGCCATACGCCACCGACACGTTGAGGGATTGTTTCGAGCCGTACTGTGGAATCTCGATCGCCAGGTCCGCCAGGGCCAACACCTCATCTTGCACACCTTGCACCTCATTGCCCAGCACGAGGGCGAGGGGGAAATGGCATGGGAGGAGATCGTGCACACGAGAGGGGGTGTCCGTCAGTTCCAACACAGCGATGGTGTAGCCCTCGGCCTTGATTCGGCGGATGCACTCCACCGTGTTTTCCACATGCTCCCAGGGAACCGTTTCCTGGGCTCCGAGTGCGGTTTTGTGCAATCCCTGATGATCAGGGGTGGCTGTGATGCCTGTCAGATAGAGCTTCTCGATCCACGCCCCGTCCGATGTACGGAAGAAGGAGCCGACATTGTGCATTGAACGCACGTTGTCGACCACCACCGCAATCGGGTGCCGGGGAGAGTGGCCCTGGTCCGCAGGAGTAAGACGCACGATTTCCTCGTGCCGTAATTTCCTCATACCGCTTTTTATCATCACGACGCCGGCCTTCCCGCCTGCGTCGTTAGCCCGTGCATCGCATGAATCGATCGTTTGCTCTTCTCACCTTGTTGCTCGTATGGCCGGCGCTTTCCGGCTGCCAGACGCTCAAGGAAATCGCCAATCTGCGCCAAGTCGATTTTTCACTGGATCGGCTGAGCGGCCTGAACCTCGCCGGCGTCCCGCTGGACAACATGCGCTCGTACCGCGACCTGAGCGCCGGCGACCTGTTCAAACTCACGACGGCCGTCGCCCGGCGCGATCTTCCACTCCGCTTTAACCTGCATGTTGCGGCCCTCAATCCAGAGACCAACTCGGTGGTTGCGCGCATGGTGCGCATGGACTGGACGTTGTTCCTGGAGGATCGGGAGACGATCAGCGGCGTGGTGAATCAGGAGCAGGTGCTCAACCCGGGGCAGGTGGTCGATATTCCCGTGGCGATCGACCTGGAACTGCTCAGCTTCTTCGATAAAAACGCACAAGACCTGGTCGATCTCGTACTCTCTCTCAGCGGCCAGGGCGGAGCCCCCAAAAACGTCCGCCTCCAGGCCGTACCCGTCATCGATACCGTCGTCGGCCCCATTCGCTACGCGAATCCGATCATGATCGTGAACCGGGAGGTGGGGTGAGGCCGGAGAAAAGTGAAAAGTGAAAAGTGCAAAGTGAAAAGTGCAAAGTCACTCCCCTTTTTCCTTTTTCCTTTTTCCTTTTTCCTTTTTCCTTTTTCCTTTTTCACTTTTCACTTTTCACTTCCAATTGCCTTTCCTTCCTGCCATAATCGCCCTCGACGGACCGGCCGGCTCCGGAAAGACCTCTACGGCTCGCGCCGTCGCTGAGCGACTCGGCTTCGTTTACCTGGACACGGGCGCCATGTACCGTGCGGTGACGCTGGCGGCCCTGGAGGCCGGGAGTGCGCTGACAGATGAAGCGGTGGGCCGGCTGCTGGCCACGCTGCGGCTCGACCTCGGGTATCGCGACGGGCACATGACCGTTCGGATCGATGGAGACGATGCGACGGAACGCCTGCGGGGGCAAGAGGTGGGCCGGCATGTCAGCCAGGTGAGCGCCCTGCGTTCCGTGCGCGTGAGGATGGTCGAGGCCCAGCGCGAGATAGCCCGCTCCCAACTCGCGGCAGGACGGGGTGTGGTGGTCGACGGGCGCGATATCGGGACGGTCGTGTTTCCGGAGGCGACGCTCAAGATATTTATGTCCGCCAACGCCCGGGTACGCGCCAAACGTCGGCAACGCGAGCTGGCCGAGAAAGGGGACCGCCGCAGCGTAGGCCAGGTGCTGGCCGAAATCGAGTCCCGCGATGCCCTCGATAGTGGGCGCGACCTCGCGCCACTCCGCCGGGCCGACGATGCCATTACGCTCGATACCAGCGAGTTAACGATGGACGAGCAAGTTTCATTTGTAGTTAACAAACTCTCGGAACGCCTCGGCGAACGGTTCGTATGAGCCGTTTGTCGATTTTAGTGTTCTGGCGCCGGCTGCGCCGGAGGGGGATCGCCCCCCGGTTTTCTTTTTCTAACCCTAATCTCCTGAGGATCCGGCACGATGAGGGCCGCCGGGCCGCGGGAGCTAAACGCCCTGGCGCCGTCGCATTCCTCATCGCAACCCGATGTGGCGGCTCTGGAGAATACGAATGGCTGAAGATCAGCAAAAAACAACCGACCCGTCAGAAAGCGTAGAGGCTAGTGTGCAAACTAGTGTGGAAACTAGCGTTGATACCAGTGTGGAAACTGGTGTGGAAACTAGCGTTGATACCAGTGTGGAAACTGGCGTTGATACCAGTGCAGACGTCAGTGTCGACTCCGCCTCCGCTACGATCGAGACCGAAGTTATCCCCGCGCCGGCTGTGGCCAATGCCACTCCTGCTCCAGCCCCCGCGCTGTCTGTGCCAGAAATGGCTCGCGCCCCGGAATTCATCGGCTTCCGCGGCGAGATTGAAGGCCAGGTCATTAAACTGGCCGACCTGAATCGCGGTATCGAAGATCCGGCCGCGAAAGCGATGTACGACTCGCTTCGCCGCATGATCGACGAGACCCTGACCAACGTAACGGAAAACGAGATCGTATCCGGACGCGTCGTCAGCATCGGCGAAAAAGACATTGTCATCGACATCGGGTTCAAGAGCGACGGCATCATCGCCCGCAACGAATTTGATACCGAACTGGCGCCCGGTGACGAAATCGAGGTATTCCTCGAGCGCATCGAAGACTTTCAGGGCCAGCTCATCCTCTCCAAAACGAAGGCCGATACGGTCAAGCGCTGGCAGCGGATCGAGACCGCCCATCTCGAAGAGAAGGTGCTTGAAGGCACGATCGTTCGCCGCATCAAGGGCGGCATGATCGTCGAACTCTTCGACGGCATCGAAGCCTTCCTCCCGGGTTCGCAAATCGACGTGCGCCCCGTCCGCGATTTCGACGCGTACCTCGATAAGCGGATGGAGTTCAAGATCGTCAAGCTCAATCCGGCCAACGAGAACATCGTCGTATCCCACAAAGCGCTCATCGAGAAAGACCTCGAAGAACAGCGTCAGAAGATCCTCTCCTCGATGGAGCCGGGCCAAGTGCTCGAAGGCACCGTCAAGAATATCACCGACTTCGGTGTGTTCATCGACCTCGGCGGCGTCGACGGCCTGTTGCACATCACGGACCTCTCCTGGGGCCGCGTGTCGCACCCGTCGGAACTCGTCGAGCTGGACCAGAAGCTCAACGTGGTGGTGCTGGACTATGACAAGGACCGTCAGCGCATTTCGCTCGGCCTCAAGCAGCTCCAGTCGCATCCGTGGGAGAACATCGGCGAGAAGTACAAGGAAAGCGACGAGGCCGAAGGCAAGGTGGTTTCGATCACCGACTACGGCGCCTTCGTCGAGCTGGAAAAGGGTATCGAAGGCCTCGTCCACATCTCGGAAATGAGCTGGACGGAGCACATCAAACACCCGAGCCAGATGGTTTCGCTCGGCCAGATCGTCAAGGTTCGCATCCTCAACATCGACAACGAGGGCAAGAAGATTTCCCTCGGCATGAAGCAGCTCGAACCCGATCCGTGGGTGGGCATCGCCGCCCGCTATCCGGGTGGCACGGTGCTGCGCGGTAAGGTGCGCAACATCACGAACTTCGGTGTCTTCGTGGAGATCGAGCCGGGTATCGACGGGCTGGTCCATATTTCGGACCTGTCCTGGACGAAGAAAATCCGCCATCCTTCCGAATACGTGAAGAAGGGCCAGGATCTGGACGTCGTCATTCTCAACATTGACGAGAAAGAACGCCGTATCTCGCTCGGCCACAAGCAGATCGAGACGAACCCCTGGAACGACTTTGCGAAGATATACTCGGACGGCACCGATACCGACGCGACGATCAAGAAGATCGTCGACAACGGCATCGAAGTGTCGCTCGGGCTTGAACTGGACGGCTTCGTGCCGGCCGGCGAGCTCAAGAGCGGGCCGAAGACCTTCCAGGATGCGTACAAGGAAGGGGAAACCCTCCACCTCCGCGTCATCAAGTTCGACCCGAACCAGAAGGAGATCCTCCTCAGTGAAACCGCCAAACAGCGCGCGGACGAACGCTCGAAGAAGGACGACGAACACAAGGAACGCCGGAAAGAGCAGGACACCGAACGTCAGGTCGTCCAGGACTTTCAACGCAAAACCGCCAACGCTACGGGTCCGACCACTCTCGGCGAACTCAGCGGTCTCGAAGAGCTGAAGCGTAAGATGGAGGCTAATGAGGCCACCGCAGCCACAGCGGCCGCCACCGATAAGGTTGATGCCGCCAAAGCTGATGCCGCCAAAAAAGCTGATGCCGCCAAAAAAGCTGATGCCGAAGTGGCTGATGCCGAAGTGGCTGATGCCGAAGTGGCTGATGCCGACGTGGCTGATGCCGACGTGGCTGATGCCGACGCTGAAGGCACCGACGAGCCGGCCGTCTGAGCGGTCGTTTCTTCCTGATTCAAGGGCTGCACTCGACACCGGGTGCAGCCCTTTTTTTTACCACCCCGCCGCCCAGCGGGCCAGCACGTCCTCCGAGAGACTCCCATCGATGGCCTCGGCCAGCCGATCGCCCATCAGGGCTCCGAACTTGAACCCGTGGCCCGAAAAGCCGGCCATCGTCCACGTCCGCCCCGCACGGCCCACATAAAACCGCTCCTCCGGGGCTACGGTGTAGAAGCAGACCTTCGCGCGCTCGACCGAGAACCGGTCGAATCCTCGCAACCGGCCCTTCGCCGCCGCCAGGATCTCGTTCACCTCCTCATCCACCTCCTCATCCGTCGCCTCACGTGTTGCATCCGGGTCGCCTCGCATCGAAAACCGATGATCCCCGATCTTTAATCCCTTGTCCCCGCGCGGCGGCACCAGGTAAAAACCGCTGTCGGGGTCGATGTCCAGCAGCATCGGCGCTTCCGTCCAGGCGCCGGCCTGTTCGAGAGGTGGATTTAGATACACCACCACCTGGCGGGACGGCACCAGCGGTGGTGCATTCGTGGGGGCTAATGCCGGGGACCACGCGCCGGCGGCCACGACCAGCAGATCGGCCTGAATGGCCGTTCCATCTTCCAGGAAGGCAACTCCTGCGTCATGATCGACACGGCGAATCGCGGTATTCGGATGCAGCGCCGCACCGGCTCGTTCCAGGTAGCCGGCCAGCCCCAGGAGAATATCAGCCGCTTGTAAGAAACCGCCGCTCTTCAGGTACAAGGCCTGGCGAAGGCCGCTGGCATCCAGAAAAGGAAACCGCTCTTCGATGGCCCCCGGGGCGATGCGTGTGTAAGGATGACCCAGGGCGTCAAGCACGCGCGCCGAGTCCGCCGCCCACCCGCCGAGCTGCCGGCTCAGGACGAGTGTGCCTGTCTCGCGGTAATACGAAACGCCGAGATCTTCCCACAACCCCGCCCAGGCGCGGAACGCGGGGTCGATCATTGCCGCGTAGCCCTGTTGGGCGCCGTAGGGATATCGGATGAGCCGGTGGTCGTCGAACGACGAAGCGAGGGGATTGGGGATGGGGCCGCGATCATACACGGCCACGCGGTGGCCTCGTTTGACCAGCGCGCGAGCGGCGCAGAGCCCCATGATGCCGGCGCCGGCGATGGCTACTTTCATACCCATTCAATCCGATTGTCATCGTGAGCCGGTCCGATGCAATCGGGCCGTGTCGAACTGCCTGCCCCCGTGAAATCGGGGGACCTTCCGACCCACAGACAGGTGTTCTTTCAGGTGTCACTGCGTGAATTCCGTGTATCACGATACACCAACTCCGCCGCGGCCAGGTCCTCCAGCGCGCAGCCGACCGATTTAAAGAGCGTGATCTCCTCATCGGAGACGCGTCCCTTTACGACTCCCCGGCACAGGTCGAACAGATCCCCAACGACGTCCTCGGGCCGAAAAACGCCAGTGGCGATGGGTTGGAGGAGGTCGCCGGCCTCGGCGAGTGCGCCCTCGCGTGTGTCCACGTAAACGCGGGAGCGGCGGATCGTTTCATCGTCCGACTCGCGCATGTCGTACGTAAAGCCCCCGATCAGGTCGACATGGGTACCCGGCCGCAGTCTGTGCCCATCGAACAGCGGCGTGTGGCTCATGGTGGCGCAGGTGACGATGTCCGCCCATCCCAGCGCCTCGTTCGGGTCCCCCACGGCCTCGGCCTCCAGGCCTTCCGCAGAGAGCGAGGCCGCCAGCGCCGCCGTGCGTTCGGGTTTCCTGCCCCAGACGCGGACGGAGTCGATTCCCAGCACGGCCGCGTAGGCCCGGGCGATGTAGGGCGCCAACCGGCCGGTGCTGCAGAGGAGCAGGCGCCGGCTGTCTTTCCGGGCCAGATAGCTAGCCGCCAATACGGACGCCGCCGCCGTCCGGTGAAGCGTGATCGTCGCTGCATCCATCACGGCGAGCGGCGTGCCTGTGGCGGTGTCGAACAGCAGGTATTGCCCCTGAATGGACGGGTGGCCGCTGGCGGGATTTTGGGGGTAGACGGTGACAAGTTTGACGCCGGCGAGCCCGCCCGGGCCAGAGGTCCACGCCGGCATCAATAGCAAAATGCCCGGCGAACCGATCTCGTGGTGATGCCGGACGGGCGAGACGACCTCCCGTTGGAATTGCTCCCGCAGGGCGTCGACCAGAGGGTGCCAGGGAAGCATGGAAGCGATTTCGTCGGCCGGATAGAGGCGCATGGTCCGTTATTGATCAGAGGTGTCAACAATAATATCAGCGCATAAAAAACGTGCTCCTTCATCCCGGCCCCCGAGCCGGGATCTAGGGTGTGTCGACAATCAACGAGGCAGGCGTCTTTCCGCCGATTTCGCGCAGCTCGTCGTTCCTTTTCTCGCGAGATGCGCTGCATCGCGCTCGAAAAGCGCCTCGATCTACACGAAATCCATCGAAAACCCGCTCTTCCATGCCGAATGTCAACACACCCTAGTCGGATGAGCCATTTTTCTGGATCCTGGATCAGGTCCGGGATGACAAAGCGATAATAATAGTCGTTTTATGAACAGCCCTGATTACTGATTATCAATCTGCGCTTTCTGTAGCTTCCCGCTGTAGTCGATGTAGACACTCTTCGTCTCCGTGTAGAAATCAAACACCTCCCAGCCGCCCTCGCGGTGGCCGTTGCCGGTATGTTTCACGCCACCGAACGGCATGTGCGCCTCGGCGCCGATCGTCGGGCCGTTGATGTAGGTGATGCCGGCCTCGATGTCCTCAATGGCCCGGAAGGCGATCGTTACATCTTTCGTGTAGATCGACGACGAGAGGCCGTATTCGGTATTGTTGGCGATCGCGACCGCCTCCTCGTAGGACGACGCCTTCAGCACCGACAATACGGGCCCGAAGATTTCCTCTTGCGCCACCCGCATGTTTGGCGTTACGCCGGTGAATACGGTGGGCTCGAAGAAATAGCCCATATCGAGGCCGGCTCCCATCGCGCGCTTCCCGCCGCAGGCGATCCGGACGCCTTCCGAACGGGCAACGTCCATGTAGGACGACACCTTGTCAAACGCCTTCTGGTTGATGAGGGGGCCGACCTGTACGCCTGGTTCGTTGCCGTATCCGAGCTTGAGTCGTCCGGCCGCCGTGATGAGGCGATCGACGAGGGTATCGTGGATCGCCTCGTGGAGGATGAGCCGGCTCGTGGCCGTGCACCGCTGGCCGGTGGTGCCAAACGCGCCCCAGAGCACACCCTCCAGCGCGAGGTCAAGATCCGCATCCGCCAGCACGATCTGCGGGTTTTTGCCGCCCATCTCCAACGAAACGCGCTTGTGTGTCCGTCCGCAGACCTCGGCGATCCTGGCGCCCGTCTGCGTCGAGCCTGTGAAGGACACGGCGTCCACGCCCGGGTGGTTGACAATGGCGGCGCCCGTGGCGCCGGCGCCCTGGACCAGATTCACCACCCCGACGGGCAGGCCGGCGTCAACGAACACCTGCACGAGCAGCATCCCGCTGTGGGGCGCGTCCTCGCTGGGCTTAAAGACTACCGTGTTGCCGGCGGCGATGGCGGGAAACATCTTCCAGGTGGGCACGGCCACCGGGAAATTCCAGGCCGTGATGACGCCGATGACGCCCACGGGCCGTCGGATGCTCATGTTGAACTTGTTCGGCAGCTCGCTCGGCACGGTGTGCCCGAAGAGGCGCCGCGTTTCCGACGCCGCGTAGTAGGCGGTGTCGATGGCTTCCTGAACGTCTCCCTTCGTCTCGGTGAACGTTTTGCCCATCTCCCGGGTCATCTCGAAGGCGATGGCGTCCTTGCGCTCGGTGAGCAGGTCCCCGATGCGCTTCAGATAGTCGCCCCGCTGCGGCGCCGGCATCCGTCGCCAGGTCACAAACGCTTCCTGCGCCGCGCGCACGGCTGCGTCGACATCCCGCTCGCCCGAGAGGGGAAAACGACCGATGACGTCCGCCGAGCGGGCCGGGTTGGTATCGACAAACGTGGCGTTGTCCGCGGCATCCTGCCATTGACCGCCGATGTAATTTTTGAACGAAGTAGCCATAACTCTCGATTGGGTTCGTACGCTGGCTTAAGAATACAAGGACGCCGGAAACGGAGCGGTGTACCGGCCCGAGCGATGCGCGTTCCTCGTGGAGGGCGTATATTAGCCCCGCCGGCGGCGGGCGCGAGAAGGAACATCTCACAACGTTTGCACGTGTCGGGTGATCCCGGCTCCTGTTCCGCTTTCATATCTCACACCATCCCGTTCCCAGCATACGGCCATGGCTATTGCACCTTCTCGACCCACGCTTACCGACAAACTCTCCAGACGCGGTCGCGAGGTTAAACCGAGCGGCATCCGCCGGTATTTCGAAATCGCCGCGACGATGGAAAATGTCATCTCCCTCGGCATTGGCGAGCCGGATTTTGTATCCCCGAAACCGATCATCGACGCCGCCATGCAGGGCTTGCGAGATGGGAAAACGGGCTACACGGCGAACAGCGGGCTGCTTGAATTACGCGAGTTGATCGCAGCCGATCTTAAAAGCCGTTATGGTGTATCGTACGACCCTAAAACCGAGATCATCGTGACGGTGGGGGTGAGCGAGGCGATGCTGCTCGCCATGCTGGCGCTGGTCGACCCCGGCGACGAGGTCCTCATCCCCGAACCCTGTTTCGTATCCTACGGTCCAACGGCGCAGTTCGCCGGTGGCGAAGTGGTGTACGTGCCCACGTCGGTCGAGCACCAGTTCCAGGTGACGGCGGAAGACATCGCGTCTCGGATCACGCCGCGTACGAAGATGCTATTTCTGGGTTACCCGAACAACCCGACGGGCGCGGTGCTGTCCCGTAAGTCGCTCGAGGCGATTGCGGAAGTGGTGGAGGAGCACGACCTCATGGTGTTGTCGGACGAGATCTACGACCAGCTCGTGTATGGTCAGGCGCGTGAGAGCGGCCACGTGTGTGTGCCGTCGGTGGCCGGCCTGCGGGAGCGGACTGTCCTCCTCGGGGGCTTCTCGAAGAATCACGCGATGACGGGATGGCGTATTGGTTATGTGTGCGCTCCCCGCGAGATCGCCGCGGCGCTGTACAAGCTGCACCAGTATGTGGTGATGAGCGCCCCAACCCTCGGCCAGATCGGCGCCGTGGCCGCGTTGAAGTATTGCGCCGACGATGTGGAAACCATGCGACAGGCCTACGACAGCCGGCGTCGGCTGATTGTTGACGGCTTCCGCCATGCCGGCATGCCGACGTTCGAGCCGGAGGGGGCATTTTATTGCTTCCCGGATATCCGGTCCACAGGCTTTACCTCGGAGGAATTCGCCCAGAAGCTGCTCGAGGAAGAACGGGTGGCCGTGGTTCCTGGAGACGCCTTCGGGCCGAGTGGCGCTGGGTACGTGCGCTGCTCGTACGCGACGGCATATGACAAAATCGAAGAAGCTGTCCGCCGGATCACCCGGTTCGCGCAGCGTCATCAGGCTTGAATCGAACCATGCGGAATAGTCGCCCTCTTTGTCTGAGCGCTGCGTGGGCTGGCATGCTCGTTGTTGTTTTGGTGACGGTTGCGGGATGTTCGGGACGCCGGCCCTCCGAATCGGACCCGCCGGCCTACCGGCCCCGGGTCATCCAGCCGCGAACAGCGCCCACGCCGACGCCCGCCGAAGCCGCGGCCGAGGTCTTGCCGGCCTACCTGCCGCCGGCGTACCGGGTGATCCGCAACCCGGACGAGGCCTTCGTCGAGCCGGTCAGCAACTACGACCTGCTCCACTCCACACTCGACCTCCGGTTCGACTTCCCCGGGGAGCGCGTCCTGGGCGTTGCGACGCATCGGCTGCGCACGCTCGTCAATGGAATGACCCGTCTCGGATTCGACGGGCGTGACATGGAAATCCACGACGCGAGCCTGATCCAGACGGACGGCTCCCGGGTTCCGCTGGAAATCCAGTATGACGGGCACACGCTAGCCCTCATCCCGCCACAGCCCCTGGGCGTCGATACGTTCGATGTCGCCATCGCTTACACGGCCCATCCCACCCGCAACGGGCAACGGCTGGGGATGCACTTCGTCGACGGCGCAGGCACCGACTCCTCCAAGCCGACGCAGGTATGGACGCTCGGTCAGCCCCAGGATAACCGCTACTGGTATCCGGGATGGGATTATCCAAACGACCTCGCGTCGGTGGACCTCATCCTTACCGTGCCGGCCTCGTATTCGACGATCGCCAACGGGGGGATCATCGCCCAGGAGCAACTGGCCGACGGCCTCCGGCGCGACCATTGGCGCCTCTCTCGCTCCCATGCCTCTTACCTCACCAGCGTCGTGGTGGGTGAATTCACGACCGTGCTCGATCGATATGCCCGTAGCGACGGCAGCCAGGTGCCGCTGGCCTATATCGTCGAGCCGGCGTACGAGCGTCTCGCCTCGTTCATTTTTGGCGAGACGCCGCGCATGATGGGCGTGTTCGAGCAGGCGGTCGGAGTGGCGTACCCGTGGTCCAACTACAAACAGGTCACCGTGCGCGATTTCACGGCGCGCGGCATGGAGAATACCACCGCCACGGTGATGTACGAACAGCTCCAGCACGACGAGCGTGCGCGGCTGGACTTCGACGGCCGCGATCTTATCGCTCATGAACTCGCCCACCAGTGGTTCGGCAATTTTATTGTGCCCCGCAACTGGGCCCATCTGCCGCTGAACGAAGGTTTCGCGAGTTACTTCGAGCGCGTGTACATCGAACAGAGCGCCGGCATGGACGAGGCGCAGGCCCATACCATCGAACAACGCACGGCGTACCTGCAGGAGGCCGCGTCGATGCGCCGTCCAATCATCTGGTACGGATACGACGACCCCAACGCCCTCTACGACCGCCATACATACGAGAAGATGGCGATGGTCCTCCATCAACTCCGGTTCGAACTGGGCGAGGTGTTGTGGTGGAATGGGGTTCGGCGGTACGTACGCGACTACGCCTCGCGCCATGTCGTTGCCGACGACCTCCGCAAGGCGATGGAGCAGGCGTCGGGGCGCAATCTGGGTTTCTTCTTTAATCAATGGCTCCAGCAGCCCGGGCACCCTGAAATAGAAGTCGATCACACGTTTTTTGCCAACCGCGGGCTGTACGAAGTGCGGGTGCGCCAGGTGCAGGACAGCGTGCTGTTCCCAGCGTTTCGGTTTGACGTCCAGGTCGAGCTGAACCTGCAAGGCGGCACGGCCCCCTTCACCCAGCGATTCACCGTGTCAAATCGCGACACCACATTCCGCTTTGCGCTTGCCGGTGATGTGTCGTTCGTACGGTTCGACGCCGGCGACTGGCTGTTGGCGGATATTCGGGAGACGAAAGATCGCGACGAGTGGGTGCGTCAAGCCCAGGGGGATGATGAGATGGCCGGCCGGTACGATGCCGTCCTGGCGCTCGGCGCGCTGGAGCCGGAAACCCCGACGCGCGATGCCCTGCTGCGCGTCCTTTCCGTCGACGCCAGCGAGACCGTTCGTGAGGCCTCCGCTTCCGCTCTCGCCGCCTACGCTGGAGACCCGTTTGTACGCGAGGCGCTGGCCGGCGTCACCCGCTCCGACGCCTCGTCCATCGTCCGAAAGGCCGCGCTCATCGCCCTGTCGCGGTATGCGGACAGTGTCTTGCTGGCGGCGTTGCGGGGCACGCTGAGCGATCCGTCGTATCAGCTGATGGCCGAAAGTGTGCGTCTGATGGCGCGATCGTACCCCGACGAAACGCTCGACGCCGTGCGGGGGCTGTTTGATGTCGAGAGCTGGCAACATGTCGTCGAACTCGCCCTGATCGAGGCCTACGGAACGATCGCTGCGCCGGAAGGGATCGCCTACCTGGAGGCCCGGCTCGATCCGAGCGAACCGGAGGAGGTGCGTGCGGCGGCGGCGGATGCTCTGGGCATGATTGCTCGAGCACAGCCCGCCGTGGGCGCCGGCGTGGGGCAGGCGCTCGTCGCCCTCCTGGACGATGGCGTCGAAATCGAACGATTCTCCGCCGCGCAGGCCCTCCGCGCCGTGAACGTGGCGCCGCTGCGCGACGATATCCAGCGGTGTCTCGCGAAGGAAACGTCTCCGCGTGTCCGCGAGCAGCTTCAACAATTGACCGGATTCCGATAATGGCTGGCATTGCCGGAATGATCGTGGCGCTCGTGTTACACCTCGTGCTGGGATGGCCTTTCAGTGTCGCCGGCGGCGTTGTCGCCGGGTATCTGGCTGTGGAACGAGGCTGGCTCTGGGGCGGACTCGCCGTGGGATTGCCCTGGGCCCTGCTGGTCGCCTATAATTTTATCGTGGCTTCCGCGCCTGTTTCACGCATGATCGACGCGATGGCGGAGATCATGGGAAACATGCCCGAAGCCATGTTCGTTGTGTTGACGATTCTGATTGGATGCGCCCTCGGCGTTTGCGGCGGCCTCGTGGGCGCTCAGACGGCGCGGATCGTCCGCTCGCGCACCCTGTTGGTGCGGCGCTGAGCGCACCACTCATAGTATGGAGCAAACGTACCCCGATGCCCAGGACCACCGAAGAAATCCGTAGCCTGTTAGAGCGTGTATACACGCTCGGGAGGTATCTTTGACCCGGCTCATCGCGAACAACAGATCGATGCGCTGAGTCAACGCCGGCTGAATCCTGATTTCTGGCAAAATCAGACGGCGGCGAGGGAGGTGGAACGCGAAATCGCGTTGCACGAGAGCTGGTTAAACGCCTGGAAACGTATCGAACGGAGCGCCCAGGACGTTGATACCCTGTTGGAATTGGATGCCGAAGAGGGTGGCCTCGCGGAGGATATCCAGGTCGAGGCCGAGCGCCTCGCCGCGCTAGTCGATGCGCTCGAATTCCGGAAGATGATGAGCGGCCCGGATGACCAGCGGGACGCCATCCTTACCATCCATCCCGGCGCCGGCGGCACCGAAGCCCAGGATTGGGCCGAGATGCTGCTCCGCATGTATACCCGGTATGCCGAAAAGGCAGGGTTCGCCGTGACCATGCTGGATTATCAGGAAGGAGAAGGAGCCGGCATCAAAAGTGCGTCGATCCGCATCGCCGGCGAGTACGCTTACGGCTACCTCAAGTCCGAAAGCGGCGTGCATCGCCTCGTGCGTATTTCTCCGTTCGATTCGAGCGGCAAGCGGCATACGTCGTTCACCAGCGTATTCGTCTATCCCGAGATCGACGAGACGATCACGGTAGACATCAAGCCCGATCAGTTGGAACTGCAGACGTTCCGCTCGGGCGGCAAGGGCGGCCAGAACGTGAACAAGGTAGAAACCGGGGCGCGATACATCTGGATAGGCCCACTATCCAACGGAGAAGAAGCCCGGGTCGTCGCGGAATGCACCGAGGAGCGGAGCCAGCTCCAGAACCGGGAGCGGGCGATGAAGATGCTCAAGAGCCGGATCTACAAACTCGAGCAGGATATCCAGGAAGCGGCCAAAAACGAGATCGAAGGCAATAAAAAGAAGATCGAGTGGGGCAGCCAGATTCGCTCGTATGTGTTCCAGCCCTATACCATGGTCAATGACCACAGAACGGAGACGAAAGTCACCGACGTCCAGTCTGTCATGGAAGGCAACCTGGACGAGTTGATTAAGGCTTTCCTGATGCAGTGACACCCCCCAGCCCCTCTTATGGCCGAGCGATACGACTTTCTTTTACTCGGGAGCGGGATAGCCGGCCTCTCGTTCGCCCTGCGCGCAGCGGAGGAGGGCACCGTGGCCATTGTCACCAAAAAAGAGAGCGCGGAGTCGAATACGAACTACGCGCAGGGTGGCATCGCCGCCGTCATCGACGACGCGGACAGCTTCGAGAAACACATCGAGGACACGCTGATCGCCGGCGCCGGGCTTTGTGATCCCGAAATCGTCCGCATCGTGGTTACGGAAGGGCCGGCGCGGGTGCGCGAGTTGATGGAGATGGGGGCGGCGTTCACCCGCGAACATGGCCGGCTCCACCTGGGCAAGGAGGGCGGTCACTCCGAGAACCGGATCGTACATGCCGCCGACGCGACCGGTAAAGAGGTCGAACGCGCACTACTCGCCCGGGTGAATGCACATCCGAACATCCAGGTCTTCCAGCACCATTTTGCGCTTGAACTCATTACAGACCACCACCTCGGCCGGCACGTGACACGCCTCCAGCCGGACATCGGGTGTTACGGCGCCTATGTACTCGACGAACAGAACAACCGGGTGCTCACCATGCTCGCCCGGGCCACGCTTCTTGCCACCGGTGGCTGTGGACAGGTCTACCTCCACTCCACCAACCCCGGCATCGCCACCGGAGACGGATTGGCGATGGCCTATCGCGCCAAGGCCCGGATCGCGAATATGGAGTTCATCCAGTTCCACCCGACCAGCCTGTATCACGCCGAGGCGAATTCGTACCTCATCACCGAGGCCGTGCGCGGCGAAGGGGGCATCCTGCTCAACAAAAATGGGCACCGGTTCATGCCGGACTACGACCGTCGCGGCGAACTCGCGCCCCGCGACATCGTCGCGCGTGCCATCGACGACCAGTTGAAGCAACGAGGGGACGACTATGTGCTGCTCGATATATCGCACATCGGCGCGGATCGCGTTCGCCGGCATTTTCCCAATATTTACGAAACCTGTCTCCGGTATGGGATCGACATGACGACCGAGCCAATCCCCGTCGTTCCGGCGGCGCACTACCAGTGCGGAGGCGTGCAGGTGGATGCGATGGGGCGAACATCCATTCGCGGCCTGTTCGCCTGTGGCGAGGTCAGTCATACAGGGTTGCACGGCGCGAATCGGCTGGCGAGCAACTCCCTCCTCGAAGCGCTCGTGTTCAGCTATCGGGCCGCGCGGGAAGCCACCGCCTTTGTGCGCGCGGTCGGGTGGATGGAGGGTATTCCTGATTGGGACGATAGCGGCACAGAGGAGCCCCAGGAATGGGTGCTCATCTCACACAATCGGGACGAACTGCGCCGCGTTATGTGGGATTATGTGGGGATCGTACGCTCCCGCCTCCGCCTGGAACGCGCCTTCCGGCGCACGCACCTCCTCTACGAAGAGACGGAAGATTTTTACCGCCGCTCCCGCGTATCCACGGGCCTCTGCGAGATGCGCAACATGATCGTTGTCGCCTACCTCATCATCCGTAGCGCTCAGATGCGGCGGGAGAGCCGAGGGCTGCATTTCATGCTCGATTTTCAGGAAACCGTCGATTGGGCGCGGCGTCCAACCCTGGTCTGAATAAGACGCGCTTTTAGGCCCCCAGGAGACCGGAACTAACGCTTTTTGCCCGCGTTTGATGGGACCTCAGGAGCGCTCGGAACGGTGCCTACGGCGCAGGTAAGTTAGCTGCGAAGGTAACTTCAACGTTAGCTGCAAAGTTAGCTGCAAAGTTAGCTGCGGTAGACGTGCAAGGGGGGTCAGTGGCCGCCCTTTTTTGTTGTTGTAGGTGAGACCCTGCAGCGCCCGTTCTCGAAAGGACCGGGCTTTTTTATTCTTATGAGCACTACGGTTAGCAAACCGGTTGAACCGGAATACGATCCGTTGCCCGCACGCGTGCGGGCGATCATCGAGGAGGTGATCGAGGATCCGCCATATTTTCTGGTGGACGTCTCGATTCGCGGCCGCGAGGGTTCGCGTGTGGTGGAGGTGTTCGTCGATCGCGACGAGGGCATTTCCATCGAGGCGCTGGCGGACTTGAGCCGGGAAATCGGTTTTTTGCTGGAAACCGAGGACATCATCAAGGGGCGGTATTACCTCACCGTCTCTTCCCCGGGGGCCGACCGGCCGCTGGTGATGCCCCGGCAGTTCCGCAGGCATAGCGGGCGCCCAATGCGCCTGGTCGTTCGGGGTGAAGACGGCGCGGAGCATACGGTCCGCGGCATCCTCGCCACCGCGGGAGACGACGATGTTGAACTTAAAATCACGGATGATCAGCCACGCCGTGTCCGTTATGCGGATATCGTGGAGGCCAGGATCGAGTTACCCTGGTAGGCCGGCCCGGAATGGTCGCCGGTCCCATTCAGTCACCAAGTGATACCTGATACGAAGGCAACGCCATGCAGAGCACGAACCTAGTATCTTCTTTTGCCGAAATCGCCCGGGAGAAAGGGATCGAACGCGATACCCTGCAAATGATCGTGGAAGATGTCTTCCGCGCCATGATTCGCAAGCGGTATGGCTCCGACGAGTCGTTTGAGATCATCTTTAACCCGGACAATGGCGATATTCAAGTGCTGCATATCCGCCAGGTCGTGGCGAACCTGGACCTGGACGATCCCGTCACCCAGATCGAAGTGCGCGACGCCGTCCGTATCGACGAAGATTTCTCGGAGGGGGACGAGGTGGCGAGCGAAGTCGACATCGCGGATTTCGGTCGGCGCGCCGTCATGACGGCCCGGCAGACGTTCAGCCAGCGCATTCGCGATATCGAGAAAGAAAACGTCCACAAGGCGTATCAAGATATTATCGGTGAGGTCGTCGTAGGTGAGATCTACCAGATCCGCCGCCGCGAAGTCCTCGTGATCCATAATAAGGTTGAACTGCTGCTACCTCGCGAAGAGCAGATCTACAAGGATCGCTACCGCAAGGGCGACATGTTGCGCGCCGTCGTCAAGGAAGTGCGCCGCGACGCCGGCAGCAATCCGCAGGTGATCATTAGCCGCGCGGATCCTATCTTCATGGAGCGTCTGTTCGAACTTGAGGTGCCCGAAATCTATGACGGCATCGTTGAGATCAAGCGCATCGTCCGCGAGCCCGGCGACCGCGCCAAGGTAGCCGTGGAAAGCCATGACGACCGGATCGACCCCGTCGGTGCCTGCGTCGGCATGAAAGGTGTCCGTATCCATGCCGTCGTGCGGGAACTGGGCAACGAGAACATCGACGTCCTGGAATGGACCAACGATGCACACGAATTGATCAAACGGGCGCTATCCCCGGCCAAGCCGGTCAATGTGGTCGTCAATAATGAGTTGAATCCACCGCGCGCGAAGGTGGTTGTCCGGGCCGATGAAGTCAGCCAGGCCATCGGTCGCGGTGGTATCAATATTCGCCTCGCGGCGGCTCTGACGGGGTATGAAATCGATATCTACCGCGAAATCGCTGCCGACGAAGAAGACATCGAAATCGGCGAATTTGCAGACGAATTCGACCCCGACACGCTGAAGCTGCTCCAGAACATCGGATGCGACTCGGCTCGTGCCGTACTCGAACTCTCCCTGGAAGAACTGGTGCGTCGTTCGGGCCTCGACACGGAAGCGGCACAACGTGTCCTCAACGTGATCAAGGCTGAATTTGAGGACGAAGAGGAGGTGGAAGAGGATTGATTGCGCGATGGCGTGCCAGGGAGGCGGCTTTTCGCCTAAGTGTGTATCTTAAGGTGTATGACAAAACAGACGACCTTCAAGAAAGTCAGGCTTTTTAACGTATCTAGAGAGCTGAATGTGGCCATAGATACGCTCCTCCAGCATCTGGAGCAGGACGGCTTTAAAGACGTCCTCGCAGGCAAGGGGGTCAATGCCTCGATCACCGACGAGGATGCCTACCTGTCGTTGCTCGAAGCGTTCGCGCAGGATATGGAGACCGCCGCCCGTGTGAAAGAGAAACGTGCGGCTCGCCTGTTGGATCTGGCCGGCGATGACTCCGAAGGGGAAGATGAGCCCGAGGAGGCGCCCGCACCGCCGCCCGCACCGCCGCCTCCACCGC
>Ga0163150_10000101_pt1 | contig 148835 bp, 127 predicted proteins | sample OliLakLV19P2IB_FD_148628 | JGI IMG/M metagenome (GOLD analysis project Ga0163150, IMG submission 148628) | Freshwater microbial mat bacterial communities from Lake Vanda, McMurdo Dry Valleys, Antarctica - Oligotrophic Lake LV.19.P2.IB | ecosystem: Environmental > Aquatic > Freshwater > Lake >... | reverse complement strand
CTGGATGCACGACTACAATCACTACAGGCCTCATCAATCTCTTAACTTCAGAACACCAATAGAATTGTTACCTTCATGAATACAAAAAACCAACTATTCCGTGGCCCAGGTTTTGGGGGAGCTTACAAAAAGATCAATTGTTGCAATACTTACAATGGACGCCAAAGAACAAGGAGGCGATGGAACGCATGCCTACGGTATAAAAAAAGAAACACATTATACTGCCCCTCAAGGATACTATATCCAGAGTATTCCAGCAGAAATGAGTTCGTATCGGGGTGAGGACATAGATATCGATGCTGACCAAGGAAATGATTTTATTACTCCAAGCGGCCCTTTGACTCAGGTAATTTATACTGGCGACATAATGGGTGGTGACGTGGGAGTTCCAGGAGGAACAGGGACAGTAGTGAGAGTACGAGCAATAAATGTTAAGTTGACACAATGCGATCAATTTTAATCTCCCCGTTATTGTAGGTCGCCTGACCAACAGTTCCAAAAACCAATTCCCTACAAGTCCTCTAGGAGTGTAACTCCCCATTGGTCCGGACATCCGTCCGGGCCCATTCGAAGCTGAGCCCTTGCTGGGGAATATCTTTTCGCGGTTTTGTATTGGGAAGTAGGCTGAGGCCGCGCCCGAAAAATAATATCCCGTCGGTTTCAGAATTCAAGGCCTCCCAAAACGAATATTCAATGCCGCAATAGCCGCGTGTGGGTATATGGTTGTTGGGCACAATGCCTTTCAGAAAGTGAACTAATCTTCAAAGAAAATAGTTTAAGGTATATGGAAATGTTATCTAATTAGATAACTTTGCATTGTTGGATATTACGCCAGGATCATTTCGGGATATAATTGTCTATGGGGATGACTTTTGGCAGTTCTACAATAAACAGACGCAAAAAGTAAAGGTCAAAATTGACTGGACGATTGGGGTTGTTAAGGATTTAAGAATGGTTCCAGAGCAATACCTCAAACATATTATTGGGACTGACTTATATGAAATACGAGTAATTCTTGGGAGTAACATCTTTAGAATATTCTGCTTCTTCGACAAGGGTAGACTGGTAATTCTGCTTAATGGTTTTCAAAAGAAAACTCAAAAGACTCCCAAAAAGGAAATTGAAAAAGCGTTGACTCTTAAACGGCAATATTATGAAGACCAAAAAGCATAAAATAGTAAGATTCGAGGACCACCTTGACAAACAATACGGCAAACGCGGAACTGCCAAAAGAGAAAAATATGAACAAGGATTTGAGTCCTTCAAACTTGGTGTAATGCTTCAAGACTTAAGGAAGCAGAAAAATCTCACCCAAGAACAACTTGCAGAAAAATGCGGAACGACTAAGACTTACATTTCGCGAATTGAAAATGACGCAAGTGACATTCGGCTTTCGACCCTCTTGAGAATTATTCGAGAAGGCCTAGGAGGACACATCAATATTTCGATTACACACTAAAAACATAAATGGCACTGTGCACAACAACGTGTATATGCCATGTTGGGGATTCACAGTTAAAGTAAATAGTTATCTTCGTAATGCAAGCAAGCTCGTGGAACTTGCAGCGTAGTCGGCCTTGCCATCCGCCAGCTGGCGGATTTAGCAAGCCCTCCTTCTCCCCACCACGGACATATACACAGACGTTGTAGCTCATGCGCAAAGACGATTTGCCAACTAGGACAGTGACGACCTTGCAAGCCCCGTTATTGTTTGTCGCCTGACCAACAGTTTCCAAAACCAATTCCCTACAAATCCCGCTAACTAGCCCTCTGCTGGCGCGCGTCTTCTGACGCGTTGCCCCCGTGTTGTTCCACCATGGCCCACAACTCTGGCCCCGTTAAGTAGCCCCGGCATATAATATCACCTGGGCCGGATCACCGGTCCGATTTCCACCGAAGACCTGCTGGGGAATATATTTTCGAGGTTTTGTATTGGGAAGTAGGCTGAGGCCGACAAAAACCTTACTCTCAACAATCCGGATGCTTCCAGGGAATATACTTCTATACGTATATTCAGTGTCGATATACCCGCATGACGGGTATATGCCTGTTGTAGACCATAGGCTTTTGAGGCATGTTTTTCAAGAAAGAATTGGTTAAATTTGAGTCTAAATTCCTCGCAGATGAGCACAGTTGAGCTAAAATCAAACCTTCATAAAATCGTTGACAAGATTGACAATGAGCAATTGCTTCAAACGATCTACGACTTCCTAAAACTAAGAGAAAACACAAAGGAAGGACAGATTTGGAAATCGCTAACTGAGGAACAAAAAAAGGAAGTTTACCTATCATACGAGGAATCCGAGGACGACAATAATCTAATTCCCTGGGAAGAAGTCAATAAGAAAGCATAGATGAAAGTATTCCTTTCTCGCCGTGCCGAGCGGAATTATATCTCAATTAAGGAATTCATAACACTACAATGGGGGCAGAAAACCGCCGATGAATTTGCACAGAAGGCTGACGAGCTTTTTCAAATGCTTGAAAAGTTTCCTGAAATGGGGCCAGTTGAAAAGGATACAATCAGAGGTTTTCAACTTACACGTCAAACTCGAATTCTTTATAGGGTTAAAACTAAGCGCATCATTGTTCTTGCTTTCTTTGATGTAAGGCAAGATCCTAAGAAAAAGTTCCGCTAGCCTACGGTCTACAACATTGTATATATGCCATGGTGGGGATTCACAGTTAAAGTAAATTGCCATACATGAAAAAGCGTAGTTTATTACTACTGTTCATTTTCCCAATATTTTCCTCTTGCGACAAGGAAGAGGAAGTTTTGAATATCAATCGACTAACTGAAACTATTTGGTACTATGAGTACCTCCCCTACTGGCGCGCGTCTATGCCCCGTTGCCCCCGTATTGTTCCACCATCGTCCACAACCCTGCCCCGCTAAGTAGCCCCCGCATATAATATCACCTGGGCCTGATCACCGGGCCGATTTCCACCGAAGACCTGCTGGGGAATATATTTTCGCGGTTTTGTATCGGGAAGTAGGCTGAGGCCGACAAAAATCTTACTCTCAACAATCCGGATGCTTCCAGGGAATATACTTCTATACGTATATTCAGTGCCGATATACCCGCACTGCGGGTATATGCGCGGTAGGCCATTTGATTGATCATGCGACAAACCTTCATAGCGAGTATCCTTTACTTGATCCTGTGCAACACAGCTGTCGGTCAAAGAACCGTCAATAATTTTGAAATTGAAGGCGGCACAATTTGGCGTAAAGTATTCGAAACCAATATCACGTTCGAACAATTGACTGAAAAAATAAAGGACTCGGGGCTCTTTAAGAATATGGAAATTTCTGAAAGTAAAGTCACTGGTGACATCAAGCAATTGGTGGCAGATTATAAAGGCTCAGGCTTTTCAAGAGGTTTAACACCGATTTATGTGCTGGGAAGCTACTTTAAGGGTTTCTCAATAATTGAATTTAAGGAAGGCAAGTATAGGGTAACCCTAAAGAACATTGTTCTAGTTCAAATGCGTAGCGATCCACTAGGTGAGAAAGGGGAAGAAACAAATCTCGACACTTATGCTCTAAAATCCTCGAAGGATGAATTCAAGGCCGCATTCATGAAGGCGCCCAGCTTGATTCTAAACCACACATTTGAGAACAAGTTTTCATTTAAGAACAATGAGAAGGAGGACTGGTAAAAGAAACGCCCCCCCGCTGGCGCGCGTCTTATAACTCGTTGTCCCTGTGTTGTTCCACCATGGTCCACAATCCTGGCCCCGCTAAGTAGCCCCCGCATATAATATCACCTGGGCCTGATCACCGGCCAGATTTCCACCGAAGACCTGCTGGGGAATATCTTTTCACGGTTTTTTATCGGGAAGTAACCAGCCGAAATAATCCAATACCAACATTTATAGAAACAAAGCCCGACAACACTGTCTTAGCCCCCCAATATGAACTGCCCATAAGGTTGAGGCGGGAAAAATATTCGTATATTGTACTCGGCTAGTTTGACATTCTCTCTTAATTCTTGGAAATTATGAAAAAGACATTCTTCCTCCTTTACGGAGTTATTTGCTATTTGATTTTCTTGATCTCATTTCTTTATGCTATTGGTTTCGTAACCAATTTACTTGTTCCAAAAAGTGTCGACAGCGGAGAGCTACACTCATTTGTTACTGCTTTACTGATTAACGCCTTACTTTTGGGCGCCTTTGCCATCCAGCACAGCGTGATGGCGCGGCAGGGATTTAAGCACTGGTGGACCAAAATTGTTCCCAAACCAATCGAACGGAGCACCTATGTTCTTATTGCAAGTCTGTTATTGCTGCTGCTCTACTGGAAGTGGGAGCCCATGCCCGACATTATCTGGAGTATTCAAACCCCGTGGGCATCAAACTTACTTTTTGGTCTGGGTTTAGCCGGATGGATTACCGTACTTATCAGCACTTTGCTCATCAATCATTTTGATTTATTCGGCCTTCGTCAGGTTTACCTTTATTTCATCGGAAAGGAATATACGCCTATCCAATTTAAGTCACCTCTGCTATATCGTTTGGTGCGGCATCCCATTTACCTGGGTTTCATCATTGCATTTTGGGCTACGCCTGTGATGACAGTTGGGCATCTTATTTTTGCAATCGCTACAACTGGCTATATCTTTATCGGTATCTTATTTGAAGAGCGTGACCTTGTTGCTTTCTATGGCGAGGTTTATACCACTTATAAGAAGGAGGTATCCATGATAATTCCCTTTCCTTCTAAAAAAGGAGATTAAGTGTGATGGGCTATTACTCACTATGGCGCGCGCTTGTAGCGCGTGCCCCGTTATTGTTGGTCGCCTGACCAACAGTTTCCAAAACCAATTCCCCCGTGGTCCGGACATCCGCCCGGGCCCATTCGTAGCAGGGCCTCTGCACGGCGTGCATTTGCAATCCCGGCTTGCGTGCTACCTTAAGACGATGCTCTGCCCTTGTCGGTGCTGGCTTCTAGTAAATCAAAAAACCTATGTAAGCCATTAAAGCAATAATGATTACAAGTGACAGGAATGACAATAGAATCGACTTTCTCCCACCAAAGTTCTTGTAATTGAACCAAAGAAGATACAATACCATCGATGGACCGATTAATAAAACCGGAACACTCTTATCTACACGTTCCAGGGGAATTGATAGACCGATTATTACTACAATTTGGGTAACTTCATACGTTCCAATAATTAGGTGTTCCACAAAATTACGTGCAGATCGAAATAACAAATAGTTTAAAGTTGAGAAGAAAAGAAGAAGAGGAAGGATTAACAAATACGGGAAGATCATCTTAAATGGAGAATCAGGACGCGTGTGGTCAAAAACATATTTTGGTCCCTTACAACGTAAAGAGCATCTATTTTTCACTTGTAGAGAGTTTTGAATTTGATCGAGGATTTGTTGCTGCCCACGGTGTATATGTTCTCGCTGGTCCGGACATCCATCCGGGCCCATCCGAAGAAGGGTCTCTGCCTTGGTCGGGATTTGCCATCCCGGCCTTGCGCACGCCATGCGGACCTACCGGGATAACTAGTCTCCCGTCCGCGCAGAGTCCCCTGCCGGGAGACTCTGCTGAGAAAGCCGCTGGAAAGATCAAATTTACAGTAGCACTCTGTAAACAAGCATACAGAGTTGTCGGTCTTGCCATCCGCCAGCTGGCGGATTTAGCAAGCCCTCCCACCCCTCCCACGGACATATGCACCAACGTTATGGATAACTACAAGCAGAACAAAAACTAAGAGAATGGAGGCTATAATATTTTTATTGTTACCTGTTTCGAGTATTGCTCTCCTGTTCCTAAAGGATAATAAAAAAGAAAGAAAGCGAATAATGAATGGATTGCTGATTATGAACGCAATCATTTTCTTAAGTCCAATATTTATGGCCTATTCAAACACTCCTTCTGGAGAAAGTATGTGGGATGAAAATACAGGCGGAGGTGCGGCACTATGGTTTTACATAATTATATTGCCATTAAGCGCAATAGCCCAATTAGTTCTACTTATTCTAAAAATAGGTTTCCGCAACTAACTCAAAATAAATTCAATGCGGGATAATACCCTCGTTGGTCCGCACATCCGTCCGTCACTATCGAAGCCGAATCCGTTCCGGCGCGCGGCTTATGACGCGATGCCCGCCGTGGGGAACGGGCCGCTTTCCGTAAAAAAATAAGGTGCTTGGAACACGTATCCACGATACGTATCTTCATTGTCGGCATTACCGTCACGTAGGAACAAGTAAACGACTTCCAGACAACAATGCTCCTGCCATTTTTTCTATTAGCCTTTCTCGTAGCATGGTTACTTTTCATAACCGCCAGTGTCATCGCTACGGATGACCGGTTTTCATCCCTTTCACACGTACTCGTTTTTATAGGAGCGATATCCCCGGCTCTGGTAGCCATTTTTATTACAGCAAAAACACAGGGAGCCGGGGGAGTAAAATTATTGATTGACCAAATTTCTTTCAAAAACACCGGTGTAAGGTGGTATGTCTTTGCCATTGCCTTCTTTGCACTTATCAAAGGGTTGGCTGCGCTTGTTTTCTTTTTTCTATATAATTCATGGCCGCCATTTGGAACAACATCCTGGTACCTCATGCTTGGAGCCATCGCTATTTCCATGTGGGTTCAGGCGGGAGAAGAAATCGGATGGCGCGGGTATGCACTTCCCCGCCTGTCAAAGCGATTCGGTCTTGCCCTGTCAAGCGTTCTGTTGGGTATCATTTGGGCGTTGTGGCACCTCCCCCTTTTTTATTTCGAAACAGCGGATACCTTTCACCGGTCCTTCCCGCTGTACGCATTGCAGGTAACAGGGCTTTCAGTCATCATGGCATGGCTTTTCTGGAAAGTCAATGGAAATTTATTGCCGCTCATGGTTTTTCATGCGGCCATCAATAACACCAAAGACATTGTGCCGTCTGCATCGGAGGCATCAACAAGCCCGTTTACCTTAAATGCCTCCCCCATCGGATGGATATCGGTTGCACTGATATGGGTGTTTGCGTTTTACTTACTTTACGCCATGACCCGAAAACCAGCAGCAACAATTCCTGATAGGGTTGTATATTAACGGGGATAAGAACCACAATTTCAAATACGAAGAAGAGAAACCCTGCTACCGCCAACCATGTGCTTGTTTCATTTGGATCGTGTGGTGAACTATAGTCGTATGGAACAGGAAGTCACAAAAGCAAAGTTTAAGGACTTGTATCACAAATACGCTACCCCTTACAGTGGATGGACGGAGGATTATTGGAATCAATTTTATGAAGGTGAAGAAAGGAAGCGGTATTTTTTTTCTAAACCTGCAACACCAGCGTCGACAAGAATGTTTATTGTATCGGATGCCGATAAGCACCGGATGATTTTTTTAACAGAAGATGCTGAAGAATCATTTTTTGATTTTCCAGGGAAGGATTAAAGACTCCCTTCCGTCCTTCGACCGGGTCGATTCGAAGCAGCGTCTCTGCCTGCCGGGTATCCCATTTGGCATGCTGACTTGTGATTTTTTATGAGTCCGTGTCTCCCAAATCCCATTCTTCATTTCCATACTGGGTCATTTTCCAACCAACAAAAAGCATCAATAAATAGCCGGCTGAAAACATTCCAAAAAATATTAAAAAATCAGGATGCTCTGATTTGTGCTGCAGGTATTCAGAAACATAAATAAAACCCATGGGGGTATAATGAGTTCCGATAAAATAAAGGTGAGGGTAGTAATATTTACCATCTCCCTCAAAATCAGCCTCCAGCATGATGTCTCTAAAATAAATCAGGTAAACCGAAATACTGAGTCCAAATACCGGAAGGACATAGAATGGAAATAAACTGTCTGCCACGGGTTGGTAGAAAAAATGAAAACAAGCCGGCGTCAACCCAAGAACCAAGGTCAGGTTCCAGAACCTATGGAATAACTGCTTTTGTAGTGACTGCATAAAAATTAAAATAAGGCCAATTACTTGCTATTTCAAACTTGATCAAGGCAGCGGGGGTCCTGCTGGTGCGCGTCTTATGACGCGTGCCCGCCGTGTTGTTCCACCCCCGATATTCTTGGTCGCCTGACAACACTTTCCAAACCAATTCCCTACAAGTACCGCTAACCAGCCCCCGTTTATCACACTGTAGGGTCCCTACCCGGAGACGTGCTGAGAAGAGGTTTTGTACTGGGGACTGGGCCTGCGGCCAACAAAACATCTTGCCAACAATACATATGCTTTTAGGGATATGGATTATACGTATATTCAATGCCGCAATACACGGGAGCGGGTGTAGGTTGTTGGCGGCAAGCCATGACGTTTCCGCGGATAGTTTTGTCGACCACGTCTTAAATTTTGTTTCCGCAGGGATACACGAATAAAGTAAGCAACAAAAGTGCGGAGTCAGCACTATAATCACTGACAAAATTAAAATGAATCCAAACAAAGCATTATGGGAGAAAGGCGACTTCACGCGTATCGCAGAAAGTATGAGAGAAAGCGGCACAGCATTGGTTGCCAAAATTGGAATTACAAAAGATCTTGCGGTCTTAGATCTTGGTTGTGGTGATGGCACTACGGCAATACCTGCCGCAAGATTAGGAGCTAATGTTTTAGGAGTTGATATAGCAAGAAACCTTGTTGAAGCAGGGAACCTTCGCGCAAAAAAAGAAGGACTTACCAATATCACCTTTAAGGAAGGTGATGCAACCGATTTGAATGAATTGAAGGATCATTCCTTTGATATCGTAGTCAGCATCTTCGGGGCTATGTTCGCTCCCAAACCTTTTGATGTTGCCAGAGAAATGGTTCGCATAACCCGGCCTGGCGGCAGAATAGTTATGGGCAACTGGATACCAGGCGATCCAACACTGGTGGCACAGATACTGAAAATCAGTTCTGCCTATACACCTCCTCCTCCAGAGGGCTTTATCAGCCCGATGCTCTGGGGTATTGAGGATAATGTGATTGAACGCTTCGCAAGTGCCGGAGTTCCCAAAGAAAAAGTATCTTTTACTCGTGATACTTATACTTTTAATGCTGCGTGTACACCTTCAGAACTAGTCGCCCTGTTCAAAACATTCTATGGTCCAACAATGAATGCTTTCGAAGCAGCTGAAAAGAACGGTAAAGCTTCAGATTTGCAGAATGAACTTGAAGCCTTATTCACTAGTCAGAACAAGAGCACTATAAAACATTCGACTTCTATTCCTGCCACCTTCCTTCGCGTTACAGTTTTGGTTTGATGACAGCCACCCGCCCCCCTACGTCCAGAAGTATGATTCTATCTGTATATTCAATGCCGTAATACCTGCTCGGGGGTTGGCGCTGTCGTGCGCACCCATGGGTCGTTGCCCCATGAAATCAGAAAACTATGGAAGAAGCAAAGAAAACAAACGAACTGAAAGATGTCACGAAGGAACTCCTGGGATGGGAGGACAATAAATTATTCAGGACATTAAACTACCTGACAACCCGACCAGGACAGATTAACCTTGAATATTGCAGCGGTGAAAAACAAAAGTATTTATCCCCCATCGTTTACTTTTTTGGAGTGACTACCGTAGAGACTTTCATAGCAGCTCGAATAGGTTTTTTCGATTTCATGCTTGAAACAAATAAGGAATCTTTACAGAAGTCTTTGTCAGATCCTAATTTCCTCAATGCAGGTTTTGATCCAACCTACATTATTGACAAAGTAAACACCAACTTTTCATTCCTCTTCAGTGAAGTGGGGCAAAAGATATTTTTAGTACCCCTCTTGCTACTATTGACCTGGCTTTTCTACAGGAAGCTTAACCGAAGTTTTAAAGAGAACAGTTGGTTCGCTCTTTACACCTTAGGACACGTGACCTTATTGTCCCTTCCATTTATGCTAGGCTGGTATCTAACAAAAGATTTAGTTCTATACTCGGTGCTCTCCTTTTTGATGGCGTTTGTTTATTGGGTCTGGGCTTCCAAGCAGTTCTATAATCTAAAACTTGGCAAGGCCTTGCTTTTACGCTTTCTTATGATGGTAACGGCTCAACTGGTTATGGGAGCAGGATTCATTATCATGATTCTTGTCGTTCTCCTCTATTCAAAAAAATAAGAGTGAGCGCCGCATGGCGGCAGGCTACCAGGTGCGGCGTCCCCCTTTACACAAGTCGGCAGGCAGGTTACAATTTTCCTGGCTTCTGGTAAATCAAAAAACCTATGTATGCCATTAAAGCTACGATGATTACAAGTGACAGGAGTGACAATAGAATGGACTTTCTCCCACCAAAGTTCTTGTAGTTGAACCAAAGAAGATACAATACCATCGAGGGACCGATTAATAATACGGGAGCACTCTTATCTACGAGTTCAAATGGAATTGACAGAAATATTATAGCTACCACTTGAGAAGCTTCATATGTTCCAATTACCAGGTGTTCCACAAAATTACGAGCAGACCGAAATAGCAAATAGTTTAATGTGGAGAAGAAAAGAAGCAGGAGTAGGATTAGCAAATACGGGAAGATCATCTTTGATGGCGAATCAGGACGAGTCACTTCTGGCGATAACTGACTAACTACAACGGAGATAAGAGTGCCTAGTGTTAGAAAAGTAACAAAGTATCGAAATGGGCTGCTAAACCTCTTCGTGTTTCCAGATAAATAGGTGTCAATTACAACCCGCGGATTAACAAATAGCGTAATAAGTGTAGCAAAAAATCCACGATCAAATTCAAAACTCTCTGCAAGTGAAAGATAGATGCTCTTTATGTTGTAAGGGACCAGCATATGTTTTTGACCACACGTGGGGCAATAAGAGCCAAGATATTCTTGCTGGCAATTCCGACAGACTTTCAAGTTCACAATCATAAACTTACTGAATAAAAATGCCAGCCCCACGGTGTCCCCTTTTTACCCCTGCCATGCCGGCAGGTTTTACATTGTAGTATTTTACATTTTGCGGTTTAAAACCGGTTGCTGGCAACTTCGCCCTTTACTCGGCTGGTACCGATTTGCAGTCCCGGCGGCTTGCAACCAGTAGGCCAACCAACTACCCGAGCCTACTTCCAGAAGTATGCATCTATATGTATATTCCATGCCGTATTCCTTTAAGCGGGTATATAGATAGTGTCGACAATGCCCCGGTAAATTCAAACCGACAAAATGACAACAAAGAAACTTTTCCTTTTGACTATCGCGGGTGGGATCGTCTATTTCCTTCTTGCCAGTCTTCTGCCGGACAGCGGGTACCTGGTTGGAATAGGGGTATTCTTCGTTCTTGGTCTATTTGTGTTTAGCGCCCTTACTGGCCATCAAGCATACCAGGCGCGAAAGAATCGTGATTCCACAAATAAACGTACTGAAATCGAGGAGGGCACACGTGAGGTATCCTTGTCCGAAAAGGAAATCACTTTCCTTAAAAAGAAAATGTGGCGAAAAATGGCCACATCTATTTTCGCATTCCTCTTCATTTATTCCATCTATCTCACGGCCGCCAATTTCTTTTTACCCTTGCTATTCGGAGAATTAGGGACCTACCTTTTTTGGATTCTGTCGGGTGCGATTTTCTTTGCAGCCGTTTACTTCTTTGAAAAACACATCCACAAGCTTCGTAAAGACATACGGAATGGAAACAAATTGGTAGTGGTGGGTAATGTGACACGTTGGGCGCACTACAATGAAAATGACTATGTGCTTTATGTCGATCAAATCTCGTTCAGAGTGAACCCGGCAACATTCGCAAAGTATGCGAAAGGCGATGCTATCGAGGTCCATCTTTTTGAGCCGTGGCAGAATTTGGTGTTGTCTGATAAAAGGATTGAGAAGCAGTGAACCGTTTCATGACGCTCTCCGCGGCGTCCCCATCCAGAGACCCGTCTAAGATGGAAATTAGCAACAATCCGTATATTCGGCACACCCATAACCGCACGCCGGGTTATGGGCGGATTAAATGAACAAAGACATCCATTGATCATACTGATTTAACATGAAGACATTCACCTGGAAACACACGGGCTGGTCTGCTAAGCATTACATATTCAGCATGGGGGAGCAAATTATCGGGCAACTGACTTTTCTCAATTCCTGGAATTCTAATGCGCTGTATACCGACAATGAAACCGAGTTTAAATTTGCGCAAAAGAGCTTTTGGGACAGAGACGTCTTGATAACGAAGGACGAAAAAACGATTGGTGAGATTCACAGCGGACTATTCGGAGAGAAGAAATTAACGCTGGCGACAGGGGAAACATATTTCCTTTCGACCAGCTTCTGGGAACAGGAGGTTTATTGGAAGACGGAGAAAGGTGAAACAATCATCAGGTACAAACAAGCGGCCATGAGTTCCCTGGCAAAAGGATCCATAAGCTTGACGGATACGCTGCCACGGCAAACAGAAAAGTTACTTATCAGCGGCGGAATCTTTATCCGGAAAATGACACGCAAACGAATCGCGTTGACAGTAGCCGTTGGCATACCTATCCTGGCGGCTGCAAGTCGATAGGAATTACCTGGTGTAACCGGAGACCCCTTTCGGACTTCCTCCCGCTGATCGGGGTTTACAATCCCGGCCCGGCACATTACCAGGACGGCCTTACACGCAAACTAAGTTTACGATGCCCCTGCGTCCCCCACCCGGGAGACGCTGCTGCGAAGAAGTTTGTGTTGGGAATCAGGGCGTTGCCATTACCTGAAAAAATATAGTGCGGGTATTAAGAATACAATTCCCACCAACACCTATATTAAGTCCCGCAATCTCCACCTGCGGGTGTAGTTGTTATTCCCGATCAAGAAACAATTAACAAACTAAAAATTGAAAACACTGAGTCTTTCTCTTCTGAGGTTTGGCTTCTCAGCGGGCTATTTAACAGTTTACCCGGAATATTAACTCTTGATGGTGGGAAGTTGACATTCACTGCCATTGGGACTGGTACGTTTGGGAATAGTGGGTTAGACAAAGTAGAAAAAACGGCAGGTGCGGAAAATTTCTGTTCCCTGCTAAATCAAGCAAAACCAGCTCAACTGTTTAGCGTCAAAGTAAGTGAAATTCAGAAAGTAGCTTTTCCAGCCATATACTTTTCAGCTGGAGCAAACATCACGTTCAACAATGAAAAATACCAGCTGAGTTTTATACAACCAAACAATACCAAGATGCCAAATTTGGACAGAGATGATTACGAAGGGGTATTTGAACAAAGTGTTGAAACAATCAAGGATATTGGTCATTCCAGAAAAGTCGGCAAAAAGTGGAAATCACTTTTAACAGCATAGAAGGAAACGCACAATATGACGCGTGCCCCTCAAAGCCAGAGACCGAAGATCTGACATAGGTCCTTTGTGAAACTCAGTGCGTACAAACTAGTCCTCTTTTTGACCGACATGGTAACTCCTGATCAACGCATAGGAGGTGGCAAGTCCGCTCTGTTGGTTCCGAATCAACTGTCGAATATCAGCACTTATTTCTTTGCAATCGATCACATCGAAAAAGGCTTGCTCGGAAGCTTCTTCTCCGTATTTACCAGAACTTAAAACCGATTGACGGTCTTTGCCTGTAAAAATAGATTTGAAATCCATCCAGGCGATGTAAGTGTCGGTGTCGGCCTGCGTGGGTCCTGGATCAGCCGTTCCTCCGGACTTTGTTATTTCATGAACAAGTTCCGAGGCGTTTTTATTGCCTGCTGCGACCATGCTCCTATATGCGCTTTTCAGATTTGCTTCAGTTTCTTCTTCAGCAGCTTTTCTATACCCCCCGACCCGACCACGAGTGATGTTCAACAACTTGTTAAGCACGTGTATGGTATTGATAAATTCAAGGTTCATAACATGATTGACTCAGGGTTCAATACATCATACAATAAATTTCATTCCCAAGCGCGGGTATCTCAAATCTGAGCCTATCGCCATCAAAGCGGGGAAATTATTCCACACTCTCGGCGTAATCTCATGGTATGGGTAGGACATTCCCCGCCCTACTGACGCAACAAATAATTGGTTGAAAATTAAGCTAGAGGCGGTCTGGATTGATCTGGAGTGTACAAAACACCTGTTTGGGCACCCAAATACTACACCCAACCGCGAAGCGGACTTGGTTTCCACCCCGGCGCTGGGGAAATGGCCTCCGTGGAAACAAAGTGTTCGCGGTCGTCGGAAATGAGCGTCTGGTTAGGCCTAATGCTGGCACAAAAATTTCAGTAAGAAATTCGGATGACTGTATGAAATCAACCCAATTACGATGAATACGACTGAACTTCATGGAAACTGAAACATCACAAAAGGGAAACTGAAGCAAAAATTTGCCATGCTCACCGACGATGATTTACTTCTGGTAGACGGCAAGCAGGATGAGCTAGTAGGAAGACTTCAGAAGAAGCTTGACAAAACCAAAGAGGAAATTCACAAGATCATTTCAAAATTATAGAATCGTCTGATGATCCGCTATGCTGGAGCAGACCCAACGCATTAGAATTTTTTTTGCATTCATTGTTGCCGGGCAACCCGAATAAATAGGAATGGAAGTAGTCACGAGAGAAAAACAATACGCAAGAAGGCTGATAGAGGCCAGCCTTGACCCGTTGGTGACCATCAACACCGAAGGCAAGATCACAGACATGAATGAGGCGTTGGCAAACATTACAGGTTTGCCTCGTGAAAAACTTACCGGAACAGACTTCTTTGATTACTTTACAGAACCCCAAAAGGCCAGGGAAGTTTATCTGGAGGTGTTCGCAAAAGGATCCGTGGCCGACTCTCCGCTCACACTACGGCATAAGGGCGGCAAGCTTACGGATGTGTTATTCAATGGATCAGTTTACAAGGATGACAGAGGGGACGTATTGGGTGTGGTAATTGTCGCCAGAGACGTCACAGCTCAAAAATTGCTTTCCAAATATTCCCTTAGTCTTATTGAAGCGAGCCTCGACCCCTTGGTGACCATCAGCGCGGAAGGTAAGATCACGGACATGAATGAGGCGCTGGTAAACATCACTGGTGTACCGCGTGAGAAACTCACCGGGACTGACTTTCTTGATTATTTCACCGAACCGCAAAAGGCCCGTGAAGTTTACCAGGAAGTGTTCGCAAAGGGGTCTGTCGCTGACTCTCCCCTTACCCTTCGGCATAAAAATGGAAAGCTTACCGATGTGTTGTTTAATGGGTCTGTTTATAAAGATGACCGGGGGAATGTACTCGGTGTAGTGATTGTTGCAAGGGATGTTACTGACCAGAAGCAAGCTTCGCAGTATGCCCGAAGTTTGATAGAAGCATCTACCGACCCTCTTGTGACGATCTCTCCTGAAGGAAAAATCACGGATGTGAATGAAGCCTCCGTGAAAGTGACCGGAGTACCAAGAGAAAAACTCATCGGGACAGACTTCTCCAACTATTTTACTGAACCGGAGAAAGCCCGCGAGGGGTATAAAAAGGTTTTTGAAGAATTGTTTGTGTCAGATTATCCGCTGACGATCCGGCATACCTATGGGAAATTAACAGATGTATTATACAATGCGTCTGTCTATAAAGATGACAAGGGCAAGGTGCTCGGTGTGTTTGCTGCAGCCAGGGACGTCACTGCTCAAAAATTCCTTTCCAAATATTCGCTGAGTTTGATTGAGGCCAGTCTTGACCCCCTGGTAACAATCAGCATCGAGGGTAAAATCACAGACATGAATGCAGCCACGGCCAACATTACTGGGATGACTCGTGAAGAGCTTACCGGTACCGATTTTTTCGATTATTTCACGGAGCAGCAAAAGGCCCGCGAAGTGTATGAAGAAGTATTTGCGAAAGGCTCGGTGGAAAATTCTCCTCTTACCCTTCGTCATAAAGATGGCAAACTCACCGACGTATTGTTCAATGGATCCGTGTATAAGGACGATCGTGGCAATGTGCTGGGCGTAGTGATCGTTGCGCGGGATGTTACAGATCAAAAGCGAGTTGCAACAGAGCTAACAGAGGCGAAGGTGTCAGCTGAGTTGGCAACTGAAATTGCAGAAGAAGCAAAAAGCAAGGCTGAAAGTGCCACACGGATAGCAGAAGATGCTGTGAAGGCGAAACAGCAGTTCTTATCGAACATGAGTCATGAGATAAGAACGCCGATGAATGCCATCATCGGGTTTACAAAAGTTGTGTTGCGAACAGAATTGTCAGCCAAGCAGCGGGAGTATTTGCAGGCGATAAAAATAAGCGGTGATGCGCTGATTGTCCTGATCAATGACATCCTTGATTTGGCCAAGGTAGATGCAGGAAAAATGACGTTTGTACACGCACCGTTTAAGATGGCGGCATCCATCTCGGCAATGCTTCACTTGTTTGAGACAACCATTCAGGAGAAGAATCTTGAATTGGTGACTGAATATGACCAGACTATCCCGGATGTCCTCGTGGGCGACGCGGTTCGTTTGCATCAGATTATCCTGAATCTCGTGAGCAATGCAGTAAAGTTTACAACAAAGGGAAAAATTACAGTCAGCGTTCAACTACTCAGTGAAGACGATGAGAAGGCTACCATAGAATTTTCGATTAAAGATACCGGGATCGGGATTTCAGAAAATAAGATTGAAAAGATTTTTGAAAATTTCCAGCAAGCCTCCAGTGGTACCTCCAGGCTGTACGGAGGAACGGGGTTGGGCCTTGCCATCGTGAAGCAATTGGTTGAACCACAGGGCGGGACCATAAAAGTAACGAGTAAGCTTGATGAGGGGTCTACCTTCAGCTTTACATTGTCATTCTTGAAAACCAATGCGCAGGCAGAATTGGAAGCAGAGAATGTGGAATTAGATGCACGCATCAAGAATATTAAAGTATTGGTAGTAGAAGACATTGCGCTCAATCAATTGCTGATGAAAACGCTGTTAGATGATTTTGAATTTGAAAGCGACATTGCCGGCAATGGGAAAATTGCAATTGATAAACTACAATCTGGGACCTACGATATTATTCTTATGGATTTGCAAATGCCGGAGATGAATGGATTTGAAACCACGGAATACATTCGCCATACGCTGAATTCCAATATTCCCATCATCGCGCTGACCGCAGACGTAACCACTGTGGATTGGGCCAAATGCAAGGAAGCAGGTATGAATGACTACATTGCCAAACCCGTAGATGAAAAATTATTGTACAGCAAGATCGTTGGGTTGGTAAAAAAAACTACTCCATTGAATAGCTACAAAGCAAATGGTACTGGGCAAAATATGAAGGTGAAATCCGTTGACCTTTCCAATTTGAAGAAGACTACAAAATCAAAGCCGGATTTGATGATGGAGATTATCTCGCTTTACCTTGAACAAACTCCTCTGATTATCAAAGCAATGAAGGAGGGCTCCAGGAATGGGGATTGGGATTCCGTATATTCAGCGGTTCATAAGATGATCCCATCGTTCACCATCATGGGGATTGACAAGGAAATTGAAAATAAGGCGCGAAAAGTTCAGGAGGATGCCAAGACACGTCAGGCCACGGATGAAATACCTGGACTAGTCTTACAAATTGAGACCGCCTGCCTGCAGGCTTGTAAGGAATTGGAAGAAGAATATGAAATCATTAAAAATACTACTGTATGAAAAGCGAAACTAGGCCCACGGTATTCCTCGTAGATGACGATGCGTTGTATTTGAAAGCATTGGAGGTTGAGTTCCTCCAGCGCACTGATTTTATAGTGAAAACATTTGGAACCGCTGAAAGCTGTATTTCGAGGCTGTCTGAGGAGCCAAATCTGATCATATTGGATTATCACCTGGATGGTATTGATAAGCATGCTATGAATGGATTGAATGCGCTAAAGAAAATCAAGTCCATCAACCAGGATATTCCCGTGGTGATGCTGTCCTCGCAGGATAAAATTGAAGTGGCAATCAGCTGCATGCATCACCGGGCATTTGACTATGTTGTGAAAAGTGAAACTACGTTCGTCCGACTAAAGAAAATCATTGAAGTTCTGTTGCGGTACGAAAAACTTGAGAAGCAATTTGGTTAATATTTTATTACCGTCCAGATAGCTATCGGGAGCGGCTTATACTTAGCCTTCCTTTGTCAAGGATTTGGATTTGCAATCCCGGCCTTGAAGACACCATGACGGACATACCAACTAACTAGTCCACCAGGTTTTCCGCCCTTCGTGGTCTTCGACCCAACCCATGGCCGGAGCCACCAACAAGCCCCCTAATCTCTCCCCTGCCTGTTCACTATGGCACACATGTAGCTCGTGCCCCTCAAAGCCAGATACCTAAGCCCTGCCAGGGAATACTTTTTCACGGTCCAGCATTGCAAATTAGTTTGAAATGAAACTATCTTCATTTTGTGAACAACGTTGCAAAGATCCTTGTGGTGATGCTTTCGGGGCTCAGTCTGGCTTTTGGCCAAACAGAGGAACGAGGTACTATCTCATCTCTTGTTGAACGAGGTGACCATCAGAACGGCATGCGTGTAGGTATTTGGGAATACTATGATCACCCCCGGGAACTTAGTCTGGTGGTCGACTACGATCAAGGCAAGTTGCTGTATGTTCGACCAGACACCTCCCACTTCTATGTCCGTGATGGTGACCGCTGGTCGAGGAGTCGATTGGCTGTGCCGTGCCGGTTTAGTGGCTCCCTTACCAATCTAATTGACCACTATGACCTCTTCAGGGTTCCCGTTCCGTTGCGCAAAGAGAAAAAGTATTTTTCCGTTTGGCTAACCTTTCATGTCGGTCCCGGCGGTTTGGCTACAAATCCCGAAGTGCACGATGATCCGGGTTACGGCGTGAAAGAGCACCTCCTTGAACTCTTTGAGCACGCTCCCAATTCCTGGATAACGGGTGTGGGTGTGGATGAAAAACTCGTGACATCCCTCATGGCCATCCGGTTCGACTACTGTGAACCATGTGAAAGTAAGCCCAACTTCCCTGCCAAGGTCCTTTTCACAGGAGATAACCCACGCCGGGCTGGTCCGTGGGGAGGCATCCATCCGCTATTCTCCTTTTCACCAGACAACAGAAAACTGCTCTTCGTTCCCAAAACAGTAGGCTTGAATACTTCCAAACCGGGCGACCGCGCGGTAATCGTTGATCTTGAGACCAGGAGCATGGAGCCATTGCCCTTTGACCATTCCGGCGGCTTTTGGTGGATGGATAATGACCAGATACTGTTCATGCCCAAGTATTATTCCCGTACCCCCACTGTCCTGGCCAAACTGGAATTATCAAAAAACAAGGTCACCATTTTAACCGATTCCGTTACATCCCTGCATTTAATGTCTCCTGACCACCGAAGGATTGCCTTTATGACAGTCAGCAATGGCCGGCAGTATTTGTCGTGCATCGATCTTGCAACAGGCAGTAGCACCGTGCTGGCGCAGTGTCCAACATGGGCCATGCCAGAGAGGTGGTCGCCAGACGGAAAGCAAATCGTGTTTTCGCACTCCGACGGAGGCTTTCAAAAGTATACCCTTGTGAACATTGAATCCGGTGAAAAACGGCCATTGCCTGTAATGAATGCCAAAGTCTGTGGCTGGTCTTCCGATGGCAACGTTATCTTTCAGCTCAGGACTACGAGGGACGAATACAAATATTCCAATAAGCATGAGAGCCATACGCCGGGAATCGTATCCGTTCAAACCATAACAACAACGACATACGAACCGATATCCGAGTTGATTGAAACCAATCTGTTAGCAGGCTCACCCCGAATCCTCATGAAGAAAGGGAAAAACATACGCGTGAGCTACTCCGCTTCAAAAGATATGTTCCTGTTGATGATGGACGACAACGCGTACCTGAAGAGAACTGATCCGAATGCCAAGCCGGTCAGGATCATCGAAAAGTGCAGTGTTGCTGAGTGGAGCGATGATGGCGAATACATTGCGTACATCAGTGCCCGGGATCAGCAATTGCATCTCTATACCGTCGCTACCCGTAAATCCGGATTCTTGACACTAGCGGGTGCTGAAACACAACCAGGGAGATGAATTACCCCGATGCCAGCGAGATCATCTGACCGGCAACAGGTGGAACTCAGTTCTTCTTGGATTTTCCTGCGCCATGACCAGGATTGTGAGGATTGTTGCTGTTCTTAAACCAGCCTTTGTGCTTCCCATTGTCCTTCTGAACATAAACGCGGCACGACTGGCTTAAGAGAAGGTAAAGACACAAGGCAAAAGCTGCCAATAGTTTGAATGGTTTCATTGTCCTGAATTTCATAAACGAGTTAGGCATTTAGTGGCAATAGGATCTAATCATAAATCCATGCCACCAATCCCCACGCCATCATATTGAGGGCATGGTCACCCCCGTTTGACCCTTATTGCATTCAATTCAGGGTGGTAACCTATCAATCGGGCATCACCGCCCCGGACCGACTAATGAGGACGACTACGCTTGTGTAGAGATAATTCCACGCACGGTGCCGTCCATACCGTTCTTTCATCAACCTGTTCGATAGCATGAATTTTGTACTGTTATCGCAAGGACATGCGCACACTTTCCTTTCTTTTTATAATCCTATTGATGCCCGTCGTCTGCTACGCTCAGAAAGCCGGAAAGGTCAGATTCCGCATTTCCAAAGACAAGCTCGTTTCCCTGAGAGATACCTCTTTTATCACCAAGAAGGACACATCGATTTACCTAAGTAAAAAGGAAATTAAGAATACCAAAGTGCAAGAGAGTCCGTATGTAACGTCGGAACGATTTTATGACACCGTAAGGAGCCGTGCCGGTAAGAGTAATCTCATGCGAGACATGCTTGACCTGGTAATCAAAAAGAAACGGGTAAGAACCCTGGTCACGGATGCCATTATCCGAAGTGAAAAAGTGTTTGAAAAGTTCGACGGGTATACCATCCAGAGTATTTCATTCAAAGCAGTTGATCTGCTGGAAGGTTCGGTAACGGATACCCTTCAGGTGGCCACCACAAAGTTTGGAATCTTCGTCAACAAGATGCACCGCGATACCCGCTCCTACGTCATCGACCACAACCTTCTCTTCAAAGTCGGCGATAAGCTCGACCCCTACCTGCTGGCAGATAACGAGCGAATACTCCGTACATTTCCCACCTTGCGAGATGCCCGCATTCTTGTTCGGGCTCACGGTAAAAGTAGAAAAACAGTTGATGTGATTGTTGTCACACAGGACATTGGCTCCATCGGCATTGCAGGAGACTTTACTTCGTTTAACGACTTTCGATTTGATCTGATGGACAACAATATCCTGGGGTATGCCAAACAGCTTCAGGTCTCGTATTTCCGAAACCAGGGTAAGGATCCTGAAAATGGATATGCTATTGCCTTCCGTTATCCAAACATCTACCGGAGCTTCATTAAAGGCGAGATTGAATATGTCCGCAACTACCTCGCAACAAAATTACGCGTCGCGGCTGGGCGAGATTTTTTCACGCCAGAGACCAAGTACGCCGGAGGGATTGAGCTGTTTACGACCTACGAGAATTACTTTTTTGAAAACAGCGATACCCTGACGGCACCTTACCACGAAAATCAATCTGATGTCTGGTTCGGTCGTTCTTTCAAGTTCAGCAAGCGCGCAAATATCATCACATCGCTGCGCCTTAATCGCCGTGACTTCCTCGAGCGCCCGTTCGTGTCACCGGACTCAAACTCCTTCTTTTTCAACCGCAAGCTGCTCCTGGGGAGTATCACCTTTACCAAACGAAACTACCTGAAGACTTCCATGATCCGAAGTTTTGCCAAAACAGAGGACATACCCGTAGGGTATGCTGTAACTGTGCTTATTGGCAATGAAACCAGCGAGTTCTTTGATCGAAATTACGCTGAGCTAAGAGGCTATGCGGGAACCTACTTTCCCCGTTACGGATATGTGAGCGGAGAACTGGCGCTGGCCACCTTCACCCGTTTGCCTGGGTTGGAAGATGGCATACTCTCGGCGAAGATCTCGTATTTCAGCAACCTGTTCAAAATCAGAAAAACCCGTTCAAGGCAGTTCATCTCTCTTGGCTATACCCGCGGGTTTAACCGTGTACTTGACAAAACGCTCGGCATCGAAGGACGTTGGCTGGATAGAAACATTCTTGCCCCCTATGGATTGGAACGGTTTGTTCTCGGAGTGGAAAATGTGTACTTCATGCCGTGGTATGCACTTGGTTTCAGGTTTGCCCTCTATCACAAGCTCACCGTTAACATGCTGACATCAACCAGTAGGCTTTTCGAAAGGAAAAGTTTCTTTTTTGGGATTGGAGCAGGCATCCGCATGCTGAATGAAAATTTTGTCATTCCTACTTTTTCTGTCGACGTCAATTACTTTGTCCAAAATGAATTCTATTCTTCTGTCTTTGAAGTCCGGTTCACGACCGAGTTGACCAGGTTTTTTGTAAACGACCAGGTCTTCAAGCCCAGGATATTTGCGTTCAGGTAATTGGCAAATAAAAAAGGAGGGCCAAGTGACCCTCCTTTCCATTCAATTTATTGCTTCAGATCTTTCCCTGCTTTGCTAATTTTTTCATTGCCTTATTGGCGAATATCGCTACTTCAACCCTACGATTGGATCGTCTTTCGTCTTCCGTCAGGTTGTTATTCAGCGGTTGTTCCTCTCCGTATCCCCGGGTAGTCATCCGGTCCTTTCTTACACCTTGCAATGAAAGATAATCTTCCACGCTGAAAGCACGTTTCTCAGAAAGTCTTTCATTATAAAGTGATTCTCCAACATTGTCGGTATGTCCTTCAATGCGGATCAACGTATCGTCATACTTCTTAAGGGTAGATGAAAGTGAGTTCAGATTGGTCTTGGTGTTTGGCTGCAACAAAGACGAGTTGGTATCAAACTGGAGTCCGGAATTGAAAGTGATTAGAATACCTTCTCCAACACGCTGCACAGTTGCTCCTTTGAGATCATTTTGAAGCTCAGCCGCCTGCCTGTCCATTTTTTGGCCAATCAATGCCCCTGCTGTTCCACCAACCGCTGCGCCGATAATGGCTCCCACAACAGTATTACCTGCCTTGTGCCCAATAACGCCGCCTATGGCGCCGCCAGCACCTGCACCGATGACTCCTCCCTTAACGCTTTTGGATGCTCCGCAGCCGATTATCCCCTGAGACACAATCACCAGTGTGAAAATGGCGATTAAAGTCATGGCCTTGTTGAAAACGACGGGCTTTTTCATAGTCCTTTCTTTTTCAATGGGTACAACCAGGTATTCCTTCAATACTTCCTTGATCTCCTCCAACGACTTGCCAAGGCGTTGCTGGAGTCTTCCATAGAGTTCATCCGTCTTTCCCTCGACCAAAATCAGATCATCGTCAGTGAGTTGAGCATATTTCTGCTTGAGTTTACCCTTCGCCTCGGTCCAGGTACCCTTGATTGTTAAATTGTTCATGATTGTGTTGAATTTGAATCTGCTCATGAAATAAGTGGGCCTTCCATCAATCCTATCGAATCTGGCATCCCATGCGGCTTGTCATTCAGGGGCGAGATTAATTGGGGAGAAAAGTCCACGTCCCGATAGTCCCGGCTGGCGTCCCCCGCAAGAACGCCGCACCCAAAAATCTCTCCAACTAAGTGATCGCCGCTTACCTCTCCTGCCCGTGTCCATAGCTGAATAACCCGGGGCCCAGATTTCCGCCGCGACCGAGGAACATCTCTTTGATGTTTTGAATTGGGAAGTAGACCCGCGGCGACGCCTTGGAAAATTGTTATGAAGGCAATATGCATACCCACATTTCCAATACGTATATTCAGCGCCGGTCATACCCAGATGCAGTATATGGTTGTTGACGGTAATGGCCCTGACGAATACAGTTATCAAAAAAGATTTAGGTGCAGAGACAGAAATATTCTAACATCAATGGATATCTGCTGATTCTAAAACAAACAAAATGAAAATACTAATACTGGGAGCAACAGGTCGTACGGGTCAGCTATTGCTTACCCGCGCATTGGATCAACATCATGAAGTGACCGTTCTTGTACGCAATCCCTCAAAACTAAACTTTCAACACCAACAGCTTAGGATAATTAAAGGAGATGTTTTGGATAGTCAAGTTTTACTGACTGCCCTACAAGGACAACAAGCCGTGATCAGTGCAATAGGCAGAGGGCAGTCGCTTCGGTCTTTCGATTTAATTACCAATTTGGTCAACTTTTTGATTCCCGCCATGAACGAATCAAAAGTGAAACGACTTATCTTTCTTTCAGGATTTGGAGCAGGTGAGACATCTGCGCAGACCAACCTAATACAGACAATTATTTTCAAAACATTCCTGCAAGGCATCTATTCAGATAAGACCCGAGCAGAAAAGAAAATACGAGCCAGCAATCTCGACTGGACGCTTGTGTACCCCGTTCAACTTATAGATGCCCCATCCAATGGAAATTATGAATCAGCAGAAAAACTGGACATGAAAGGGATGCCAAAGATTTCACGAGCCGATGTTGCTGATTTTATGCTTCAAGAATTGAAAGCCAATACGTTCTTAAAAAAAGGAGCGGTTCTGCGCTAAATCTTGAAGTTCAAGAGCGGCGACAGCGGGCATTCACGAAAAGCATCATCCTAACAATAGAAAGCATGAACAATCCTGATACACACAATAGTCGTATTGCAAAGATGACCTTTGCCTCGGTCTATCCCATGTATCTCGCCAAGGTGGAGAAGAAAGGCAGAACAAAAGAAGAGTTGCAACAGGTTATAGCGTGGTTAACAGGCTTCAACAACAAAAAGCTCCTGGAACTAATAAAAGCACAAGCATCGTTTGAAACTTTCTTCCAACACGCTTCTATTAATCCCAATGCTACCCTCATCACTGGATTAATCTGTGGGCATCGCGTAGAGGAAATCCAAAATCCGTTGACGCAGCAGGTTCGCTATTTGGACAAGTTGGTGGATGAGTTGGCGAAGGGCCGGAAGTTGGAGAAGATATTAGGCAGCTTGTAGGATGTATGGAATCTCACTGTTGGCAAGCGTACAACACTACGCTCTTGTCGGTCTTCCCCCCTGCCCTCGTTATGGGAATCCCTGAGGGACTTCCAGCAAACCAACAGTATATTACGATGACAATCGAAATGGGTTTACCTTAACGCTTGTCCTGAAACTGGGAGCATACAAGATAACCTGCTTTATGAGATGCTTTGTACTGATATATTTTACACTAATTGTCCTTGATGCTCAATCGCAAAATAGTTTTCTCCTCAACAAAATCAATGACCTTCAACTCATTCGCGAGGATAGTTTTTATCATAGAGGGTTATTTCCAAGCCAGAGAGTAAATAGGAATGGCAAGAGAATATTAAAGGATAATAATATCTTTTTTACGGGGTTGACTTTATATACTTTGAAATCAATCCGGGACTCACTACCACCGGATAATCGTCCAATTATTGATTCTATTTTTAAGTCTACTTCAGAGCTTTTCACGTACTACAAGAACCGAAACGGTGGAATTACATATAATTTCTACCCGGTGCGTCCGGAAGAAAATCCGTTTCCAAATGCGAAATTCTCGCCACGGTCAAAGCGCAGGCGCCTGGCCGACGATCTGGACGATACCAGCATGCTCTACCTCGTACAGAATTCCAGTGATAGTCTAAACCACGCTATTAAAGCCAAGATGGTAGATCACTCAACCAAAAAGCTATACACATCAACATTCAAGCAATACAGAAAGAACAAGGTGTACAAAACATGGTTCACTGAGAAAATAAATCAAGATATTGATATCTGTGTTTTGAGCAATGTGCTTGTTTTCATTTTTGAAAAGAATCTGCCCTTGACTTCCATCGATACAGCATCGTTGGGATTCATAAAATCTTCCATAAGACATAACCTCCATCTAAATAAAGAGCACCTGATTTCGGCTCATTATCAAAATTCTTCCATTGTTCTCTACCACGTCGCGCGCCTAATCTCAGCAGCAACCACGCCTCTATTGGATGAAATTAGAGGCAAAGTAATCAGTGATATTCACCAACAGTTGAATTTGGCAAACAACTCGATGGAAGAGGTGATTCTGCTAGCTTCCTTATTTAGACTCGGTGGGCAAAAGGACTATGAAATCAATTTTACAAGGTTGGAAGAGGACATGCGTAGGTTCTATTGGTTTAAGGCAAATCCGTTTTGCGGGTCACGCTTTTGGATAAAACAACTTATAGGACGCAGCAACTTCCTGCATGAACAGTACAAATGTGAAGCGTATTACTGGAGTTTAGTATTAGAGCTTAGTTCTTTAAGCGATGCAAATTTCACGTTAAGTAATAAGCAGCCCACAGCAATGTATAAGCGGCATTAAACGTCCGCAACAGGCCGGCCCAAAATAGCTAATGCATGAAAATAGTATTAAAATTCAGACATGGATGTCATCATTAATTTTGGAGAACCTAGAACTATTGAATTGCCTGATCATTCCATCGTCTTAATGGGATCAACCGTTTTAAGTACCAACGATTTCATAATTTACAAACCTCAAAATTAAAGGGTAAGCTTCTCAGCCCTTCCCCCTTCTTGGTTTTCGCCCTACCCCACTGGTTGCGGCACTAAACTGACTCTCAATGCCTCTCCTGCTCCCACTTAGCTCAGCTCGCATTCACCCCAGTCCCCACGCTGGCAGGATTGCAAATAGTTGCAACCTGGCCTTACGAAGTCACCATGATGGACCTTCCAGCTAACCAGTATACCAGCCTTCCGGCTTTGTGGTCTTCGTCCCAAACCTAGGGCAGCGCCACCAACAAGACTACTATCCTCCCCTGCCCGTGTCCATTGATGTAGGCCCCAGGCGCTAGCCCTAAAAAAATGTCTTCTCATCAATCCAAATACATTTAGGAATTTATTCCCAATCTGTATATTCAATGCCTGGATACACGGGCAGGTATTTGGTTGCAGCAATTGGATAAAGAAACTAATGACCCTATGAATCTGGATGAAAGGCTCAAGTTTTGCCGCATTTGCAACAATCGCAAAATGAATCCGGCAATTGGTCTAGTCTGCGGATTAACAAATAAAAAACCTGCCTGTGAAGGCAATTGCCCCGACTTCCATATTGACCAACCGGAAGCCGACCGGCTTGTTCAGCACGAACGAGAAGCAAAGGAAATAGATTAAGCATCGGAGCCCTTCGCTCGAGAAACAAAAGTCATGAAATTGGGTCTTCCGCGTGGAATAGGAATGATTGCAATAGCCACTGTCTGGTTTGTTCTTGGATTGATTAACGGATACATATATTTCTATCCGTTTATTCTCTTTGCGATTGGAGCCTATACGCTGTTCAAGGGCATGCAAAAAAAAGACGTAATCCCCGCGTGCGGGTATTGGGTGTTAGCTCGTGCTTTTTAAGACTTAAGCATTCAACGAAGGATTAATAAAACTCAACATTAGACAGTATGGCATTCGGAATTACCCCCAGACACATTCAAGAGATTACGTTTGACAACCTGAACCGTGAACAAATTCTAGTGATTGGACTTGAGGCAGCTAAAAGTCTCCATTGGAACATCGGTTACACCACTGAGAGCGGATTTAATGCGTACACAAACTTTTCCTGGAGCTCATGGAGCGAAGAGGTGACTATTAAGATAGAAGCTGATAAAGTAATATTAAAAAGTGAGTGTACAGGGAGTCAATTGGTAGACTGGGGGAAAAATAAAAAAAACATTGAGTCGTTCCTCAAAAGTTTCAAAGAGCATATTGAGGTAGTGACGCCAGAGCAAGTTTCATCAAGGTTCCTTGAACTAAAATCAAATTCAGATACAAAGGAAGAGATACTCTATCAACCGCCGAAGACTTCACGTGACAAGATAAAAAATGTATTTTCGATTTTTATTTCAACAGAAGGCTATTTCGTTACCCCGATAATAGTAAACCTAAATATTATTATTTTTCTCTTGATGGTCATAGGTGGAGCACATATTATCCAGCCTGACAATGAGAGTTTGATTAATTGGGGTGCAAATTTCAGGCCCGTTACACTGGAGGGCCAAGGGTGGAGATTATTAACGAGCTGTTTTGTCCACATTGGAATAATTCACCTCCTTATGAACTTGTATGCACTCATCTATATCGGTTTGTTGTTGGAGCCACAGCTTGGAAAAACAAGGTTCGCATCCGCTTACCTCCTGGCCGGTATAGGTGGAAGCGCAGCTAGTTTATACTGGCATGAGCTGACAATAAGCGCAGGCGCTTCAGGAGCGATTTTTGGAATGTATGGGGTATTTTTGGCCATGCTGACAACAAATCTTATTGAGAAATCTGCAAGAAGAACACTCTTGACAAGCATCGCGATTTTTGTTGGTTACAATTTGATCAACGGATTAAAAGGTGGTATAGACAATGCGGCACACATTGGTGGTCTCCTGACAGGAATAGTTATCGGTTACTCCTTCTATCCAAGTCTTACAAAACCACAGGAATTAAATCTAAAGTATTTTACTGTAGCATTAATGACCTTTTTGGTGGTGTCGACTTCATTCCTTGTCTACAATCAAACTCCCAACGACATTGGGCAGTATGATGAACAAATGAAGAAATTTATCTCTTTTGAGTCTATGGCTCTTGAGGTTTATCATAAAGATGGGACTACTTCCGATGAAGAATTAATGGAAGAAATTAAAGACAGGGGAATTTACTATTGGATGGAAAGCATAAAGGTTATTAATGAAGCTGACAAGCTAAATCTTCCAGAGGAACTTCACTTGAAAAATCAAAAGCTAATTGAGTATTGCCAAATACGGATTGAAAGTTACCAACTACTTTATAAAGCTATTGAAGAAGATACTGACCAATATCAAAGTGCCATTCAGGATTATGATAATAGGATTGAGTCTATTATCAGGGAGTTGGGTGGAGGGCAGTGATGAAAACAATAGCCAACAACATGTTCATGGCAATACTGCATTCCTGAATAGCAATTTGACGCCGTCTTGCAAAAAAACCTTACATGTACGCAGAGTCCCCTACCGGGGGATGCGGCTGAAAAAGGAAATGTGTAATTCCAACCCTGCAAACAGTAAAATCAAGGCAAACCCTCTGACCCTTTTTTATAAGCTCCGGCTTTCTTAAATTTGGTTTGACACGGAACAACAGCATTTTTGAATGCTGTCTCGCAAACATAGATTCTTGTGTGCATCTCCAATTCACACGAAACCATAAACCAGAACGACCATGAAAACCATGACTTGTAAACAATTAGGCGGAGCCTGTGGCCAAACATTTTCGGCAAAGACGTTCGAAGAAATTGCCGGCATGAGTAAGAAGCACGGAATGGAGATGTTCCAAAAGGGCGACAAGCCTCACCTCGATGCCATGAATGAAATGCAAAAACTTATGAGTTCGCCGGACGCCATGAAAACATGGATGGAAGCAAGAAAAAAGGAATTTGAAAGACTTCCTGACGACAAGTAGTTACGAGGAACAACTTACTGCACACAACTCACTGTGTAAGCCCTCCCGAATATAGGACAGTTTTAGATTAGACGAAAGTTTTAAATTTAAACTGTTAATTATGAAGAAAACCCGATTCACCCCCCCCCCCCGTTATTGTTGGTCGCCTGACCAACAATTTCAGAAACCAATTTCCTACAAGTCCTTCAGGTGTAAACAATTCAAACTCATCTTCTGATCCCGTGGCTAGGCATGAGACACCAAACATAAACTTCCAGTCCGTTGGCCTGATCCGTTAACTTTCATTCCTGCCTGACACACCAATCAATCCTAATGATCTTACCAAACGGGCGGGTTACAACGCTGCAGAAACGTTTGAATTGCCAGGGCCCTACAAGGCCTTTCTGTTTATTCAAAAGCGAAATTCACGAAGTAATAATTTTGCTAATTTGCATATGAATGTGGGCCAGAACATTAAGAATTATGCAGAACAAAAGACTTTTTGGCATCGTGCTCGGCGTCGGACTACTGTTGCTGATCCCGCTGATCGCTATGCAGTTCGCCAACGAGGTAAACTGGGGGCCGCTCGATTTTGTTGTAGCCGGTGCCCTGCTCCTCATCACTGCCCTCTTGTGCGAGCGGGCAATACGGAAGGTGAGCAAAATCGAGAACAGGGTAGTTATCTGCCTGGGAATCTTGCTCGTCTTCTTCCTCGTTTGGGTAGAACTGGCTGTAGGGATTTTCGGGACGTCGTTCGCGGGACAGTAGCCTTTTAAATCGCAAGCGAGCATGCTCACCACCATCCATCCGAAATTGCCCATGCGTGACAAAACGACGACCAGGGACTTTTATATAAACAAGCTGGGCTTCCAGCCCGTCGGACCCGCTGATTACGACGGATACCTCATGCTGCAGAAAGATGGCATAGAAATTCATTTTTTTGAATTCAAAGAACTGGATCCCAAAGAAAACTATGGGCAAGTGTATATCCGAACAGACGAGATCGATAAACTATACCAAAGCCTGCTGGCCAAGAAGGTGAGCATCCATCCGGCAGGGCCTTTGGAAACAAAGCCCTGGGGACAAAGGGAATTCTCACTCGTTGATCCGGACACAAACTTGCTGACCTTTGGGCAATCTATTTCCAACAAATGAAACAGCTTATGAATCATCCATCAAATGCCTGGCACATTGCGCGGGCTTTTCGGTAACCAACCCCGGGTAAGTCAAACATAATTTCATAATTGCACTGTCGGGATCTATCCCGATGCGTATCTTCATAAGCCGAACCCCAACGCGATGCTCCGTTCACCACCACCCGACCCCAAAACCAGCGAATCGATACTTCAAGACCCCCGGTATCCAAAGGCAGTTAAACTGACCGGCATCCTGAACAAAGCTGGTTCCGCTGCCAGTGTGCTGGCTTTCGTCGTCCTGATTGCGAAATTATTTGTGAACCTGGAAACCGGATGGATCCTTTCTGCACTCACGCTTTTCCTGATTGCCCTGATACCTGCCTCTATGTTTTTGATCTTCATGTTCAAAGGACTCATATGGTATAATTTCAGGACCACCGTAGAGAATCCGTCCCCCCTTATTGGTATAATGATGACGAGCATTGCGCTGCTATCAGTCGGTGTCACGTTCAGTTTTCATGGACACAGTCGCCTTTTTATTGTTGCCTCACTACTAGCCATGATCTTCTGGCTGATCATGATGGCCACCACGTCCGAATTTAAGGCCCGTACCAAACTGGACATTGCAAACATGATAGCCTTTTTATTCATTTTCTTTGTTTACAGCTATGGATCCCTTGCTGCGTCCAATTGCCTCTTCGATAAGAAGGACCCGGCGTCATTTGCGGTGACAGTCACAGGAAAAAATACGGACAATGACGGCGACTACTTCGAGGTCTTGTTCGCACCCGCACCCGGAATAGACAAAGATGAAATGGAAGTAACCAAGGCTTTTTTCAATGCGGTTGAACCAGGAACCGTAATCCAATTGAATGTCAAGCCTGGTCTCTGGGGCTGCGAATGGCTCTATTTATCAAGAATGTAGCCCGGGTTTGTCTTCCATGACATGTTGGACACGAAGACCTGGGCCGTGGTTCCTCCGGTCGGAAATGCAGCCCTGATGACAACGGATAGAAAATTTCTTAACGAATTTGTGGTGAACCTTCATTACGTTTCAGCCCATACCGCCTTAAACCTGATCAAGTTGGAACGGCAACAAAAAGAAGCGATTCATCTATTGGCGTTCCTCCGGAAGGAATATGAATTGGATAAGGCTAAGTAACCATGTCTTTTCGTGGAACGGCCGCCGCGACCCGCCGTGACAAAAATCCTCGTACCTTGAACCATGGAAATACTAATTGATGTACTGGGCTGGAGTGGGTCGGTGATGGTGATTCTTGCCTATGGACTCAACAGCTACCAGCGGCTCACGTCCGGTTCCCTGGGCTTCGTGCTCCTAAACCTCTTCGGCGGCATCTTCCTGATTATCTATTCCTATTACTATTCCGCCTTTGCCAACACATTCATCAACGTCGTATGGGTCCTTATCGCCATCCCCGCCTTGATTCGTCTGGCCGGAAAAAACAAGTAATTGCTTAGGATCATTCTCCCGTGCGTATATTCAAGAGGCGGTTTCCGGGTATGGCTTACCCGGAAGTTAACCGACCCGTTAAACCATTCTTCATGAACCAAAAACAATAGTGTATGAATAAGAACATCATCATCGCAATCCTTGGAATCATCACCTTGGTTTCACTTTCGTTTGGCTATGTCCAAATGGTTCGGGCCGACAAAAATTTTGAACTGGCCTCCATAAACCGTGAAAAAATGGAAGAACTGAGACTCCAACTTGTGCAAGCCCGAGAGATTGCCGATGTGCAGCGGGCGGCCGCTGAGGCCAATGCGCTGGAAGCAGTCAGGCAAAACAAACTTGCTCAAGAAGCATTGGCAAAAAAAAGACCCACAAATTGACCAAATGAAGCCATTCTTTAAGGACCTGTTCGAATACAGCCACCATACCAACCAGAAACTGGCGGAACTATTTACTGCCAGTCATGAAAAGACCTCGGAGAAATCGGTAACGCTCTACAATCATATTCTCAATGCCCATCAGATCTGGAACAGCCGGATTGATCCTGCCTCCCCTCCCTATGGGGTCTGGGAAATTCACCCTGCCGGTGAATACCAACGGATCGATCGGATGAATTATGAGAATTCCATTCGCATTCTAGAGACGCTTTATTTTGATCAACCCGTGTCTTACACTAACAGCAAAGGGCAACCATACACAAACACGGTCCGGGACATTCTGTTTCACGTGATCAACCACTCCACATACCACCGCGGACAGATCGCCGCGGAGTTCCGGGAGCACGGGCTGGAGCCGTTGGTAACCGATTACATTTTTTACAAAAGGTAACAACGAAACCGGCATGGAATACAAGGCTACACTCGACCTTAAATCAAAAATCATCACGGGATTCGTCGCCGTACTGTTTGCATCGATTATTGGATTCAGTCTCATGAAGATTAATTTTGAGTCGGAAGACTGGACCAAACCGGCACTCCTGCTGTCGGCCGTGATCCTGCTGCCGGGCCTTTTCCTGTTTTGTTACCTCTTCCGACCGCTGGGCTATAGCGTATACAGGCACGGCGTGGTGGTGAAGCGGCCTCTGAAAGACGTGACCATCGATTTCTCCGAAATCAAAAACGCCTTTCTTCCCACGTCGGATTCCATGCTGTGGACGATACGGACTTTTGGGAACGGGGGGCTCTTTGGATACTACGGACTGTATAGAAATACGACCCATGGCGGCATGACCTGGTATGCTACCAGGACATCAAACTACCTCATGCTGGTGACTAAAAACGATAAGAAGATTGTAATTACTCCAGATGATACGGGTATGCTTGATGAAATCAGTAAACAGCTGGCGGGGAAGCGGGAAACCCTGTCTTGACACAAAATAGAGCCGGTATGATCTTCCATGCTGGTGGCTGGTGAGGATACATCATATTGGTTGGTGAGGACACCAACCAAGGTATAGAGAGTAATCTTTTGGGTCTGGCAAGTAAAGACAACGTGCTGGTTGGTGAGGACACCAACCAGGGAAGTGGACTTTTGGGAACGGGGGGCTCTTTGGATACTACGGACTTTATAGAAACACCACCCATGGCGGTATGACCTGGTATGCTACCAGGTCATCAAACTACCTCATGCTGGTGACTAAAAACGATAAGGAGATTGTAATTACTCCCGATGACACAGAGATGCTCGATGAAATCAGCAAACAGCTTGCGGGAAAGCGGGAAACCCTGTCTTGATACAAAATAGAGCCGGTATGATCTTCCATGCTGGTGGCTGGTGAAGATACATCATATTGGTTGGTGAGGACACCAACCAGGGAAGTGGATAAGAAGATTGTGCTGACGCCAGACGACACAACCATGCTGGTTGAAATCAGGAATCAGCTACCTGGTCGCAGGACAACCCTGCCATAGGCCGGGAAGCAGCTGGTCATGATCCAACGTGGTGGCTGGTGAGGTATCTTCATAAACTTTCTTTTCAAACTTCCTATCGAAAATACGAGTTGCGCTTTATGGATTGGCTGATATCTTTAGGTACAACCCTGTACCCTATGAAAACTTTTATCAGCTCATCCCTCGTCCTGCTTTTGCTTTCCTACAGCGAATCGACCCTGTCCCAAAAGCTGGACCTGTCAGGCTTAGTAAATTTTGAGGACCAGCTTGACAGGCCGACCGATGCCACCACAGTAACCCTCACCGATTCAAAGGGGGTAAAAAAAACTACGGGATTGACTGGAAATGGTAATTTTGAATTCAAGCGGTGCGCGCTCGGAAATTACCAGGTGAGAATCGAAGCGCGTGGCTATGAAGTGTTTGATGAATCCATCGTGCTCGACTTCTCAAGTACCTGGATTACGAAACTGATTGGCATCAAGTTGAAAAAGAAAGGTTCCCGGGTACGGACACGGGTGGTGAATGACAGTGAATTCACCCAGGCCCAACAGAACATGTTCTTCACCAACACGGAGGAATCCATCACCAACATGCTGGCCGTTGTCAAGAACTATACCAATCAGGACAAAGAATATTTTGAAGGCCACCAAGCCGCGGGCCACGCTTATGGACAACGCGGTAATATGAAAAAGGCACTGTATCATTTCGATTTGGCCAAAGAGGCACTTAACAAAAATTATCCATTCTATCATCCTCCCGGATTACCGAATTTCCCTAAGCGGCTCCTTACTCTACTCCTCGCTCAATCGATCGCTCAGCTCTACGTGACCAATCAGCTCATTGAAAGTGGAATACACATAATGGAGGGTGTCAATCAGGTGGCGGACGACGAGTTCGACACTCACAGAAGCACGCACTACGGTGCACTTGCCGGCATGTATTCATCGGCAGGCCAGGAAGAAAAGGCCATCAGCGTGCTTCTTGTCCTAAAGGACTTCTTCGAAAGTTCGTACGATGTAAAGTCGAAACTTAAGAAAGAGCAGGAACAGATATACAAAGTGGATAAAGATGATCCGAAGTACGTCAAAAAGATGCAGAAGGAAATGGCCAAGAATGTCGCCAACAACCCCGATCTGATTGCAGCTTATGAAAACGTTGAGGTGGTACAGCGCCAGGCAGCAAAAATTAGCTATTCCTACGCCCTCGGCGAACTGTATTTGGGTATGTACCGATACAGGGAGGCTATTCCTTACCTCCTTGAATCGGATAGTATTTTGAAAGTCATGCAGGAGACGACATCCAAATCGGTATCGAAAATGATGGAAGGACAGGACGAAAGACTGAAACAGCTTGAGCAATCGATCGTCATGTCGGAGGAGTCATTGAAGTCGCCTCACCTGGATGAAAAAACCAAGGAGATGATCCGCCAAAGCATCGAGAGTACCAAAAAGACCCTCGAATACTCGGGCAAAGTAGGCCAAATTAAAACGAAGGACTTTACCAGTACCATGCAGGAAATAGCGTCAACCGGCGATGCCGCTGTAATTCCCCTTTTCAAGTCGGGGCAGAAAGAGAAAGCGAAAAAATATGCGAAAGGCCTTTACGGTAAGGCCACCTTTGAATATCTGAGTGGAAACTATGACGCCAGCAAGAACTTGATTAATCAACAAATCGAAATGTATAGCGCATTCAAGGATGATTCGTTCTTTGGTTTGGTATCTCAGGGAGGAATTGATGCACTAAAACAGAATTTACAGGCAAAGGTTGAAATGGTCTCTGGCAATTTTCCGGCTGCCCTCGCCCTCCTAACGGAAGGGCTACAAAAAGATGAGAAGAACCTGCAGGACAACTTGCTATACTTGTCTGAATCGCAGCGGAAAGAATATTTTAAGGGGTACTTTAAGAAACTGGATTCCTACTATTCCCTGCTTTCACTGAATGTGAAACAAAGCCCTGGGAGCATGATTGGTATGCTTAACAAATCCATCCAAACCAAGGGGCTTATTCTTGATGTCACCCTGGAACAGGAAAAGGCCATCCGCAAGATTTCCGACCCGGTTGCCCTTCAACAACTTGCAACGCTCCGATCGCGCCGCGCCAAACTTGCTGCGTTCAGTCAGGCAGGACAAACCAACCCATCACAGGCAATGGCAGATTCAGCTCGCCGTTATTCCGGCCTGATCAATGACCTGCAGCGAAAAGTCAATGAAAAAATAGTCACTCCAACGATCATAAGGAATATCACATGGAAGGATATCCAAAACAAACTTGTCCAGGGGGATGCCTTCGTGGAGGTTGTCCGGATCAATCGCGACAATTTTCAATTTGATAAGCCCGTACCCCAGTACTGGGCCTTTGTGGTAAAACCCGGAATACCGCAGCCCATCACCGCCCTCCTCGGCGAGGGTGAAGACTTTGAAGGCCGCCATTTTAAATTCTACCAAAACCAACTGCGGTCATCGCTCGAGGATAAAGCCTCCTACGACTTGTACTGGAAACAGATCGCCGATGCGACGAAAGACTCAAAGCGCATCTTCCTCTCCGCCGACGGCCTGTATCACCTGTTGAACCCGGTAACGCTGAAGAACCCCACAACATCCAACTATGTCCTTGATGAGACAGAATTGGTCAGGATAGCGACAGGGCGTGATCTGTTGAATAAAAAAGTGGCACTACAGGCCACCACATTGGCTATCCTGGGCAACCCCGATTTTACCATGAGTCGTAAGACGGGCGATTTGCAGTCCACAAAGAAGACCCTGAATCTTAACGAAGTGATTGCCGCCGACGGTACACGTTCTGGTTTCTCCATGCTCCCGGGAACACTCAAAGAGATCGACCTCATCACCACCCGTGCCTCTTCCAGGGGGATCACCGTGCAGCGTTTGGAAAGCAAAGATGCCAATGAACTCAAAATTAAAGCACTTCGAAGTCCGGGCATCCTGCACATCGCCACGCACGGCGAATTTGACACGCGTAGTACAGTGGACAGCTATTTACGTTCCAAGTTGATTCTGGCAGGAGCAGCGGATGACCAGCCTTTCACTCTCGATGATTACGAACGATTTGAGGACGGCTTCCTCACTGCCTACGAAGTTTCTCAACTCGATCTTGCCAAAACGAAACTCGTCGTCCTCTCCGCCTGCGAAACTGGCCTGGGAGAAGTGCAGAGCGGCGAGGGTGTTTGGGGGCTGCAGCGTGCCTTCCAACTCGCCGGCGCACAGGGCGTCATGGGGTCGCTGTGGAAGATTAGTGACGAAGCAACCGTAACGTATATGGATACCTTTTACAAATCGCTCCTCGGCGGCGCTTCCTCGCAACAGTCGTACCTGGCTGCTATGAATGAAACCAGAAAGGTTTTTCCCCATCCCTACTATTGGGGTGCGTTTGTTCTGAACGGGTACAACTAATTTCGCCTGAAGGAGGCTGACCGTAAAGGCAGTGTATTGGCTGATGAAGACGCCACGTGCTGGTTGGTGAAGATACCTCCAGGGAAGAGTGTCTACCAGACTTTGTTTTCTTACAAGGACGCGCTGTTGAATTAAATGGTTAACTTCGTCTCTCCGAACCGGTTCATTTATCTATGAGCCGCCTGCCACCACGATTGCGGATGCTTTATCTGGGTACGAATTGGAGTTTGAGGAAATGTATGTTGATAGCTAAACCATCTAAAGAAAGTACCGTGGAGAAATTGGACATAAAGGAATTCATTGAAATCAACACCTCCGCTGACAAGGCATGGGAAATTATCGGGCCCAATTTTCTCAGCATTGCCGATTGGGGAAGAGGGATAAGTAGGTCGTGGAACAACGAGTCCATCCCTCCTACCATTGAAGGAGCACCAGCCGGCGCCCGATTCTGCGACCTTGGAAAATTTGGAGTCGCCGACGAGCGAATACTGCATTATGACGCTGCGAACAAAGAAATCACCTGGTCGGCACAAAGTGAGGACCTGCCCGGGTTTGTGAAGCGGCTGCAGAATGCCCTGAACGTTCAACCCATCAACGAGACCTCTTGCCGGGTAACAACCCATATCACCGCGGATTTAAGAGGCATTGGCGGTTTACTCTTAGGCCGTCCCATCAAGCATAATTTTACCAAACTCCTGAAAGGATTTGTCAAAGATTGGAAAGCGTTTGCGGAAACCGGAAACGTTTCGGACACGAAACAACGGGAAATCAGTAAGGCTTTGGCAGAGGGAAAATCATAAACCCAGCTTCTGGGATACCGGTCGTACACGACAAGCCCGTTGCAATGTGAGGACCCGGAAAAACTAACCCAGTGGGCGCCTTTCCCCTTCTTGTCATTGCAGTTGGGATCACTCCTACTATTAAAAATACAAAAACAAACGGGCCGAATTCGTTGACAATCTGTTCAACATCATCCATTGGGACAATGCCGCCCCATGTTTGGTCTTCCTCATTTTTTTGGAACCCAAAACGGCGTGTTTGGAGTGATCATGTCGGGCCTCCTCGGATGGCTGCTGGCCAAATCAGTGATTGAAACAAAAAGTCTGGGCTGGGCATTGCTTATCCATTTCCTCCAGGATGTGGTTATCTTTGGTGCAGGAGCCATGATTGTTGCACAACCACGATAAGCACCATGACCAGACTTCAAAAAATCGGCGTGTTCTTTTTTGCAAAACTGCTCGCAGCCGTCATGGCGGTGGCCGGAATGGTGGCCGGGATTCTATACTCCGTCGGTGGACTCATCGTCGATACACTCGTGAGCATGCGGTGGGTCTCTCCGGAGGCGGCCGCGACACCCGGACTCAGCTACGGCACCGTGCTGGCGTTGGGTGCGCTGGTAGGCATGCCGTTCATATTCGCAACGGTGGGATTCGCCGCCGGCATGATCGCTGCTCCCCTGTACAATGTATTTGCACGGTGGTTTGGAGGAATTGAAATGGATGTTGGAACAGACTAGAGCGTGAGAGGCAACCTCCTACTCCCATGTTGGCAACCAAACCCTTCGCCTTACTCCTAATAATCTTACCCACACTAGCGGACAACCAATAACCATCGGCAAACGAAAAGCGAACAGCCCAAACCATGTCCCAAATCCGTCAACTTGCTGCTTTGATGTTTACTGACATTGTCGGGTACTCCGCATTGATGGGACAAGATGAGCGGAAAGCCCTTGAAGTGCTCACGAAGAACCGGGCAATGCAAAAGCCTGTCATCGAGCAATACAACGGACGGTATATCAAAGAATTGGGCGACGGGGTCATGGCCAGTTTCAATACCGTGTCGGATGCTGTCAATGCGGCCATAGAAATTCAGCGGAAGTGCCATACGAGTAACGAATTCCGCCTCCGCATTGGAATTCATGTGGGAGAAGTGGTCTTTGAAAACAGCGATGTCTTTGGCGACGGGGTCAATGTGGCCGCACGGATCCAGGCACTGGCGGAACCGGGCACTGTCTGGATTTCCGAGGCGGTGCACAACAACATTTCCAATAAGCACGGGATCAAAACAAAGTTCGTGAGCGTCGAGCATCTTAAGAATATTAAGGAGCCCATACGCATCTATCAGGTACTGGTGGACGGCGATGAATCCCCTCCTCTTCCGGGCACCTCCGCAAGAAATCGGGCATCAGGCAAAAATATATTTTACAAGCATCGTAAGTCCGTTATCCTTTCCATCGGCACCCTGCTGATTCTTGCTTCGGGATATACACTTTATACGGTTTTCCAAAACGCCTCCATGACAGCCTTACGCATTGAAGAAACGGCAGACCGATCGATTGCTGTGCTGCCCTTTGTGAATATGAGCAGCGACAAGGACCAGGAGTATTTCAGTGACGGGCTAAGCGAGGAACTCCTCAATCTTTTGGCAAAAATTCCACAATTGAAGGTCATTGGCCGTACGTCTTCTTTTTCGTTCAAAGGGAAAAACGAAGACCTGCGCGAGATTGCTGAAAAACTTGGGGTAGCTCATTTGCTGGAAGGCAGTGTCCGCAAAGACGGAAATAAAATCCGTGTTACCGCACAATTAATAAAAGCAAAAGACGGCTCGCACATTTGGAGTGAAACGTATGACCGTGACTTAAAGGAGATCTTTAAACTACAGGACGAAATAGCAAAAGCGGTCGTTCTTCAATTGAAACTTAAACTTCTCAAAGAAACCACCCCCACCACCGGTAATGTGGAATCGTATAACCTGATTCTGCAGGGAAATTATTTCTATGACAGGCAGGATAAAGAAAACGTAGCCAAATCGGTAGATTTTTATAATCAGGCCATCGCAGTTGACTCGGGCAATGCGCGGGCCTGGGGCAAACTTGCCAGAGCCTATTCAAGACAGGCATGGCTGAATTATGTTCCTAGAAATCTGGGTCGTGATAAAGCACGGAAAGCGGCCTTGCGTGCCATCGAACTCAATCCCGCGCTTCCGGATGGTTACGTGCAATTAGGCGCTCAAAAATTATATCAGGATTTCGACTGGCACGGCGCAGAGGAACTATATCAGAAAGCTATGAACCTTGAACCGGATAATGTGGATATTTTGACCCGCGTAGGCGACGGACTATATTTTGTAACAGGCCGTTGGATTGAAGCAGTAGCGGTCATGAAAAGAATCCTCGAGCTTGATCCACTTACTCCGCTCAGTTATTTGGGGATGGGGAATGTGCTCACCCATGCCGGGCGGCCGGAAGAAGCTATTGCCTATTTCCTCAAGACTCTGGAGCTAAACCCGCAATTTCCGAGGGCCCATATGTATCTGGGCAGAAACTACCTGATGCTCGGAAAAACGGAATTAGCACTGGAAGTGATGCAGCAGGAAAATTCACAAGCATTTAAAGCATTTGGGTTGGCGCTGGCAACCCACGCGCTGGGCCGCCGCATTGAATCCGATGAGAAAGCAAAAGCGTTTATTGACACCTATCAAAACGAATGGCCGTACCTTGTCGCAGAGCTCCATGCCTACCGTGGAGAAAAAGACAAGGCGCTGGCCTGGCTGGAGATTGCCTACAGCAAGCGGGACGGCTGGCTTACTTTCCTCAAAGGAGATCCGCTACTCAAAAACCTCCAGGGGGATGACCGATTCAACGGATTCATGGAGAAAATGAATTTGCCGCCGGATTAGCCAATATTTTTCAATGTAAACACAGAGCGATCTAACAGCAATTGGAAAAAAAACTCATGAAAACTACTCTCTATTCTATCATCCCTGGGGTTATCCTTTGCATCATGCTGCTGTCATGCAATTCAGGTAAGGAAAAACTTCACGAAGAATACGTACCGGAAGACAAAGAACTTTACGAGGCGGTCGTGGCGATAGATAAGCTTTTCTTCGATGCCTACAACCGGTGTGACCTGGACGTGCAAGCCGGTATCTATTCAGACTCGATCGAATTCTTTCACGATCAGGGCGGATTGTCAACATCCAAACAGGATATCCTCGACGCCACCCGGAAAAATATATGCGGGAAGGTGACGCGCGAACTGGTACCAGGCAGTGTGGAGGTTTACCCGATCAAGAACTACGGGGCCGTGCAAACCGGCCTTCACAAGTTCTATAACAAGGAAGAACCCGATGCCGAATCAAAGCCGAGCAAGTTCATCGTCGTGTGGAAAAACGAAGGCGGAACCTGGAAGATGGCGAAGGTGATCAGCCTGCACTAAAGCATTTCATAATCCATCCCCACATCACCCAACTTATTTCCTTTGCCCCGAGCTATTGTGAAGTAAAACCGTTAAATTCGGATTACGTTTTTCACCATCAAACGGCGGACCGAATGGCAGACAAAGGAATTTCACGGAAGAAAAGAAAGGGAAAAGTTCTAACGTGGGAATACTTTGATCGCCGCGGCAAAAGAGTTTCCAACAAAAAGATCATTGAACGATGCAACCGGCTGGTGCTCCCTCCTGCCTGGGAAGAAGTTTGGATTTCTCCGGATGCCGAGGCGAACCTTCAGGCTACGGGCAAGGATTCAAAAGGACGTCTCCAATACCGATACCATGACAACTGGACGAAAGCCAGAGCGGCCGAAAAGTTTGACGGCATGACTCGGTTTGCGCGCACCCTCCCCCGCATACGAAAACAGGTGGAATCGGATCTGAAACTGGAAGGAATGCCCAAAGAGAAAGTGGCGGCGCTGCTCGTGAAACTCATCGACTTGTATCATTTCCGGGTGGGCAACGACGAATATGCGCGGACGAACAAGTCGTACGGATTGACCACGCTGAAAGAGGGCCACCTGAAGCTGGACTATTCCAGCGCTGCCGAGGGTGAACTCGATGCGGTGTTTGAGTTTATCGGCAAATCCGGCAAGCCATGGAAGCGGAGAATATGGGAGGACGACCTGGCTATGCTCATCAGCAAATCGGGAGCCATCGGGGGAAGGAAGAAAAGCCAGGATCTTTTCCGGTATGAAGACAAATTCGGTAACGACTTCGACATCAAGTCCAATCACATCAACGAATATCTCGACGCCATCACAGCCGATCACGAGAAAGTGACTGCGAAGGATTTTCGAACCTGGGCCGCCACGTGGAAGGCCGCCTGGCGCCTTTCCGAACAACTGGATCCGGACTCGCCGTCGGCGCGGAAAAAGGTTTCAAACGAAATGGTAAAGACGGTGGCCTTAGACCTGGGGAATACACCCGCCGTCTGCAGGTCATCCTACATCCACCCCATCATCCTGTCGGATTGGACCGAGGGCAGTTTTCGATCCAAGTGGAACAGGGCCGGCCGCACCCGGAAAATGAACGGGTTGTCGAAAGAGGAAACGACGACTTTCAAGTATCTCAGCTGATGTCCCCGTCAACCAATCACTTGCTCAGCGCACCACGTACCGACTGACTGATGAACTCTGAAATCCGGGGATCGGGCAGCAACGTTTTTCCGTTCCACGTATAGGAAAGTCCCTCCAGCCGCGTAACGATTTTCTGTTCCGCCCCGCCCTCAGAAAGGAACACAGGCACCACGATCACGTCTCCCTGCCTGCCGCCCTGCGACACAAGGTTCCTGAGATTCTCTTTCGCCTGGTTGTAAACAGTCGGGTCCGCATCGTCGCGCACCGTTACTGCCAACATCATCTTTGACTCCTGCTTGTTTTTTTTCTGGATCACACGTACCTGATCGGCGATGCTTTCCATGTCAGCAACCCACTTCCGGTTGTCATCTTCCGGATTAGGACCATGACCCACCAGGATAACCATTTCACGGGAAGGGTTCTTGCTCAATGCTCCAATTCGCTGGTATATGATCTGGGCAACCAAGGGATGATCATCGAGGGGTTTGCAAAAAATAATTTTTGACTTCGTGCGCAGGCGCTCCAGGGTCGCCGTCTGTTTATGCATGTCATGGCCCATTTGTCCATGGGAGCCCGGCGAATCGTTCATGTGTCCACTTTCCATAGGAGCGCTGCCCGGTGCTTTCCCGGGATCCATCGAATGATCCATTACCATCGGAGGGTCGGCGAGCTTTTCCCGGACTCCGAGAAGATATTCTGACTGCCGGATGATAAAACTGTGTGAGGAAATAAACAGCGGCACCACCACAATCTTCTCCACACCCATCCCCTCCAGCTTATCGACGGCCTCCTGCATCGTACGGGGAAGAGCCATCCCAAAGGCCACCTCCGTGGGATACTTATCTGCAATGCCACGGGTAGCATCCATTACCAGCTGGTTCCATGAATCGCCCCCGCCGTGTGCGAGCACCATAACGCCTACCTGAGGCGCCTGACCGCGCGAATGGAAGCACAGGAAAGCTAGAAAAGCACTTAAAATGACCTTTTTAATCATAATTTCAACGGTTAAGGTTATTGTTTAGAATGATTCTAAACTCAAATTTAGACGTAACAATCGATTTTGCAAGGGCGCAATCGTATAAATTGGAAAATTTTAGGCCTAACTCCCCTTGCGTAGCAGACCAGGAGGAATGGCCACTGAAACAACCCGGCTACCATTGGAGGGCACCGTGATATTGGAAAAGGTGCTGTAGCTGGTACCGGTTTTTTTGAACGTCATGATCAGGATCGGGTTGATTCCAGATTTGTCCCACTCATTTAAATTGGTCAGCGTATACGTTCCCGGAATTACTGTAGGAAGACCGCCGGCCCCATCCACGACGCTCGTATAGGAAACCTTAAAATTCATCGGATCTGCCGAACCCGAATAGTAATTGCAGCTCAGGCCGTACGAGCCGTCCTTGAGAAGCATCGAAGGAAGAAAAAAAGACTCCGGCGATGTTACGCTGGCCTTCAGCGAACCAAAGTTCGTCAACCCCAGCGTGGCGTTTGAGATACCCTCTGCCCACAGAAATAAGTCCATATCGACATCGGTATAATTTTCCCCGGGGCCTACGCCCCAGGCGAGAACTACCATCAGCCCGTCCTCCTGTTTTAACGTAATGGTCAAATTGCTTTCGCCGGAGATATCAATGCCCGTGGTGGTTGCGGCTTCCAGCTGCAGAATGATGGTCTCATCCTGCTCCTGTTCAGAGTCGGAATAGAGTTCGAGTTTAATAATTCCGGTGATTCCACCCTTAGGTATCTTCACAATCAGATGATCGGTATTTATCTGATAGTCTGGCAATGCATTCGGTCCGGAAGTCGTCTGCTCGATGGCTGTGCCCGTCAGGGTATAAGCGATCTCGACGTCCGCTGCGGCGGGCTTATCCAGCACTACCGTAATGTCAATTTCGCCGTCTGACTCCTTGAACGTGAGACTTTTGTCTGTCAGAGACGCCTTGGGTTTCACCGGTGCATCGTCCTTGCACGCAGGCATTCCGAAACCAAGTATAAACAACCCCACGGCAACCATCACATAATATCGACTCCTCATACCGGTATTCTTCACGTTTAAAAAATGAAAGATACGGTTTATTCTTTTCCGTAGCGGGGACCCAATTTGGGGCATTTTGAAAGCTGGAACCACAGCCTGGCTGCAAACATGTAACCATCGTCACGCCGGCAAGGGCTGATCGCACATTCTGTATATTGTGCCGTGGCAACTTTTAAGAGCGATATTTCAGGTCAGGAATTCCCGCTGAGAGACCGGGTCTCCGGGAACACCATCCGTGATTCGCTGATGGCCTTCATCCGTACCGAGAAGCCTGAATTTGGCATTGGTTCCTGTCTTTCGATCGGCGAGCTAAATACCTTCCGGGAAAAATACATTTCGTACTACCTCGGAAGGCAGATTGGAGAACTCTCTGAGTTGGAGCGCATGGTGCTTGTGTCCATGCAAGAACAGGGCACCCTCACCGACAAACTGGATGGTGACGAAATGCCCGCCTTGACGTACGGCCAACGGGTCGCCGACCGCGTGGCTACCTTCGGCGGCAGCTGGACGTTCATCCTTTCGTTTGGCGCTTTCATTGTCGTTTGGATTACTGTCAATGTCGTCTGGCTCGTTAACCGCGCCTTTGATCCGTTTCCCTTTATTCTTCTCAACCTGATCCTGTCGTGTCTGGCCGCGCTGCAGGCGCCGGTGATCATGATGAGCCAGAACAGGCAGGAAGAAAAAGACCGCGACCGAGCCCGGAAGGATTATATGATAAACCTTAAGTCGGAACTGGAAATAAGAACCTTGCATGAAAAACTCGATCACCTCATCATGCACCAGCAGCAGGAGCTTCTCGAAATACAAAAAGTGCAGATTGAAATGATGAACGATATTCTACACAGGCTTGAAACAAAATAAGAGCCTCATGAAATATCCAACCCCCCGTCTAGTTCTTCCGGCGCTGTTGGTTAGTGTGCTTCTCTTCCGGTGCTCCAGCGATGCCCCGTTGCCTTCAATCGATCAGGACTTCTGCGCACAGATACATATGGACAGCGTGCCCAAACTCTCGGAGCAGCTGGCGTCCCTGGATTCGCTCACTGCATCCAGAACCGGTGTGTATACCCTGGAAGAAGGAGATATCTCGATGATTGCGCGGGCGTGGCTGTGTGAGTCGGCCGAGAAAAGTATTGATGTCCAGTATTTTATTTTCTCCGCCGACAACGTCGGCCTCATCGCGATAGACTACCTGTTGCGCGCCGCAGACCGGGGCGTGAAGGTGCGCATGCTGGTAGATGACATCCTGGTCAAGACTGACGCCGAAGACCTGCTAGCACTCGATGCCCATCCAAACTTGTCAATCCGGATTTACAACCCCACGGCAAACGTAGGGAAGAATCTGCCGGAGAAACTAATCAGCCTGACCACCGATTTCAAGGACTTCAACCAGCGGATGCACAACAAGACGTTTACAGTAGATGGAAAAGTGGTGATCACCGGCGGCCGGAATATTGCTGACGAATATTTTGATTATGACCACACCTATAATTTCCGCGACCGCGATGTGATGCTTATCGGAAAAACGGTGCGCACCGTGCAACGCTCCTTCGAGGAGTTTTGGAACCACCCCCTGAGCGTCCCGCTGAAAGGCATGCTTGACAAAAAGGACCTCAACCTGAATGCAGCCAGTAAATACGAATACATCCACCAGTATGCCTGCGATCCGGCCAATTTTTGGCCACAGGTACGCGACAAGATCCGCGGGATGCCAATCGCCTTTCAGCGCATCAAGGATTCCGGACAGCTGGTGTGGGTCGACAGCGTTTCGTTTATTTCTGACCGACCGGGCAAGAACGATGCGCGCGGCTTGTCGGGGGGCGGCGTCACCACGGCATTTCTCATGAACCTGGTGCGGAACGCAAAAAAATCCATTCATATCCAGACTCCCTACCTCGTGACCATGGATGCCAGTAGACAACTCTTTGCCGACGCGGTGAGCCGTGGCGTTGATGTCAAAATACTCACCAACTCGATGTCGTCTACCGATAACCTGGAGGCGTTCAGTGGTTACAAACGAGATCGCGACAAACTCCTCGCCGCGGGTGTGGACATTTATGAGTTCAGGCCAGATGCGGCTATCCGCTTCAAGGTGATGACCGGCGCCCTGCAAAAGGTGATCGATTTCACCCCCATCTTTGGGCTGCACGCGAAATCGATGGTGATCGATGAGGCCATTGCCGTGATCGGCACCTTCAACCTCGATCCGCGAAGCGCCAACCTGAACACGGAATGCGTCGCCGCCATCTACGATGAGAACATTGCCCGCAACTTGTTCCGTGCAATGGACGAGGACATGAAACCTGAAAACGCCTGGCAAACCACCCGCACCTATAACCCCGACGGCGAAGCGGGATGGTGGAAGAATCTCAAGGTATGGTCCCGCGGCATAGTACCAAAATCCGTCCTGTAGCATCTATCTTTGCCGGATGTCTCCCCCGAACCGAATAGCCAGAAGGTTCTTGCCGTGGTTGAGTGCCTGGATACTTATTTCCGGATGCGCACCAGAGCAGGACCAGCTTCCAGTGCAGCAGGCTCCGGCGGCGGTGGTCTATACCGACCCGCCTCAATACGGTTCACCCTTTACCGGCGTGCCGGATACGAAGGACATCGTCCTCTACGAGATCAACCTGAGAGCCTTTAGTACGTCCGGAAATTTTTCCGGCCTCCTCTCCCGCCTCGACTCCATCAAGGCGCTTGGAGTGAACACCATCTGGTTGATGCCTACCTACCCCGTTGGTGAGGTGAAATCCGTCGGGCAGTTGGGTTCCCCCTACGCGGTAAAGAATTACAAGGAAGTGAACCCGGAGTTTGGCACCCTGGCAGACCTGCGGAACTTCGTGGATCAGGCCCACGCGAAAGGCATGGCCGTCATCCTCGACTGGGTAGCCAATCATACCGCATGGGATAACCCATGGATTGAAAATACCACCTGGTATACGCGGGACGGTACTGGGAACATCTCCATCCCTCCCGGCACCAACTGGCAGGATGTTGCCGACCTGAATTTCGGCAGCAACGCCATGCGCCGGGCCATGTTCAACGCCATGAAGTTCTGGATCCTCACTGCCAACGTCGACGGTTACCGTTGTGATTACGCCGACGGTGTCCCTTTCGATTTCTGGAAGGCAGCTATTGATACGCTGCACACCATCCCCAACCGCAAGCTGATCCTCCTCGCTGAAGGCTCACGGCCAGACCATTTTGGCGCCGGCTTTCAGCTGAACTATGCCTGGGAATATTTTGGTACACTCATCAACGTGTACAAAAACAACAACCCGATCACGGACCTGCTTACGGTAAATACAACGGAACAAAGCGGGCTCGCCCCCGGCGTGTTCAAACTGCGTTTCACGTCCAACCACGATGAGGTGGCGTGGAATGATACCCCGCTGGGCTTGTTCAACGGACAGGCCGGGTCCATGGCCGCCTTTGTCCTCACCGCCTACATGGGCGGTGTACCCTTGATTTACAACGGGCAGGAAGTCGGGTGCCCGGTGAAACTTCCCTTCTTCAGCCGCAGCCCCATCGACTGGACCATCAACCCCGGCATGAATGTTACATACAGGAAGCTGATCGCATTTAGGAAGTCCAGCGAAGCGGTAAAGCAGGGATTCATCCAAACGTTTAATCACCCCGATGTGGCAGCGTTCAAGCGTACGCACAACACCGAGCAAGTGCTCGTCATCGTGAACGTGCGCAACGCACCCGTGACCTACACGCTGGATGCGTCGATAGCCAACACGAGCTGGATCCGCACCAGCGACGGAACCACCATAAACCTTTCTACGCAGGTTAGCCTTCAGGCGTATGAGTATCTAATCTTTAAGAAGTAAAAGGTTCCGGAGGATTTGAGGTGGGTAGCTCATGAACCGGCCTTAAGAGACTTGCTGTGGCGGCTGATTTACTTGGTACTTGAGTGTACCAATTTGTATCTTCCACACATCATGGGTGGTAATCTCTATCGTTTGTATAAAGAGGTCGTAGGGTAATGCCGCCTCATCTGCCTCGTTGAGGATTTTGATCGGATGAGAACACCGAGGCTCTCACTTCAATCCTTCTACGAAGTACATATCGACTTCCCCCTTATTCTTCGCTTCAATTTTGCCTCGGTAGGTGCAATGGAATATGTCCTTAACAAATACGTAGGTGCTTCCGGAAATATTCACCTTGCCGGGTTCCCCATGAGACTCCATCCGGGAGGCTACATTCACCGTATCCCCCCAAATATCATAGGCAAATTTCCGGGTACCCACGATGCCGGCAACAACAGGTCCGGTATGAATCCCCAAACGCAATTCAAAGTACAAGTCTCCCGACTGCTCACAGGCGGCCTTTCTCTCCTGCATGAACGCCTGTATTTCCAATGCGGCGCATATCACATCCTTGTGATGCGTATCGTTTGGCACCGGAATACCACCCGCGCACATATATGAATCGCCTATCGTTTTGATCTTCTCAATATTGTATTTGCCCGTTATCCGGTCGAAATGACTAAAGTAATCATGAATTTCGCTTACTAGTTTCTCCGGTGACATTCCTTCTGCTGCCTGCGTGAAATTCCGGAAGTCAGTAAACATGACCGTAACATTATCGAAGCTCTTTGATTTTGCGGAGCCAGTCAGCTTCAACTCTTCGGCAGTGTCTCCAGGCAGAATATTCAAAAGGAGATTATCCGATTTTTGCTTTTCCTCAGAGAGACTGACATTCTTTTTCTTAAGCTGCCGCTCCTGTTGTGCATTCTCTGATCGAAAGTAATTCACGATAAGAAACAGAATCGCAAAAATTGATATGTGGTTCGCGATGTAAACAAATTTTTGCCCCTCGTAAACAAAAATAGGGTCGATAAACCTGGGAAGAAACTTTGCGGTCATGAAGAACGCAAAATTTACAAGGAAGTAGAGCACCACCACACGTGTTGACTTGAAAAAAAGCATAGCAGAAATACCTGTCGTGAAAAAGATATACTCAGCACCATCGCGGCCTCCGCCAGTGACTGCCAGGAACAAGTAAAAGAAGAGATTAAAAATATTGAATATATGACAGGCCAGATTATGCTTACGAAAATAGTTTGCAACGATGAGCGAAGAATAACCTATGATGGCAACTGCGCTCTCGTAAAAAATGTATCGGCCAACATCCTTGTTGAAATAGACTATGAAGTATGGAATGAATACCACAAGCGCCATGGTACTGATCCCATTAATGAGATGGGTTCGCTTCTTGTCGAATAGGCTGGTATCCTCCCGTATCCCAATGTTTATGATCCTGTTCCATACCCTGGAAAGGGGACCAAAAAAATTGGCTGCCTGTTCTCTCACCATGCCGGATTAGTTGTTTGCTACCACGCCCAGGTGTGTGCGCCAATACGTGGTCATGAAAATCTGGTTAGGATCCAGTTGCCCCCGAAGCTTCAGCCAGTCGTTCCACCTGGGATACCTGGATTTCAGATAGTTCACGTTGGTATCTGTAGCAGGAGGTAAATTTTTTCCCCAATGCGGCCGGAATTCATATTTCGCAAACAAATCCCAAAACTCCTGGAAGTACTTCATCGGCTCACCGATATTGGCTGCAAACCAGAGTAAATTAATCCGGATAGAGTCCTGATCGTAGGCCGGGCTTAACCAGAAATCACTTTTCTTGGCTGCAAATATCTCAGTCGTGAAAAAACCCGTGGCCGCATACCCCTTCTGTTCGTATAAATTTTGCATGTCAGTCAGGATGCTGCCTGCCTGATCCATAGGCATCCACATCTCCGCATAGGCCAGGTCGAAAAGGTTGTTGCTGAATTCCACCTTATCCATGGGAAGGCATTTATACCAATAGTCCCAAAAAGTCTTTGCCGGCTTGGAGCTATTGTTGATCGGCATAAAAATATCGATGAGCAACGGGTAAACATAAGGAAACGCTGTTTCGATGCCGGCCTTTATAAGTAGCGCTTTCAATTTCTGTTCACTTGAGCTCTTCCCTACCAAGTCGTTAAACCAGGATGGCCAGCTAGCAATCATGGTAAACCCGGTAGAAGCCACAGCCTCAGCCGGGAAAGTGGAGCCTTCAACGGACGGAAAAATGGAAGTGTACGGCTTAGGTACGAACTTGGCTTGCGTACCGGCCATAGAAGTGAAGTCTGCAGGGCCCATCGTCTTTGCTTTCCAGACAACCGCACGATGCAAGGTCTGGTACGGCCACCACATGGTGCGGGTAAATTCTGTCGTTGAGAAGAACTTTGAAGCCGATAATTTGGATCCGCTCCCGGAACCAAAGAAGTCAAACTCACAGTCCGTCACAGCTGTGGTGGTTTCGGTACCCGTAATTGTGAATGCAGGAACACATTGCAGGGTGACCGATGTAATGATACCCATCAATCCCATGGATACGATCACGCCGTAAAATGGATCGTTTAGGTCCGCGCTCCTTGTGAACGTTTGAATCTTTCCCGTACCATCAACCAACCGCACAGACAAAATGCATTCATCAAAGGAATGAATCATGCTTCCGGCTGATGAACCGGTGGAAATAAACCCAGCCACCGTCTGGTGGGTCTCATCCGCTACGTTGGGAATAGCCAGGCCCTTCTGGTGAAGTTGAAAAAACAGGTTATTATTATCCTTATCCGACGAGGTGTGCGAAGGATCAAATGGATCATAGCCCAGATTGCACCCACCCCCTACCGTCACCTGCATCTTCGTCTCGTCTATGGCTACAGACCGCAACTGGTCCAGTTGCATATTAATATTTTTTCCTGCGGCAGTAGAAGAATATCCATCTGCATAAACAGAACCATCCGCCGATTGTGCGGCACCACGAACCCTAACCTGCAGGTTGTTTTGAATAGCATGCTGAACCAATTCAACAATGTCTGCTTCACTTGTTGGGTGATATAATCCTGTTTGGTCAGGTTGAATCATAATCTCTTCAGGTTTTTAAAGGGTTCATCATTTCAGAACCGCTATATCGAGCTGGGCCCTCCAGTAGTCGTTCACAAATAGTTGATAGGGATCCAATTCATCCCGTAAATTCTTCCAGGCCTGCCACTTTGGATAATTTCCCTGCAAGTAACTCACTCCCTGCTGGCTGTCGGGCGCTGGAAGGTACTTCCCCCAGTGCGGTCTGAATTTGTATGGCGCCAACAATTCCCAAAACTTCTGATAATATTCCCGGGGGTCACCACTGCTGTCGGCATACCAGAAAACATCAATGCGGACCACATCCGTGCCATAGGAAGGGCTAAGCCAGAACATGTTGCTCTTCGTACCGTAGATCTCACAACTGAACTTTCCGGCATTTTCCGGCTTGTCATCGTAAAACTTTTTCAATGCCGCCATCACTTGTTGCGTTTGATCAATGGATATCCAAAGTTCGGTAAACCAAACAGGCATTAACTTATCGCTCATTTGGTTATCCATCGGCAAGCCGGTGTACCACACATCGCAAAACCGCTGCGGCCCATCCGGACCATCCAGCTTAACAAAAATATCCAACACTGCAGGAAAGATCAAAGGATAAAATGATACGTCCACCAGATTGATGAGCGTCTGGGATTTGATATTGTCTCCCATGGCGTTTATCAACCACGTGGGCCACCGGCCCATGGCGGAAAAGAGGAAGTGCGCACCCAGGTTGGCAGGCGTTGGGCTATCATCGATCCATGGTACTTCCTGATATTGTTTTAACGGCTGCGCATCCGGATTAGGATCGTTTGGATACGCCCACTTCTTGGCATCACTTTCCGTAGCCTGCCACGCTTTCCAGACTACCATCTTGTTTACATGCTGCTGCGGCCACCATATCAACCGGGTGTACTGTGTCTCTTCCAAAAACTTTTGCAGACTGGGTTTTGTCCCGTCGTTTGTAAAAAGGGCAATTTCGCATCCATCCTCTGTTGTGGTTGCTTCCTGCCCGGCAATAAAGAATTTTTTATGACATTGGAACGTAGCCGACACGATTATTCCAAACAAGCCGAGGCTGGCGATGCCAACTCCAAAAAAAGGATCATCCGGATTGTTATCAGCAGGCCTCCTAAAAGTGGTGACAGCTGCACCGCTTTTCCCACAGGTGACAATATCAACTGCCATCAATGCATCTTCGAATGAATACGTGCATGATCCTCCTGATGATCCCGTGGAAAGGAAACCGCCGACCGTTTGATGGGTTATGCCCCCAAGATCTGGTATGGAAAGCCCTTGTTGATCCAGTTTGTAGAGAAGTGATTTTTCAAGTGAAGAAATGCCTGTAGGGTCCCATGGATCAGGGCCCAGGTTGCAGCCTGCCTGAACAGTTACCATGGTTCCAGTAATGGCTACCGCATTCAATTTGGAAAGCATGACATATTTGTATTTCCTGCCGTGGCTAGACCCCTTCTCCAGGTCTCCAATCAGCGGAAATGAATGCGCTGAACCGCGCACACATATTATTTCCCCCCCAGTCCGGGCGTCATTTACAAGGGACATTACTTCCGGAATGCTTTCTGGAAGCCAATAGGTAGCCGCATTAATTACTAAACTATCCATCGTATAGACATGTTTTGAAAGAGACCATCACGGAATCCTAGAAAGGTAATTAATAAAGTTGTTTTAAGAAACCGTTTCGTGATAGCCAAAATACCATCCGGTGTGATAAGCACTTTCGGTCTCGTTGTTGTTCATCCGTACAACCTCCGCAACTTTGTCAAACGGTTCATCATCGCGATTTTGGCTGTCGCACTGGCCTTACCAAAAACTTTTTCCAAACTATTAACTGGACTTACCCACTGAATGCCATTTGCCACTGATTACGCAGATTGGCACAGATGATTTGCTCATAAATCAATGAAAATCTGTGCAATCCCCGCCTGAAAGAATTCATTCGGGCAGGTGTGGCTTTTAACAAACCCATTGCATAACTCCAGCTATTAACCAACTTTGGACGTTGCATAGCAGAAACCAACACACACCATGAAATACCCATTGTTACTACTGAACCTCCTTCTCCTGTTGGCTATAAGCGGTCGCAGCCAGGACGTTCCCAAAGAACCTACCGACATTTCTCCCCTCCTGATCGGTGAGAAGATTCCTAACCTCAAACTTTCCAACATCGACGGCAACGAAATCGGTTTGCTGGAATTGGCAGGCCAGAAGCACGCCATCCTCGTCTTCTATCGCGGAGGGTGGTGCCCCTATTGCAATACGCAGATGGCCGAGCTGCAAGCCATCGAACCCGATCTGCTCCGGGAGGGCTACCAGATTATTGCCATCAGCCCCGACTCGCCCGAAAGCCTGAAGGCGTCGGTAGACAAGAACAAATTGAACTACACCTTGCTCAGCGACAGTAAGTTGGAGGCTGCGCGCGCTTTCGGACTAGCTTTTGCAGCTCCTGAAAGATATGCCGACATGCTTTTGAAAGCCTCGTCCAACCTGAATAAAGGAGTCCTTCCGGTACCTGCGGTATTTGTGCTCAACAAGCAGGGTGAAATCCTCTTTGAGTACATCAACCCAAACTATAAGAAGCGGCTCAAGGGCTCCTTCCTGTTGACTGCTGCCAGGGAGTTGAAAGAGTAAACATCCAAAGCGTCCTTCAAAAAAAATGTTTTGGTAATTGTAACAGGAGTTCCAAACTCTCCTATAACTTTATGGCCCGATCAACAATTTTTGTTATCGGTTACACTTTAACCAATTAATCAGTCTGAACCATGGCAAAGAAGAAAGCAAAAAAAGCTGCTAAAAAAGCAAAAGGAAAAAAGCCCGTTGAGAAAGTAAAGAAGGCCAAGAAAGCAACCACAAAACCGGCAAAGAAGGCGACCAAAAAGAAGGTTGTCCGTAAGAAACCAGCGGCCCGAAAGACTGCGCCGATGGTCATGCCTACGCCCGGTACTTCCATGGGAGGCGCGCTGGGTCCTATGTAACCCTCTGTTTTTCAATGACTTGGATAAGAGCGGCGCGTGCCGCTCTTATCATTTTGTACCTTCCAGACCGTGCACCCCAGGAAATCCCTCACCATCGCCTTCCTCGCCGTTGTGCTTCTCGCAGCAGCAGTCATCCAAAGCCAGCGACCGTACTACAATTGGGACATGTTCCCCTACATGGCGATCGTCTTGGACGATCCGGCTATCCCCTTCGCAACAACGCACCGCGACGTGTACCGTACCGCCGAAGAACTGCTCCCGCCCGGCGATTACCAGGCCATCTCTCAGCGACAGCCCGAACTGATGAACGATGCCGCAGCGTTTGAGGACATCCTGAAATACTTCCGGATCAAACCGGGATACAATGCCGTCGTCTCCCTTCTACATAGGATGGGTTTCAACCTCGTCGCCGCGACATACCTTCCTTCCACGATCAGTTATTTCGTGCTGGGGTGTATGCTACTCGTCTGGGGCATGCGGGTCGGGCCGCCTCTCCTGGCTGCAGTCAGCACCTTCTCGATTATGCTTTCCCCCCTGGTGCTCGACCTGGCCCGCTATTCTTCACCCGACTTGCTTTGCGCCGCTGTCTCTCTCGGTGGATTGGTGCTGGTGGTTGGGTCTAGTCCCCGCACCGGCCTCGCCCTGATGACTGCGGCAATCCTGTTTCGTCCCGACGCCCTGATCCTTCTGGTACCGGTCGCCCTGGCGCAGGCCTATTCCGGGCAGATCCGCTGGACTGTTGCCGGTGTGTTCATCTTCGCAGGTGCCGGCATGACTGCCCTCATCCTCGTTGACATGACGTTGATTCTGGAATTCCTCCTTCCGACCATGCCTTTCGGAAGCAACATCCCGGGGCAACACTATCTGCCCGGCCTTATCCAGGGGCTCGGCTCCGTGCTTCACTCCTACACGTTGGTTTTTATGGGACTCGGGGTTATAACGCTGGCCATCCGGCGGCACGCTTTAACCGATAACGGTTCATTGCTGGTGCTCGCGGCCATCAGCTCCATGGTTGTTCGTTACCTGCTCCACCCCGTGATTGAAGACCGGTTTCATTTGCCTGCCTATTTATTGATCTACCTGATTTTAGTCGAAACGGTCGTTGAAAAACTGTACCCGGCCTCCTCCCGGACTTAGATCAAAAAGTTATCTTGCACACACGAATCCGCCATGTTCAATTTCCTCTTCAAATTCCGCAGCTCACTCACACGGTCAGAGCTCCAAAAAGAGAAGACCAAAGACTACCGCAATGTGGTGCTCATCCAGATCATCATTATCGTCTTTGGCCTTACCCTATCCGGGCCCATTCTGGAGGATTCAAAGAGTGACCTGTCAAAGTTTATCATTACGGTTTTCTCATTTTTCGGCGCCCTGTACACCTATCTGTTATGTGACCTGCTCCGGAACTTTACCTCCAACAAGACCTTGCTCACCATCATTTTCACGTTGCTGTTCATCACGATCGGAATCGGCATCCTTTCAGAATTTCCTTACTACCGGGTCATTGAAGTTGAAAACCGCCAGGCGCTCCTCCTGGCCGTGCACGGCCTGCTTTTCCCGATCGAAATCACCGTCATTGCCTTCGCGATTCGCGATATCTTCTCAGGAAGCAACCTCACCCCTGACAAGTTGTGGGGGGCCGCCTGTGTTTTCCTCATGGTGGGAATTTCCTTCGGAAGTCTGTTTGACCTGCTCACGATCGCCAATCCGGGTGGCTTGGGAGCCACCATCGAGCTTGGCTTTCCCAACTACTCGGAATGTGTGACCTATAGCTTTTGCATTCTGGGCGGCGTTGACCCCGGATTGGAGCCCACCAAGCTCATCCGGAATATCAGCACCATTGAGGCGGTGTGGGGCACCCTGTACGGGATGCTCATCATCGGCAAATTATTGAGCCTTCCGAAAATGGAAGACGCCCCGGCTAAGTGACCCGGGAGCATACGGGCAAACCAACCGTAATTCACTACCTTAGCAAGTCGAACATAACTGAATAAAAACTATGAATAACCGCAAATTACCTTTGATCGTTTTAGGCATTATCAGCTTCATCGTGTTAATGGCGCTGTCATCCAGCCTGTTTTACACCGTCCAATCTACTGAACGCGCGATCGTCTTCTACCCGTTTGGCAAGGGACTTGACGTTGAAAACGTCATTGATCAGGGCACGCACATGAAGGCGCCCTGGAATGACGTGTATACCTACAAAGTCAATGAAATGTCTTCGGATGAAAATATGGATGTCCTGGACAAGAATGGCTTGTCCATCCATGTGGACATCACCGTCCGGTACTTCCCTATCCCGGAAAGAATTGGAACCCTACACCTGAAGTTCACCCAATCCTACGTAGACGTGCTCGTGATCCCAGAAGTACGCTCTACCGTTCGCCAGGTGATGGGCCGTTACACGGCCGAAGAAATCTACTCCACCAAGCGCGCCGAAGTGGAATTGTCCATCAAAGCAGAGACGGAAAAAGTTCTCAGCGTCAACTTCGTGACCGCTACTGCCGTGCTCGTTCGTTCCATCATGCTGCCCGAGCAGATCAAGGGCGCCATTGAGAATAAGTTGCAGCAGGAACAGGAGGCGCTCGCCTATCAATTCAGGCTTGACAAAGAAAGAAGCGAAGCCGAACGTAAACGGATTGCTGCCGAAGGTGAGTCCAGGGCAAACAACATCATCAACAACAGTTTGACCGATAAGTTGCTGAAAATGAGAGGTATAGAAGCTACTTTGGAGCTCTCCAAATCCCCCAATACCAAAATAATTGTAATCGGTTCGGGAAAAGACGGCATGCCGTTGATTCTAGGAAACAATTAAATTGGGAAAAGCATTTCCAACTCCAAGAACACGGGTTTATTTTAGAGAAAATTAGAATATCATGGCAAAAACAGCACAACTAATCCTCGACGGAAAGACGTATGAATTTCCGATTATCGTGGGGACTGAAAATGAAGAAGGTATCGATATCAGCGACTTGCTCGAGAAGACCGGGGCAGTGACCCTGGACCTCGGCTATAAAAATACCGGTGCAACAAAAAGCGCCATCACTTTCCTCGATGGGGATAAAGGGATTTTGCGCTACCGCGGATATTCCATTGAGGACCTCGCGGAGAAGTCGACCTTTCTGGAAGTCGCCTACCTGCTCATCTTCGGAGAACTTCCCATGAAGGATCAACTTGATAAGTTCACCGGCGACATCCGGTCGCGCACGCTGGTTCACGAGGACATCAAGAAAATCCTCGACGGCTTCCCGTCAACCTCTCATCCGATGGGTGTCTTAGCCTCCCTGTTTTGTGCGCAGACCGCCTTTTATCCCGAATCCCTGGATCCCAACCGCGCGCAGGAAGGCGTTTACCTCAGCATCGTCCGCGCACTGGCCAAGATGCCGACGTTTGCTGCCTGGTCGTATAAAAATGCCATTGGACATCCGGTCAATTACCCTGACAATTCGCTCGACTATTGCTCCCGGTTTTTGAAAATGCTGTTCGCCCATCCGGCCGAGCAGTATGAGGTGGATCCTGTTGTGGTAGATGCCCTGGATAAATTGCTGATCCTGCACGCCGATCACGAGCAAAACTGCTCCACCTCAACCGTGCGGATCGTAGGATCCTCCAGAGCAAGCATTTACTCGTCCGTTTCCGCAGGGATCAACGCCCTCTGGGGGCCCCTGCACGGCGGTGCCAACCAGGAGGTAATCCTCATGCTGGAAGCTATCCGCAAGGATGGCGGCGATACGGAAAAATGGATCAACAAAGCCAAAGACAAGAACAGCGGCTTCCGCCTCATGGGCTTCGGCCACCGGGTGTATAAGAATTTTGACCCGCGCGCCAAAATCATCAAGAAGGCAGCCGATGATGTGCTCAAGAAACTGGGCGTCAACGATCCGATCCTCGACATCGCCATCAAACTCGAAGAGGTGGCCTTACGTGATCCGTATTTTATCGAGCGCAAATTATATCCCAACGTAGACTTCTACTCGGGGATAATCTACAGGGCCCTCGGCATCCCGGTAGACATGTTCACCGTCATGTTCGCCATCGGTCGTCTCCCCGGATGGATTGCCCAATGGAAGGAGATGCGTGAAAACAAGGAGCCCATTGGTCGGCCACGTCAGATTTACGTGGGTCAGAAACATCGGAAGTACACGACCATCGAAAAACGCTGAGGAGTGGCGCTTCCCGACGACTTTCAGGCAGCCCAGGCGCGCTCCAAACAACTTACGCGCCGGCCCTCCAACGAGGAGTTGCTTGACCTGTACGCCCTTTTTAAACAGGCTACCGACGGGGATGCGACCGGTCACCGTCCAGGGGGATTCGACTTCAAGGCCATTGCCAAGTTTGATGCCTGGTCTGCCAAAAAGGGAAAAACCAAAGACCAGTCCATGCAGGAGTACGTCGATCTCATGGCCAGACTGGAGAAGGAATACAACTAGCCGTTTTTCATTGCACCTGTTTTATCATCCGGATCCAAAAGCAGGAGTTCTTTCGCCCGAGGAATCCCGCCACGTGAAAACGCTGCGCCTGCGCCAGGGTGATGCGATCGAACTCTGCGACGGGCATGGAAGTTTTTTTCATGCAGCCATCACAAAACTAGATCCACATGGAACGTCGGTAGTGATTCAGAAGCAGGTGACTGCCCCCGGACGAGAATACTCCATTCACCTGGCCATCGCCCCCACCAAGAATATGGACCGCATGGAGTGGATGGTGGAAAAGTGCACTGAGGTCGGGGTAAATAAGATATCCTTTATACAGTGTCAGACGTCCGAACGTAAGAAACTCAATTTGGACAGACTTTTTAAAATTGCTGTGAATGCCATGAAACAATCGCAACAGGCCTGGCTTCCAGAACTGGTGGGCATTTCTGAATTGTCTAAGTTTCTTGCCGATTGCACCGAGCCTGATCGATTCATAGCCAATGTTGATGAGACGAACCCTCACCACCTTTCGGCGATGGCAAAACCTAAAGGGCATTATGCCATACTGATTGGTCCGGAGGGAGATTTCGTCGAACATGAACTGGACATGGCCCAAGGGGCGGGCTTCGTTAGAACAAGCCTAGGCCCTACCCGTCTCCGAACAGAAACTGCCGGATTGTACGGGGTGATAGCGTTGAATATGATAAACAACCAGTCCACTTCTGGACGCAATTAGGTTTCGCTGGCTTCTAATGCCAGAATCCACATTCTTGTAACGCTAATAGTCGCTAACCTCCAAGACATCGTGGAAGTTGAAAATCGCAACATTTATCCCAAAAGTAATATCGTGCGTAGTGAATTGCGTGCCAACTGAATTGTTGGTAGGCAACTCAAATACATAACCCAGTCGGTAATGGGCAAACTTGAACTTTGCAAGAAACCCAAAGGTGTTAAGGTTCCGTGTTAAGGCTCCCACTGTATATCGCTCATCGATGCTAAATTGCAGATTAACATCCGTAGACAAGGGAGACCCTGAAACTCCCCGAATCAGAACACCTGGCTTAAACCGCACCACGGAGGTTATATGGAATACATACGATACGAAACCGTAAAAGTGTTGTGAATACAATTCCGTCCCAACATTGTTAAACGTTTCCTTTGTTTTGATCAGTCGTGGAACCGAGAGTCCCGCAAAAAGTCGATCTCCTTTAATAATTACACCCGCCCCGAAGGTCGGCTTGGTAATGTTCTGACTTCCCGAAAACAATGGATCACCCGGGTCATGTGGGTTCAAGACCGTATTATCGCTTCTGAAATTCATGATTCCTGCCTGAAGACCAAACGAAATAAGTTGATGTTTTTGAAGATTGATTCTGTACGCGTACGTACCCTGAACAAGTGTGTTCCTGTATTCGCCAACCTTGTCTTGAGAAACGATGAGGCCTGTCCCCATCACGTTGTTCAGGAGGCTCAAGTGAGCCGTCACCGAAACGGTTGTAGGGCTTCCATCAAAACCAGCCCATTGATTTCGGTAGCCAACCATTATGTTGAAATACTTGTTCATCCCAGTGTAGGCCGGATTGATCAGGAACGGGTTATTGAGGTATTGCGAGTACAACGGATCAACCTGCCCCAGCGCTGCAGAGCTGACCAGCCAAAAAATCAATAAAATGAAATTCTTGCCCATTATATTCATTTCTTCAGACTCAAGAATCCGCTAATGGTTTCCCGACCGCTGATGAATTCAATCTTGTAGAAATAGACTCCACTGGAAAGTTGATTGCCGCCATTTCCAAATCCGTTAAACCGCCGCGAGGAGTTGTCGTAATTTTCGACCTCAAATACTTTATCCCCCCACCGGTTAAATATGCTCACTTTGTTTCTTGGCTCCACAAAGTTGATGTTCCTGATTATAAAGTAATCGTTGAGGCCATCCCCATTTGGTGAAATGGCATTGTGAACTATCAGGTCGCCCTCAACCTGAATGGTCAAAACCTGTCTTACGCAGGCACCCATCAAATCGCACACTTCAATGGTAAGATTATCCAATCCTGTGAATTGGTTAGAGGAGTAATCGACGGTAAGCGTCAAGGCTGCGTCGATAAACGCGACCGCCTGACTGACTGGCGCTACGACGATGGCTATTGAATTGAAATCAATGTTATCATTCAAGTCTGAAATCAGCGGAAGGAGATCAATCTGTATCATGGTTCCTGTTTGCGTCAGTATGGGCGAAGCAGGCACAACCACCACAGGAGGCTCATTCAATATCGTGATCGCAATTCTTTCCGTATCACACAAGCTGCATTGATTGCAAAGCTGAAAGTCAATCAAATCAGCGCCCACTGTCCCGGGATTTGGTATGTAGTCGATTGACAGGTCAGGTTTTATCGAGGTAAGACCTTTTGCTCCTGCTTGTTGTATGTTAACGGTAACCACGTCGCCAGGACTGATCGCTGCCGGCGAGATCACATCCAAATTTACTACCTGCTGCACCCTGGCATTTGTGGTTAAGGGAGCCGCGGACACAGGTTGTGAAATAGTGACCGTAATCTGAGAAGTAGCAAACGTGCATGGACCCGCGCCATCCGGATCATCTGTTATCAGTGTAAGGTCAAATGTTCCGCTCACAGCGTCATTCGGGCCTGCCGAATAGGTTGCATTCAATAAGGCAGCATTATTAAACAATCCATCACCGGAGGTCATCCACGTTGACGAGGTTGCGGTTCCGCCAATAATCCCGCTCAATGTTAGCGTACTGGCCGGGCACACCGGACGATCGCTACCCGCATTGGCTGTTGGTCGCTGCGTCACAGTCAGGTTCATCGTGGATATCCCCGCAACGCAGCCTCCAGGCGGGTCGTCTGTAGTAAGCGTGATCGGAATCAATCCGGCGCCCGCATCGCTCGGGCCCGGAGCATAGATTGCAGTCAAACTGGTAGGATCGTCAAATGTCCCACTTCCAGACGTGGACCAGGATGCGCTCGTGGCAGACCCTCCAAACGAACCGCTGAGGCTCGCAATACTGCCCTCGCAAATTGTAAAGTCTGGCCCTGTAAAAGCAGTAGCTGAATTCACAATGTTAACGTTTGTCGTGAAAGAACTGGTGCACCCGGAACGGTCAATAGTCAACATGGCCAGGTATGACCCTGTAACGGCATAAACATACGACGTGTTCCCGGCCGTCATATCATCAATGGTCCCGTCTCCATCAAAATCCCAGCCATAGGCATCGCCCACGAGTACGTTCGTTGAGAGGTCTGCGAACGTCGTCGGGTTTCCCTGACAATCAGCTGCAACGGAAAAATTTGCTGCAGCGCCTGAACAAACAATAAACGTCACCGTATTTGTTTTGCTCCAAAAAAGATTACTGTCCTTTACACGAATAAATAAACTATGGCCGCCTATTGCCAATGGATTGGTGTCAATTGAAAGTGGTTCATCGATTGCGCTTTGAGGGGGAACTATTAGCTGCTGTATAGCCAAACCGATACCTGGATCGACGTCAATGGCATATTCATAATTGACAATGAGTCGGCTGTCATCGATGAAAAAAGCTTTTGATTCTGCTTGCCCCCACAAATTATTTTCGTCCTGAGCCCGAATAAAAATTACATGAAGGCCATCCGACAGGCTTCCAGTTGCAATGCTTTGAAGCATATTGATATTCCCTGCGGGTGTTAATGGCACTGTTATGCCGCTTCCTACGCTGGGATCCACATCAAAAAAGTACTCTAAATTGATAAGGTTATTCTGCATGGCACCAGAGGAAAGGTTAACGTAAAACGGTTTGCTTTCTGAAAGACCCCAAATCCCCCGGTCATCCTGCGCGCGCACGGTAATTAAGTGAAATCCTTCCGCCAAAGGAGAAGTCGGTACATTCTCCAGAATATTCAAGTTGATGGCTGGCGTGATCGGTATAGCAACGCCAAGTCCCCTACCCGGGTCCGCGTCAATGAAATACTCCATCGCCACAATATTATTCTGAATGATGGTGGATGACTGATTGACATAAAACGGCTTGCTTTCAAAAAGGCCCCAAATCCCCCGGTCATCCTGCGCGCGAACGGTAATCAAATGAAATCCTTCCGTCAATAAAGCAGTCGGTACATTTTCCAAAATATTTAGATTGATTGCTGGCATGATTGGTATGGCAACTCCAAGTCCCCTACCCGGGTCCGCGTCAATGAAATACTCCATCGCCGCAATATTATTCTGAATGATGGTGGATGACTGATTGACATAAAACGGCTTGCTTTCAGAAAGGCCCCAAATCCCCCGGTCATCCTGCGCGCGAACGGTAATCAAATGAAATCCTTCCGTCAATAAAGCAGTCGGTACATTTTCCAAAATATTTAGATTGATTGCTGGCGTGATTGGTATGGCAACTCCAAGTCCCCTACCAGGGTCCGCATCAATGAAATATTCCATCGCCGTAATATTATTCGCCACCGTGGTCGTGGACTGGTTAACATAAAACGGCTTGCTTTCTGATATACCCCAGGTGCCCCTGTCATCCTGTGCGTGCACGGTAATCAAGTGAAATCCTTCCGCCAGAGAAGCAGTTGGTACATTCTCCAGAATATTCAGGTTGATGGCTGGCGTGATCGGTATGGCTACGCCAAGTCCCCTACCCGGATCCGCATCAATGAAATATTCCATGGCCGTAATATTGTTCTCCACCGTGGTGGTTGACTGATTAACATAAAACGGTTTGCTTTCTGATAAACCCCAGGTGCCCCTGTCATCTTGTGCCCTTACGGTAATCAGGTGAAATCCTTCCGCCAATGAAGCGGTCGGTACATTCTCCAGAATATTCAGGTTGATGGCTGGTGTAATCGGTATGGCAACGCCTAGTCCCCAGCCCGGATCCGCATCAATGAAATACTCCATGGCAGTAATATTGTTCGCCACCGTGGTAGTTGACTGATTAACATAAAACGGCTTGCTTTCTGAAAGACCCCAAACACCGAACTGATCTTGCGCACGAATCGTGATAAGGTGAAACCCCTCAGCCAATAAAGCGGTCGGAACATTTTCAAGAATATTCAGGTTGATGGCTGGCGTGATTGGTATGGCAACTCCAAGTCCCCTACCAGGGTCCGCATCAATAAAATATTCCATGGCCACAATATCATTTTGTGATGAAGGCGCTGAAAGAGCCACAAAGAAAGGTCTGCTTTCAGGCAATCCCCAAACTCCAAATTGATCTTCCGCTCGCACCGTGATTACATGGAAGCCCAGGGTGAGTGAAGCGGTGTTAACATTTTCCAAAATATTGATAGTTGGGCTTGCCGTTAAAATGGATGTACCATTTCCCCGACCCGGATCAGCATCAATAAAATACTCGATCCGGATAATATTGGGCTGCGCGATAGCAGAAATACTGCCTACCCAAAAAACAAAAAACCAAAGCCTCCTCATGTCTACAAGAAGGTCCGCTTAGTTACCCTTTGCTTTAATCTGAACGGGCAGGTTGGTTCCCTTGAGCACCATCGTGGGCAGTGTTAACGATCGTATAAGAGGAATGAGCGTGCCGTCCAACTTCATGGGAGAGGTGCCCCCGAATACACCCATATCTGTGCCCCCCTCTCCTGCTCCAATAGCTGGTGATGGAGTCACCGTATTTAAAGTAGGGTCGAAAGTAGCAAAGTCGATACCGTAGTTGAATGGTACGTTCGCCATGAGCGGGTTGACACTTTCAATATTCCCTACCTTGGTATTCCCATTAGTTGCCGGAAAAGTGCATGTGTTGCATATAAAGGATAAATTATATTCAAAGGTGTTATTAGACACAGTACCTGTGAAGTTTACAGCCATGCCAACAAAAATATTGTTCTTAACTGAGTTCCCGTGAAAATTTTCAAATGCTCTGTCATTCACCTCTCCTCCAATGAATAGGTTATTTTCTACGCTTGTCCCATTGTTTGCTGTAATACTGCCCTCTCCGTTGCTAATCTTTGTGTAAATAACATTGTTGGCTATAACCACATTCGAATGAAAATTTAATAGCAAGTCTATTGTTTCATCTGTTCCGGCCTCTGCGCCAGAGCCAATTACATTATTCCGAATTATCAAATTAGATAGCGTCGTGGCATTTGTGGTATGCTGAATCCGGAAAATGTTACTGTTTTCGATCAATAAATTGTTGAGCGCACCGGCAGTTCCTCCGAGATTGAGGACGGTGGTTATGTGCAACCCGGAAATCCTGGTGCCCGTGGCAGCAGGCTCGGTTATGTTTACCGTACTGACAATAGATCGCTCATTTCCATCCGTATCCGGATTCAGTCCGATACCAAATATGTTAAGCCTTCGGTCTATGGTGATCGCACCGTAGTCAACGGAGCTCCTCGTGACATGTATAATATCACCTGCCACGATGGTGGCGTCAGCAATGGCATCTTGAAATGCTGTCAGCCCGGTATAAACCTTGACTCCCCCGATAGCGCCGGGGTTGTTGTCAACCGTGTAGATGGTTTGCCCATACATGTTTGCCATGCACAAGAGCAAAATCCCAATTAAGAATGGTACCTTTTTCATGATTATTAAGTTTGGTAAAACAAGAAAAACTGTCTTCGTTGATAATATGATGCCAGAAGAAATTCTAGCATGAGAAAATTTCTAATTTCCCTTTGGAGGATCTAAATAGGCCCTGAGAGCGTCCAGCGTCAATAGTATATTTTCAGAAGTCGCAATAATTTCTACTTCCGAGTGCGGTGATACCCGATTCAGGAGTGATTCGGTAGGGAAATGGCGCGGGAAGAAGCGTCCAATGATAGAATAAACCCTACCAGAGATGGAATTTGGAAATTCCATGGTCTATAAAGATCGACAATTTTCTTCAAAATTCCAGAGGATATTTCGAGCAACTCCTGGGGCATTTTGGGCATTAAAATTTTCTCAACCAAGAGCGTGTTCATTCACAAAATAAACAGGAATCTCCGCTGTTGCATTTGCATGCTAAACCCCATATTTGAGGATATGAATGCCGCTGAAGCAAAGAAGTCCATCCTGGAACTGATCGATAAAATAAACTATCACAGCGTTCTGTATTATCAAAAAAGCAAAACAGAAATTACGGACCAGGCGTTTGATACATTGTTGGCTGAACTAGCCAGCTTGGAGGACCAGTTTCCCCAACTTCGACAACCAGACTCTCCTACCCTGCGCGTAGGCGGCACGATCTCCAAAGAATTTGACACGGTTGTGCATCGCTACCCTATGCTGTCCCTGGGCAACACCTACTCGGAGGAAGAGCTTCGCGATTTTGACGGACGCGTTGAGAAAGGACTGGATGGTGCTTCATACGAATATTTCTGTGAACTGAAATTTGACGGCGTCTCCATCAGTTTGGGATACGAGCAGGGCGCTCTGGTACGCGGCGTCACGCGCGGCGACGGCGTACGTGGGGATGACGTCACCAACAACGCCCGCACCATCCGCTCCATTCCGTTACGTGCACGGGGGAAAGAGCTGCCAGCCTCCTTTGAAGTGCGCGGAGAAGTATTTCTGCCCAAGAAAGTATTTGAACAGCTCAACAAGGAACGTGAAGACATCGGGGAAGAGACGTATGCCAACGCGCGGAACACGGCGTCCGGAACCCTCAAGATGCAGGACTCGGCCACGGTTGCCAGGCGCAAACTTGATTGCTTTACGTATTTCCTCCTGGGCGAGAAGATTGGCGTGACTACGCACGAAGAGGGAATCAAAAAACTGGAAAGCTGGGGATTCAATGTCTCCCCTACGTACCAAAAGTGCAAGGACATCAACGCCGTGCTGGCATACATCCACCATTGGGAATCACGGCGCGGGGAGTTGCCCCTGGAGACAGACGGTGTCGTCATCAAAGTAAACAACCTGCAGCAACAGCAGATTCTGGGTTACACCGCCAAGAGTCCACGGTGGGCCATCTCCTTCAAGTACAAAACGCAAAGCGTCAGCACCCAGCTGAAGGGCATCACCTACCAGGTAGGCCGCACGGGCGCGGTTACGCCGGTCGCAGAACTGGAACCGGTACTCCTCGCCGGCACTACCGTGAAGCGCGCCTCGCTGCACAACGCCAACGAAATTGCCCGCCTGGACCTCCGCATCGGTGACACCGTTTTTGTTGAGAAGGGCGGAGAAATCATCCCCAAGGTCACCGGCGTCGACAAGTCTAAACGGAGTACAGCCAGCAAACCGGTGAAATACATTACCAAGTGCCCGGAATGCGGGACTGGTCTGGTGCGCAAAGAAAGTGAAGTCGCCCACTATTGTCCGAACGCGAAAGGTTGCCCACCGCAGATCACGGGCCGCATTGAACATTTCATTCAGCGCAAGGCCATGGACATTGACTCCCTTGGAGAGATGACCATCAAGCAGTTGTTTGAAATGGAACTCATTCAGGGGCCCGCCGACCTGTACGACCTGAAGCGCGAAGATGTGTTGAAACTGGAGGGGTTTAAAGAGTTGTCCGCCAAAAACCTCCTGGCCGGGATTGAAGCATCCAAAGCCACCCCCTTTGAATCGGTGCTCTTCGCCATCGGCATCCGGTACGTGGGCAAGACGGTGGCTGAAAAACTGGCCCGCCATTTCAAAACGATCGATACGATCATGAAAGCCAGCCTCGAGGACCTGCTGGAAGCTCCGGAAGTGGGTGACATCATTGCGCAAAGCGTCGTTGCCTACTTCGCGGATGCGGAGAACAGGAAGCAGATTGAACGGCTTCGCAAGGCCGGTCTTCATATGGCGTCGACCCATAAAGAACCGAAAAAAGTAAGCGATGCCCTGGAAGGTAAGTCCTTTGTCGTATCAGGAACGTTTGAACACTTCGGGCGGGACCAGATCAAGGAAGTGATCGTCGCACACGGTGGCAAGGTTCTTTCGGGCGTCTCCGCCAAATTGGACTATTTGGTGGCCGGGGAGAACATGGGTCCGGCCAAACGGGACAAAGCTGAAAAGCTCGGTGTCAAAATTATTTCAGAAGGAGAATTCCAAAAGATGCTGAAAGGCTGACAGGTTCGGGAAATTTGCGATAATTTAGCCACACAACCCTACAGACTTGAAACTGACTTTTTTAAAGTGGAGAACCCAATCGGCCTTGCTCAAGAACAAGAGTTTACGCGCCAGCACACCGTATCGGAAATCCAACCTGATTGGAATTATTTTCAGCGTAGAGGATCGTCAAAAGCATGATGATGTCAAAGAGTTCATCAAGCACCTGGAGGCGGACGGAAAGCAGGTGCAGGTCCTTGAATTTTTACCAAAAAGAAAAGAGAACCACGAATTTCTGTTCGACTTCTTCTCGGATGAGAACCTCACCTTCATGGGAAAAATTAATAATGCCAAGGTGGAACAGTTCAGCAATACCCCTTTTGACTACCTCTTTTATATCGACCGTGAACCAAATCCGCTGGTTCTCAGCATCCTTGCCAGGAGCCGGGCCCATTGCCGCGTGGGCAAGCACCACGAAGGCAGCGAACTCTATTTTGAATTCATGATTGACAGCAACGGCACGCTGAAAGGGCTCATGGACAACATGTACAAGTACACCAAGCAGCTTCGTTAACATGAAAACATTACACGGCACCGGGGTCGCCCTGGTCACTCCTTTCAATAAGTCGGGCGACATTGACTACGCGTCTCTCAAAAAAGTGCTCGTGCATACCTCGAAGGGCGTTGACTACTACGTCGTGCAGGGCACCACCGGAGAATCGGTGACCCTTTCCAAAGAAGAAAAGAAGAAAGTCCTCGCCTTTGTGATCCGCAACAACCCGAAGAAACTTCCCATTGTATACGGAATTGGCGGCAATAACACGGGATCCGTTTTGGAAGAGATTCAGGCTACGGATCTCCGGCAGGTGGACGCCCTTCTTTCCGTCAGCCCGTATTACAATAAACCGTCCCAGGCCGGAATCGCACAGCACTTCTCCGTAGTGGCGGATGCCAGTCCCGTCCCCGTCATACTCTATAATGTCCCCGGCCGCACGGCCTCCAACCTGACGGCAGAGACCACCTTGCGGCTGGCCAGACACAAAAACATCATCGGTATCAAGGAGGCCTCCGGGAACCTCGAACAGTGTATGAAGATTGCAAAAGATAAACCGCCCGGGTTCTTGTTGATATCCGGCGACGACCTGCTGACCCTTCCCATGTACACCATCGGAGGAGTGGGCGTCATCAGCGTTCTGGCCAACGCATTCCCGGTACTATTCCGGAAAATCAGGGGCTTTGCGCTGAGCGGGGATTTTGTAAAAGCGCAGCGCGAACTTTTTAAATTGGTGGATATCAACGGGCCGATGTATGAGGAAGCCAACCCGGTAGGCATCAAACAACTTCTCCACGAGATGGGCATTTGCCAGCCTTTTGTGCGAATGCCGCTGCTCGCCGCTTCGGAGGGACTCAGCAAAAAAATCGCTACGACCTATGCTGCCATGAAAAAAGGACCACGGTAAACCATGGTCCTTTCCCTTGTAGTCTGTGACTACTATTCCAAATAAGACGACTACTTCGTCTCCTTGTTCTTCAGCTCCTGCACTTCCGCACGGATTGACTGCGCAAGATTTTTGAGGTCTTGCATACCCTTGCGGACACGTGTTCCAGCGGCGCTATTGCCTTTGTTGTAGAATTTGTCAGCATCAAGCTCGACATCGGCAATAAGAGCCTTAAGTTCTTCAAATTTTTTCATTGCTATTAGTTTTTGGTTATTACGAGGGATTTTCTGGCCGCTAAGTTATGCAAAAAGCCTTAAATACAAGCAGAAAACGATATTTTTTACATTCCTTTGGTCACCGTCACCAACTCTTCCTTCCGGTAAAAGCCGTCGTCAAGCTTGTGTTTAAGCTTGGAAAAGGCCACTAAAGTCTGCTCTACATCAGCCATGGAATGGGCTGCCGTAGGGATGATCCGGAACATGATAACATCCTTAGGGACAACGGGATACACAATTACAGAGCAGAAAATGTGGAAGTTCTCCCGCAGGTCCATGGACATGTTTGCCGCCTCCCCGACACCCCCCTTGAAAAGTACCGGCGTCACCGGGGATTTGGTAGATCCCAGGTGGAACCCTCTGTCGCGGAGTCCCTGCTGAATTCCGTTGACAACCTTCCAAAGTTGCTCCTTCAACTCCGGTCTTGTCCGCAGAAGTTCAAGCCGTTTCATCCCGCCAATGACTAGCGGCATGGGAAGACTTTTCGCATAAATCTGTGAGCGCATGGTATAGCGCAGGTACTTGAGAATGTGCTCGTCACCGGCGATGAATGCACCGATGCTGGCCATTGATTTTGCAAAAGTGGAGAAGTAAATATCGATCTCATCCTGAACACCCAATTCCTCACCGGCGCCTGCACCTGTCTTTCCCATCGTCCCAAAACCATGAGCATCGTCGACGAACAGCCGGAAGTTGTATTTCTTTTTCAACGCTACAATCCCATTCAGGTCACCCATATCGCCAGACATCCCAAAGACACCCTCGGTAATTACCAAGATTCCCCCGCCGGTTTCATTCGCCAGTTTGGTTGCCCGCTGCAGCTGTTTTTCAAGGTTTTCAATGTTGTTGTGCGGGTAAACGAAGCGCTTGCCCATGTGAAGGCGCACCCCGTCAATGATGCAGGCGTGGCACTCCGCATCGTAAACGATCACGTCCTTGCGGTCTACCAATGCATCGATAGTTGACAGAACGCCCTGGTATCCAAAATTCAAGAGCATAGCATCCTCCTTCCGAACAAATTCGGCAAGTTGTTTTTCAAACTCCAGGTGCATCACTGAATTTCCCGACATCATGCGTGCTCCCATGGGGCTCGCCAGTCCGTATTTCGCAGTAGCGTCGGTATCGGCCTTCCGAACTTCCGGGTGGTTTGCCAGCCCCAGGTAGTTGTTCAAACTCCAATTGAGAACCTCACGTCCCATAAAATTCATCCGGGGACCAATTTCGCCCTCCAGCTTGGGAAAGAAAAAATAATCGTCAGGCAGGTGGGAATACTTGGCCAACGGGCCGGCTTCCATCTTTAGTTTTGAGAACAGATCAACCATGGGTAGGGATTATGTCTATTAAAATTTCGGCAAAAATAACGAAAAAAACCAATGTCCAAGGGTTTTACCCCCTCCCAGCCCTATTCTTACCATTTAAGAATTTATTCCTAGCATTGTGGAACCCATGAAACGCCGAAAGATCAACAAACTGCTTGTAGCAAACCGTGGCGAAATTGCCCTGCGTGTGATGCGAAGTGCCCGCGAAATGGGCATCAAAACCGTCGCCGTTTACAGCGAAGCCGACCGGCAGGCGCTCCATGTCCGGTTTGCTGACGAATCCATTTGCATCGGCGCTCCACCCTCCTCCGAATCATACCTCCGTCGCGACAAGATCATCGCCGCAGCACTTCAAACAGGTGCTGATGCGATCCACCCCGGCTATGGGTTCCTATCCGAGAATGAAAAGTTTGCCGCGGAAGTGATCGCGGCCGGGATGCTCTTTGTGGGCCCGCCGCCGGAGGCCATCCGCATCATGGGTAGCAAACTGTCGGCCAAGAATGCAGCAGCAGCTTTTAAGGTGCCGCTTGTTCCGGGAACAGCCGAACCCATCACCGACATCGCCAAGGCTAAAAAGATATCCAAGGAAATCGGGTACCCTGTGCTCATCAAAGCCAGCGCAGGCGGCGGCGGCAAAGGAATGCGCATCGTACAAAATGAAGCAGAGTTTGTAGAGCAAATGGACCGGGCCGTGAGCGAGGCCACTTCCGCTTTCGGCGACGGCTCTGTCTTTATTGAAAAATACGTCACCAAACCACGCCACATTGAATTTCAAATTCTTGGTGATCAGCACGGCAACATCCTCCACCTGTTCGAAAGAGAGTGTTCCATCCAGCGCCGGCACCAGAAAGTAATCGAAGAAGCACCCTCGTCCATCCTTACACCTGCCCTCCGAAAGGAAATGGGCGAAGCAGCGGTGAATGTAGCGCGGTCCTGTGGCTATTTCAACGCGGGTACCGTCGAGTTTATCGTCAATGAAAACCTGGAATTCTATTTCCTGGAAATGAACACACGGCTACAAGTCGAGCATCCGGTGACAGAGCAGATCACGGGGCTGGACCTGGTAAAGCTTCAGATCCGGATTGCCGAGGGTGACCCGCTTCCATTCAAGCAAGAGGACCTGCGGATTCAGGGACACGCCATCGAGGTACGCGTCTATGCAGAAGATCCAAACAATAATTTTCTTCCCGACATCGGTACGCTCAAAACCTACCGCCGGCCGCAGGGCCACGGAATTCGGGTAGACGATGGATTTGAAGAAGGGATGGCCATCTCTTTCTATTATGATCCCATGATCGCAAAAATGATTTGCCATGCAGATACACGGGAGGCGGCCATCGAAAAGACCATCCGTGCGATTGATGAATACCACATTACCGGTGTAGAAACAACGCTTGGATTTTGTCGTTTTGTGATGGAGCACCCGGCGTTTCGATCCGGTGCTTTTGACACCAAATTTGTAGAACAATATTTTACACCCGATGTGCTGGCGACCGCCAAGGCCGATCCGGATCAGGAGATGATCGCTGCCGCGCTGGCGGTTACCGTATTTCAAAACCAGGGTGCAGTTGAATCCTCACAGGCTGCCGTCGCACCCCAGCCAAGCAAATGGAGACTAAACAGAGCATAAGCAGGATGTTGAAGTTCAACCCGGAAGCATGGCTGAGATAAAACCATTTTGCGGACTCCGCTATAGCCGGGAAATTGGAAGCGACATCGAATCGCTTACATCACCCCTCTTTGACGTAGTGTCTGAAAAACAGCGTCAGGCACTGTACAAGAATCCGTATAACAGCATCCACGTTTCCGTTCCGCTTGGCCCGGAACCTGCACAAGCGGCGGCGGATACATTGAAGCGGTGGAAGGAAGAACATGTCATTGAGCAGGATACTCTCCCCGGCATTTACGTTTACTATCAGCATTTTACACTGGCCGGTTCACCGAAAGCGTATTGCCGCAAGGGTTTTATCTGCCACATCCGTGCCTACGACTGGGAGGAGAATGTTGTTCTCCGTCATGAGAATACGATCCCCAAGGCCGTCAACGACCGGATAGATATCCTGGAAAAGACCATGCTGCACGCGAGCCCTACTCATGGACTATATACCGATCCATCGTTCAGCCTGGAAGCGTATATGGATGAGGCCGTAAAGCAGCCGCTGTATGAAACCGAGGATTACCAGGGCGTGCGCGATGTATTGGGTGTGATCCAGGATGCATCCATTATCAAGAAATTCATGGATAGCCTGGCAGACAAGCAGATCATCCTCGCCGACGGCCACCACCGGTATGAAAGTTCACTGGCGCTGAAACATCGGCTCACGACTGCTGCCTCTACAGGGAAGGAAGGGTTCAACTACCATCTCATGTTCCTCTCCAATACGGAGGCGGATGACCTTCGTATACTGCCAACCCACCGGCTGCTCAGCGGCCTTCCGGATTTCACGGAAGAAAAAGTCCTTCGGAAATTGGCACCGTTCTTCACCATCAAACCCATCGAGGAGGCGGACTCGCTGTATGATATCATCCTGGGAAAACCGTGGGCCTTCGGCCTGATCTTCAAAGACAATTGCTACAAGCTGCGGCTCTTGCCGGAAGCATTCCTGGATTTTCATTGGCCCTTCCCGGAGCGAATCATGAAACTGGACCTGACCGTGATGCATTATTTCATCATCGAACGGGCGCTCGGTATTCCTGGGAAAGAGCAGCGCCAATCCGAACATATCCGCTTTGACAGGAATTTTTCGGATTGCATCCGCCGCGTTTCCTCCGGAGAATCGCAACTGGCGATCATTACCCAGGACATCGCCATGGAAGATGTGAAACACGTAACCATGAGCGGGTATACTATGCCCCAGAAGTCAACCTACTTTTACCCCAAAATGATCTGCGGGTTTCTATTCAGCTCCATCCTCGAAGAAGACTTTGCTTCTCCAGTCTACTCACCGTTTGCATGAAGCAACCCGAGCGGCCATTGATTCTCGCCTCCACGTCCCCGCGTCGGCAATTCTTGATGAAGGAAGCGGGATACCAATTTCGCGTAGAGGCGCCGGACAGCGAGGAATTGTTTCCTGATTTCATGCCTGCTGAAATGGTTCCCCGCTACCTCGCAGAAGAAAAGGCAAAACCGTTTAAACCCCGGATAACCAACGAGATTGTCATCACCGCCGACACCGTAGTCATTCAGGGCGGCCGCATTCTCAACAAGCCTGCCAACCGCGCGGAAGCGATCCAAATGCTTTCGATGCTGGCTGGGAAGACACACAAAGTCATTACCGCTGTATGCCTGATGGCCAGCGAGAAGCAGGAACTGTTCGGTGATTCTACCCAGGTTACGTTCGCTAAACTCACCGAAGAAGAAATCGCCTACTATGTCGATACCTACAAGCCCTTCGACAAGGCAGGCGCCTACGGCGCTCAGGACTGGATTGGCATGGTTGGAATTGAACGGATCAATGGCTCCTACTTCACCGTCATGGGAATGCCCATGCACAAGGTGTACACACACCTGCGGGACTTCTAAGCAAGCGTTCTCAAAAGTCGGTCCACGCCAATGCCACTGGCACACCGGAAATGGCCTTGCGGGCAGGCCTTAAACCCGTGTAGTCCGCACGGTCGGCATTGTAATTTTTCTTCGGTCTGGATGACGAATGACATTTCGGAAAGTGGACCAAAGCCGAATTCCGGCACGGTAGAACAAAAAACAGCAGCAACCGGAGCGTTCATGGCGGAGGCCAGGTGCAGCGGCGCCGAGTCATTGACAAAATTCATGTGCGCATCCTTCATCAGCGCCGCAGACTCCACGAGGGAGAGCTGTCCGCAAAGGTTTACCACCGGGTGCTCCGGGAGTTGCACGCTGATCCGTTCGCAGTGATCCTTGTCTCCGGGACCACCGAGGAGAAATACGTTCATTCGCTCCGCCCCTTTCACCAATTCAACCCACCTTTCAGCCGGCCACTGCTTGGTGAACCAAACAGAAGCCGGGGATATCGTCAGGTAGGGCTTCGTTTTGAATTCCCGCACGCGCTCCCATTGCTTCTCAGAAGGATAAATCCGGGGGCCTACAATTTTTTCAATCCCTAACGGAGCCAGCAGCCGGAGATTCCGTGTGATTTCATGGACACCCCCTACATCGTGTTCTACTCTTTTTGTAAAGAACAATGACAGCGGGTTGCTGGCAAAACCAATGGTGTAACGGCCGCCGGAAAGCGCAGTCATAAGTCCTGTGGTCGCATACCGCTGCACATTGATGACGTAATCATACCGTGATCGTCTAAAATCTTTGATCAATTCCATCACCTGCCGGTATTTGCGCGACTTGTCCAGGACCAGGACGCGTCGCAATCCGGGATTCCCGGCGAGCAGTTCTTCGTTTCCCTTGCGCACGACAAAATCGATGGTGGCGCTGGGGGCTTCCGCGCGAATCGATTCAATCAGGGAAGTGGCAAGAATCACATCACCAATGAAAGCAGTTTGAATGATCAGGACAACCGGTGACGACTTCATGGGATTTAGGAAGCCGAAGGTTTGAACTTCTCCTGATAATAACGCATCGCCGCAACGATGATCGCTTGCGCTGCTTCTTTCCCCTGAAAGTCCGGAATGGTTACGACCTTATTCTCCAGCTTCTTGTAGCTTTCAAAGAATTCCTTGAGCTCGAGGGTAAAGTGCGGTGGAAGTTCGCTGACGTCGCGCAGGTGGCCGACGCTGGCATCCTGTTCGGCGACTGCAAGAATCTTTTCGTCGGCAAGACCCTGATCGATCATTTTCATAACGCCAATCACCCGTGTTGGTACCAGGCAGAGGGGCTGGATGGACTCCAATGACAGGATCATGATGTCGAGCGGATCGTTGTCCTCACCGAGGGTTTGTGGGATAAACCCGTAATTGGCAGGGTAATACACCGACGAATACAAGACCCGGTCCAGCTTCAGCAGGCCGGTATCCTTATCGACTTCATACTTGGCCCGCATGCCGCGGGATATCTCAACGATACCGTTGACGAACTCGGGTACCTGCCGTCCGGTGGGTGCCTCGTGCCAGGGGTGCTTGATCATGGCTTAAAGATAATAAAGAACCCCGCTCAGGCAGGGTTCGAAAATACGGACGTGCAAGCCCGCTTACTTTTCAGCGTCCTTGCCCTTTTCGTCCTTCTTGCTCATGGGCTTTATCGCATCGCCATCCTTGAGCCGTTTCGAGACTGCCAGGAAAGGACCGGTTACTACCTGAACCGAATCCGACAGGCCGGAAAGGATTTCAATGTTGTCGTAATCGCTGATGCCGGTTTTCACCTCGACCATCTTGGCCTTGCCCTTGTCGTTGACAAACACCACGATCTTATCGGCTTTTTTCTCCACTTTCTTGCTCGCATCAACAACAACCCGGTTGGAAGAACCATCCGAGCCGCCGCCTTGCTGCTCCGCGTTCTTGGGCGTCCCTTTTTCGTCCGGATTTCTAGTCGTGACTGATGCCAGGGGCACCGACAGCACATCGACTTTGCGGTTTGTGAGAATCTCCACGCTTGCTGTCATGCCGGGCCGGAAAGGGTACTTGTTACCTTTCTTCATCAGGTCTCCATACGAGGAGCGCAGGATGATGATGCGTACTTCAAATTCAGTAATGGCATCCGCAGAAGACTTGTCTTTTGCTGTATTGGCGATGTGCGTGACCAATCCCTTGAACCGTTTGTTCGTGTTCTGGTATGCATCCACGTCAATCATAACCGTGTCATTGAGGTGCACGCGAACGATGTCATTTTCGTTCACGTTGACACGAACTTCCATATTGTTGAGGTCGGCAATGCGCAGCATCTCCGTGCCCCCCATGGTGGCAGTGCCCACCACACGCTCTCCTCTCTTAACGCTCAGTTTTGATACAATGCCTTTCAACGGGGCAAAGACGGAGGTCTTCCGTACATTTTCCCGCGACTCTTTCACCCCTGCTTCGGTGCTGGCGACAATGTGTTTGGACGCCTCGACAGCCTGACGCGCTGACAACAGGTCATTCCTACTCACTTCATAATTTTGTTTCGCCAATTGCCAGTCGGCCTGCGAAATCACTTTCTGGTTCCACAGGGTCTCCTGCCGTTTGTATTCAGCCTCCACTCGTGCAAATTGTGCTTCAGACCGGCTCAGGTTGGCCCTGGAGGATCCCAGGTTGGCCTCCTGCTGGCTGAGGCTGGCTTCTGACCGCTCCAACTGGCTCAGCCAGGTATCCGGGCGGATCTTTACAAGCGGCTGGCCCAGAAAGACAGAGTCTCCGTCTTCCACATTCAACTCAATGATCTCCCCCGAAACTTCGGGTGCCAACTTCACTTCAATGACCGGCTGCACCGTACCTGAGGCGCTGACTTTCTCAACAATCGTAGTTTTCTTTGCCTTCGCCATGTCCACTTCAATCTCTGTCGACTTTCCAATCCAACCCATCGATTTTCCGAGAAAGAGAAATCCAATGAGGATCACAACCCCACCGATCAGATAGTACATGAGTTTGCCTGACTTCTTTTTTTGCTGCTTTGCCATTCGTTTGAAAAAGTTAAGAGGGTTGGTTATTTAATATTCGATGGTTTTCCCTTGGTAAAAATCAAGGATCTTCTTTCTGAAAATGAAATTGTACTTCGCGCGAGTCAAATCCGATTTCGCGCGGAAGAGGTCATTCTCAGAAACCTGATATTCAATCTGGCTCAGGGCGCCGACTTCAAATCGTTGCTTGTTCATCCGGTAAGCCTCTTCCTGCGCATTCACCTGCTTCAGGGAAGCCGCGTACGTTCGGGCCGCTGCCACAGCATCGTTATAGGCTGTTTCAATTGTTTGCCGGAGAAGGTTCTGCGTCTCCTTGACACTGACATCGGCAATATCTTTGTTAATGATGGACCGCTGAACGTTGGTGCGGGTGGCCAACCCGTTAAACAGTGGAATACTCAACTGAAGCGACACGCTCTTGAAGAGGTTATCCTGCAATTGTTGTGTCTCAGTCCAGTTCTCCGCAAACCTTACCTGGTTGGGAATCAATGCAAAAACGTTGTCGCCGCTGGGTTGCGCAACACCAATCGGCGTCGTCCCCGTGGTAAACGTTCCGTCCGACCGAAAACGCGGCCCGTTGTTAAGACTGGAGTAGTTCGATGACATGCCTGCGTTGAGGGAAACACGAGGGTAATAACTTCCACGGGAAGCCTTGACAGCCAGATCAGCGCTTTCTACTTTCAATAGCGCACTCCTTACTTCCGGCATGCTCTTTAATGCTACCTGGTACACACCGTCTGCATCCGTGTCAAGGATAAGGTCCTCCAGCTGAAGTTCCGGTATTTCAATTTGCATGGCCTCGGAGGCGGGCACCTGCATGGCCTGCTTCAATTGAAGGAGGGAGAGGAAAAGCACATTTTCCTGGTTGATCATATTTACTTCGTTGGTGGCAACCTGCGCTTCCTGAGTAAGCTGGTTGGCCAACGCCAGCGACCCAGCCGCCACCTGCTTCTTGATCCGGTCAAGTTGCTGCTGGCTGGAATTCAGTTGGTATTTGGCATTCTCAAACAGTTCCTGGTTAAAGATCACGTTGGTGTACAGCGTGACAACGTTGATAATTACATCGTTCTTCGCTTTTTCGAGGTCGTGGTTGGAAGCCATCAAGTCGCGCTGGCTCTGCTTGAAAGAGTTTTGAATCCGGAGTCCGTTAAATACCGTCCACGATGCATTCAGGGAGGGTGAAATGGCATTGGAGTTCCTGTCTACAAATTGGTTGGAAACTGGGTTCAGCGCGCGGCCGTAGTTGCTGATAAAGGAAGAAGAAGCATTAACCGTCGGAAGGAATGCTGCTTTCGACTGAAGAAGGTTAACCTGGAACGACTCTACGGTATACTTACTCCGCTTGATGCGCAGGTTATTATCCAGTGCAATATCCACACATTCTTTCAACGTCCAGATTTTTCCATCCTGCCCAACGACCGGGCTGAGCCCAAGGAAAATTGTTACGACAACCAGTACTGCTCTTACCATGCTAGATTTTAGATTTGAGGTATATAAATGACTTCCTTTACCCAGTTAAGACTTCTCAGGTAGGCTAATGTTACATCCTTCAGGCCCGAGTCCATTTCCACCACCAGGCAGGCCACATCAAACTTCCCCCGTCTGGAAACAGACATGGTGGCAATGTTGCAGTCGTCATGCGCCAGGACGCTGGCAATAAAGGCGATGCTTCCCTTCACGTCGCCGGCGGTGATGATGATGGTATGGAGGTTGGTAGTGAAATCGGCGCGGAACCCGTTGACTTCGGCAATATTCACCATCCCTCCACCCTTGCTCTCCCCCAGAATTTCCACCGTTTTTTCACCGCGGGTCATCTTGATCCGGATGGAATTGGGATGAAGTGTCGAAGCATTTCCCACCGACTTAAATTGATATGCAAGCCCGTTGGCCGGCGCCAGATCGATCGCCTCCTTGATGCGTGTATCATCCGTTTTAAAGCCCATCAGGCCGGCCAGAATGGCCCGGTCGCTCCCATGGCCCTCGTACGTGCGCGCAAATGAATTGTAGAACGTGACTTCCGCATTCGAGGGAATTCCACCCAGGATACTGTGTGCCGCAAGCCCAATGCGCACCACACCGGCGGTGTGTGAACTCGATGGACCAATCATCACCGGTCCGATCATATCAAATACACTGCTTTTCTCCTGCATACCGCTTGAATACGAAAAACTACCCCAAAAGGATGTTGGAATTACCCAATTCCTTCAAAAGAGCTGCAAAAATAAGACAATGGAGGGGAAGAAGCCACCCCAGAATGGATTAGACGGCGATAGGTCCCTTGATGGAAGGATGAAAGGTATAGTTTAAGATTTCGAAGTCATCAAACTGATACTCAAACAGTGAGTCTGGTTTGCGGCGGATCTTCAACGTCGGAGACTCAAAGGGTTGCCTGGAAAGTTGAAGGTTTACCTGATCCAGGTGGTTGCTGTAGATATGAACATCCCCTCCCGTCCATACAAAGTGACCCGGAATAAGATCACACTGCTGCGCCATCATGTGGGTGAGCAGGGCGTAGCTGGCGATGTTAAATGGCACACCCAGAAAGTAGTCCGCGCTGCGCTGATAGAGCTGGCACGAAAGCTTGCCATCGGCTACGTAGAATTGAAACAAGGCGTGGCAGGGAGGCAGGGCCATCTTGTCAACCTCGGCCGGGTTCCATGCCGTTACAATGTGGCGCCTGGAGTCCGGCTTTGATTTGATCTGGTCCACAACCAGAGCAATCTGGTCGATATGCCGCCCATCGGGTGCAGGCCAGCTTCTCCACTGTGATCCATACACTGGCCCCAGCTCGCCCGCTTCGTCGGCCCACTCATTCCAGATAGTCACTCCGTGGTCGTTGAGGTATTTGACGTTGGTGTCTCCTTTCAGGAACCACAACAGCTCGTAGATGATGGACTTCAGATGCAGCCGTTTGGTGGTCACCAGCGGGAAGCCCTTCGCCAAGTCAAAGTGCAGCTGGCGTCCAAAGACAGAGCGTGTGCCTGTACCTGTCCGGTCTGTTTTGACAGCCCCGTTATCCAGAATGTCCTGCATCAGGTCGAGATATTGTCTCATGGTACTACAAATAAAAACACTTCTTCAGAATATCCATACCGCGACACCGGAGGATGAAAATAAAAAAACCCGCCTCGAACTCGAGGCGGGTCTGCTTTAAGGATTGGCAGCCTTAGTTTGCTGTGTCTGCAACGGTAACTTCCTTGGATTTTCCGTTGATTGTAACGGTTACTTTAGTATCGCACTCTCCGGTGCCGAAGTCGATGGTTATCTTCTTATTCTCTGTTACCAATTCCTTGGTGCCTTCTACCGGCATAACCACTTTGTTGGTTATCGCACAGGAACGCTTGAAGATGAGGGCCTTGGTGATTGTCATCACATACTCTTTTCCTTTGCGGGTCTTACCAAAGGCTCCTCCAGTTACTGTCCATGTATCATTCAACGGGTTGGCGGCGCGGTTCCATACACGGGTACGGTCTCCGGTACGGGTTGCCGTGGTGCCATCGGGGAATGTTACTGTCACAGTCGTTTCGGCGCGGAAGGTAGGATTTTCTTCAGTGCTTCCGGAAATGTTTGTTTCCAAACGCATGCCTTCCACTTTGACGCCATTTACATAGTACCCCTCAAACGTGATCTTCACGTACGAACCGGGAAGAAACCGGCGTCCTTTGAACTCAATAACGATCTTGCCCTTGCGAATCCTTCCATTGGGGGATGTGCAACCGGTACCAAAATCAATGGTAATAAAACCATGTGGATTGGCCGCTGTCCCTGGGCTTGCAGGAACATTGTCATTGGCAAAATCCAGCTCTACCGTGGCACAGCTAAACCGTGCATCGGTGATCTTGTCTTTGATACTCCGGAGATTTCCGGACGTTTCACCGCTGCGGCTACCGGTTAGGGTGGCTCCATCAGCAGACATGGCGATGGAAGAAATATCCGAAGCATCCTCCAGTTCTGCTTCTGAATTAGATTCCGTCTGCAGATTGGTGTTGTCGGTTGCTGTGTAGTCTATGGTTTCGTTGTCTTTACAGGATGTAAGGAACAAGAAAAGAGCTACCGCCATATAGGTAAGGGTTTTTATGGCGTAACTTGATTTTGTGGTTTTCATAGGTTGTTTTTTAGTTGTTTTGTCCTTTAGATGCTCCCGCAGGTGACAGGTTTAATGCATCTTGTGAAAAAATCCGACAAAGTTGAAAATACATTCAAAACCGTCAAATTTGAGCACTTTTGGTAAGTTAATGATGCTTTTGACCCTGCTGGTAACCGCGTCCGCCGGCATGGCTCAAATAAAAATAGGCAAACTCCGATATGGCGGCGGCGGCGACTGGTACGCCAACAAAACGGCGCTTCCCAACTTGATCCGGTTCTGCAACAGTCAACTTTCCATGAACCTGGCTGCCGACGAAGATGCGGTCGACGTCAACAGCCGCAACCTCTTCTCTTATCCATATATCTATATGACGGGGCACGGCAATGTGGTCTTCTCTACCGAAGAGGCACAGAATCTCCGCAACTACCTCATCGCCGGGGGATTCCTTCACATCGACGATAACTACGGGATGGACAAGTTCATACGGCTGGAGTTGAAGAAGGTTTTTCCAGAACTGGAACTTGTGGAACTCCCGTTTTCACACCCGATTTACCATCAGAAGTTTGATTTCCCGAAAGGACTCCCAAAAATTCACGAACATGATGGAAATCCGGCGCAGGGATTCGGGCTGCATTACGAAGGCCGGTTGGTCGCCTATTACACATTTGAATGTGACCTCGGTAACGGATGGGAGGATCAACGCATTCACAACGATCCGGAGACCAAACGCCTTGAAGCCCTCCAGATGGGCGCAAACATAATTGCCTTCGCATTTACTGCCTACTGACGCGCTCCCTACTTCAGGACCGCTGCCAGCTTTTCATGCAATTCCTTACCGCGAAGGTTCTTGGCAATGATGATCCCCTGCGGATCGACCAGGATCGAAAATGGAATTCCATTGATGTTGTAGTCGCGTGCTGCCTGCGAATCAAAATACTTCAGGTCGGAAACATGATTCCAGACCAGGCCATCTTCCTGAATGCCTTGCAGCCAATCGGCTTTCGTGCGGTCCAGCGACACGCTGAGGATATCAAAGGATTTGTTCTTGAACGTGTTGTAGGCCTTCACCACGTTGGGATTTTCCCGACGGCAGGGTCCGCACCATTTCGCCCAAAAATCTACCAGCACGTACTTGCCCCGGAATGAGGACAGCGTGATGATATTTCCGTTTGGATCAGGCAGTGATATCTCCGGCGCCGCCTGACCAATGGCGATGGTCTTCAATTTGTCAACGAATTGGATGAAGTCAGAGCTGTACCGGCTGCCCGACCAATCCTTCTTAAACTTTTCAGCCGCCTCCACATAAACGTTCATGAACTTGTCGGGATCCAGAATGCCGGCATTTTGCAAAAGCTGAATCAATCCCAACGACGGATTCTGCGCCCGCAAAACCGTGGCAGCTTCCTGATTAGCCTTCTCGATAAGTACCATGTACTCCTTCTGTAATTCCTCTATGCGCACCTGATTTTGCTGCTGGGAGGCCACCTGAAATTCCTGAGTAATGCGTTGAGCCTCCGGGGAGTCCTGGACAGCCTGAAGGATTTTTTGAACGCGGTCAATCAGGTCCATGTCGGGCGAACCCTTCACTTCCGTAAACCCGCCAGCATTGCTGCCGTCTACGTTTACCTCAAGGTCTGATTTATCCAGAATCACGTTCACCGTCTGTGTCCGGTAAAAGTTAATCTGATAATAGCCGGGCTCCGTAAGCCGGAGCTTCTTTTCATACGAACGATCATCCCGAAGACGGATCGTGTCGGTGTAAAGTTTTACTTCCGGTCCGGCACCCTGCCTCATCTCGGAAATAATGATCTGGCCTTGCTGCGGGGCCTGTACCTTTCCACGCACCGTTACCTCCCACCCTGCTTCCTTTGTGGTTTCGGCACACGACCAGCACACAACCGCCAACATCACGAGAACACATTTTCCAAATCTCATAACTCCTGTAGTTTTTTTGATACCAATTCCTGCGCCCTGGACGGGTTGGCCCTGCCCTGGGTTCGTTTCATTACTTCGCCCATAAACATAGTGACAATTCCTTTCTTGCCGTTTCTGAATGCCTCCACTTTTAACGGAAATTCCTTGATTACCTGCTCCACCACTTGAACCAACGCCTCTTCATTATCATCCTGCCGCAAGTGAAGGGTTTCGACCAGGGCGTACGCCGCTTCTTCCGGTTTTGCAATCATTGCTGGAAACAACCGCTGTGCTGCCATGGAAAAACTGATGATCCCCTTATCAACCAGGTCCATCAGTTCAACAAGGCGAGGCGGGGCCAACGGGAAGGCATCCATCTCGATACCCTGGGCGTTTGCATACGCTCGTACCGGTCCCATCATCCAGTTGGCAACGGCTTTGTAGTGGGCATATATCGCACACACGCTTTCAACGTATTGAACGGTCTCCCGGCTCTCTGTGAGACCCATCGCATCTTCCTCCGACCAGTTGTAAACGGTGGTGAATTTCGAAATCCATTCTTCAGGCAAGACCGGCATGGTCTGCCTGATTTCTTCCAGCCACCGGTCGGAAATATGCAGCGGGGAGAGATCAGGATCAGGAAAATACCGGTAGTCATTCAACTCCTCCTTGGTCCGCATGGAAAAGGTCTTGTTTTCATCCGCCTGATACGTCCGCGTCTCGGAGGTCACTGCCTTCCCTTCCTGCAGCAGCTTACTTTGACGTGTGGTCTCGTACGCAATCGCCCGGCCGAGGCTGCGTATGGAATTCAGATTCTTTATCTCTACCTTCTTACCCAGCTTGCTTACTCCACAAAGTCTTACCGAAACATTTGCATCGCAGCGGAGTGACCCTTCCTCCATGTTGCCATCGCAAATGCCAAGGTAGCGAACCAATTTCCGTACTTCCGAGACGAACGCTGTGGCCTCCGCTGCCGAACGGATCTCCGGATTCGTAACAATCTCTATCAAGGGAACGCCGGCCCGGTTGAAATCCAGCAACGTCTCCGACTCCCCGTGCAGCGATTTGCCGGCATCCTCCTCGATGTGAATTTTGGTCAGATGAATATTCTTCCAGGACCCTTCCGATCGAATGCGGACAAATCCGTTCCGACACAACGGCGTCTGGTCCTGCGTGATCTGATATCCTTTGGGGAGATCCGGATAGAAATAATTCTTCCGGTCAAAAATCTGGTCGCGGGCAATGTCTGCGTGGCAGGCCAGTCCCATTTTGACGGCAAGTTCCACCACCCGCTTGTTCAGTCTGGGAAGTGTGCCCGGATGACCCAAGCTGATAACGCCCACAGCGGTATTGGGGGGATTTCCGTAAGCGGCCGATTCGGAAGAATAAATCTTGCTCGCAGTCAACAACTGGGCATGCACTTCCAATCCGATAATTACCTCGTACGTATCACTGATATCTTTTTTCATGAACAACGCTCCGGAAGCGGAGGACATCTTTAACGAATCATTGCCTTTGCCTTGTCAATAACACGATCGAGGCCTTCCAGGTTCTTTCCACCGGCTGTCGCATAGAAGGGCTGCCCGCCGCCGCCGCCGTCAATTTCGCGGGCAAGCTCTTTGACCATGTTGCCGGCGTGAAAACGTTCGGTCTTGGCCAGGGATTCTCCAATCATCACCGCAACGACCGGCTTTGACTCCACCTCGGCAGCCAGGATCATCAGCAAATCATCGAATTTATTGCGGAGTCCGTAGGCGATGCTCTTGACTGCTTCTGCATCCGGCAGGCTCACGCGGCCTACAATCAGCGTGTAGCCGTCAGCGTGCTTTGCCGTGGAAGCCAACTGGTTCTGAACCTGATTGGCGCGTTCCCGGTTATTCGCCTCCACCGCCTTTTCCAAGGCATGCTTTTCCTCCTGGAGCGATCCGATCGCCGCAGCGAGGTCCTTAGGGTTCTTCATGAGGGTTTTGACTTCACCCAGGGTGTTGAGCAGATGGTTGACATATTCCTGGGCGCCTTCTCCGGTGACCGCTTCGATGCGGCGCACACCCGCTGCTACTGAACTTTCAGAAACGATTTTAAAAAATCCGATACTGCCTGTGGCCCCTACGTGGGTGCCTCCGCACAATTCAACCGAAAACGCTTTGTCAAAGCAGATCACGCGGACGAATTCACCATACTTTTCACCAAAGAGCGCCATGGCCCCCAGTGCTTTTGCTTTTTCAAGGGGTACATTCCGCTGCTCTTCGAGCCGGATGTTTTCACGGATCTTCTCGTTGACGATGGTTTCAACGCGTGATAGTTCGCTTTCGGTGACGGCTGTAAAGTGCGCGAAGTCGAAGCGAAGCATCCGGTCATTTACAAGCGAGCCTTTCTGCTCGACATGTTTTCCCAACACTTTCCTGAGCGCCGCGTGCAGAAGGTGCGTGGCGGAGTGGTTGCTCACAATCCGTCTTCTCCGTTGTCCGTCAACCTGGAGACGGAACGAAGCCGATGGATCGGCCGGCAACTTCGGAGTGATGTGTATAATCAACTCGTTTTCTTTCCGGGTATCCAACACCTGAAGCGTTTCCGAATCGGATACAATGACGCCGGTGTCGCCTACCTGTCCGCCGCTTTCGGCATAAAAAGGAGTCTGGCTAAAAACCAATTGGTATAATTCCTTGTCTTTCTGTTTTACACGTCGGTATTTGATGAGCCGTGCGGTCTCCTCCAGGGTTTCGTAACCCACGAATTCTCCCTTCTCACTGTCTACAATTGTTGTCCAGTCGCCGGTTTCTTTTGCGGCATCCGACCGCGAGCGTGTTTTCTGCCGGAGCATGGCGTCCTGAAAGCCCTCCTCGTCTACTGTGTAGCCCCGCTCCCGGGCAATCAAGGAGGTAAGATCAACCGGAAAACCAAACGTATCGTTGAGCTCAAAAGCAAAATCTCCCGGAATCTTTTTCCCCGTGGCGCCTGTCAGGTAGTTTTCAAACCGCGTCATGCCCAACTCGAGCGTCCGCAAAAAGGACTGCTCCTCTTCCTGGACCACGCGAATAACATATTCGCGCTGTTGATCAAGTTCCGGAAACACATCCTTGAACTGAGCGGCCAGCAGCGCTACAAGCTTGTATATAAAGGGCTCCTTCCGGTTCAAATAGGAGAAGCCATAGCGAACAGCCCTTCTAAGTATCCGGCGGATCACGTAACCGGCTCCGGTATTGGAAGGAAGCTGCCCGTCGGCGATGGCGAAAGCAACGGCGCGTACATGATCAACAAGCACACGAATGGCAACGTCTGTTTTGATGTCGTCTCCGTACCGTACGTTGGTCTGCGCACAAACGAACTCAATAAGGGGCTGAAAAACGTCGGTATCGTAGCTTGAGGTCTTGCCCTGGATCGCCATGCACAGGCGCTCAAAGCCCATCCCGGTGTCGACGTGCTTTTCAGGCAGCGGTTCGAGCACACCCGAGGCAAGGCGGTTGTACTGAATGAATACGAGGTTCCATATTTCAATCACCTGCGGGTGATCGCGGTTGATCAGATCCCTTCCCGGGATCTTTCTTATTTCTTCCTCTGTTCGGATATCGATATGCACTTCGGAACATGGTCCACACGGCCCCACCTCGCCCATCTCCCAGAAATTATCTTTTTTAGACCCGTGGACAACGCGGTCTTCCCCGACAATGGGTTTCCATAACTTAATGGATTCTTCATCCACAGGCAGATTATCTTTCTGATCTCCTCCGAAGACGGTGACATACATACGATCGGCAGGCAGTCCATATACCTTAATCAATAACTCCCAGCTCCAAGCAATGGCTTCTACCTTGAAATAGTCTCCAAACGACCAGTTGCCGAGCATCTCAAACATCGTGTGATGGTACGTGTCCAACCCGACATCCTCCAGGTCATTGTGTTTGCCGCTTACACGGAGACATTTCTGTGTATCTGCGATTCGCTTGTATCGGGAGGAAGAGTTTCCAAGGAAATAGTCCTTGAACTGCACCATTCCGGAGTTTGTAAAGAGCAACGTCGGGTCATTCTTCAATACCAGCGGAGCCGAGGGCACCAGTTGATGCCCCTTGTTCTTAAAAAACTCAAGAAACTTATTCCGGATGGTCGATGAATCCATGAAGCAACAGGGAAGATGAGTTGGAAAGCCTGAAATTTGAATTTTCTGTAACTACAAGGGGCGAAATTAAGCCCTTCGACTTCATTAAGAAAACAAACAGTTGAAAATCATTGGCTTGCAGGCACGACGTGGCAACTCCCGGGAGCGACCAGCCGGTTATTCCAGTGCCCGGAGGCATAGCGATCAGTAACGCTCACCGGCGGCCGGATTCAATCGACCCGACTTCCCGCACGAAACAAATTTGGGGGGCAGGCCCCATTCCTTCAGGGGTGTATTTGGTATAAGTCTAATTTAAACTACAATCTGCTATGTTGACATCTTGTAGATTAAATAAATTTCACTTCGTTGTACGGTGAATGAAAGAATTGCTACTTTGCGTATGTGCACCATGAATGTGCATGCGTAGAACTTCTTAACCGGGCATGGCTTACAAAGAAAAGGAAATTGAAAAGTTGTATTACTCGATCGGCGAAGTAGCCGAGCAGTTTAATGTAGCCCCCTCACTCATTCGCTTCTGGGAAACCGAGTTTGACATCCTCCAGCCCAAGAAAAACCGCAAGGGAAACCGTCAATTTACCAAGGAGGATATCGACCAGATCCACCTCATTTATCACCTTGTAAAGGAAAAGGGGTTTACGCTAAGCGGTGCCAAGGAAATGCTCAAACATGATGCGATGGCCATCAAAGGCAAGATGGAAATGATCGATTCCCTGCGGAATATTCGCAATTTCCTCGTTGAAATTAAGGAAAAGCTCAAGTAGCACCGTTTTAGTCCTGTATTCCGGTAACCCCGGGCCCTCACTTCCCAATTCATTTTTCTTATTTACCTGGCCTAACCCATGGACCAGGACCGTCTTTCCTTTCTCGCCCTGCACTTTGTACCTGGCGTCGGTGATTTTCTCATCCGCCAGCTGATCAGCTATTGCGGTTCCGCAGAAGAAGTATTCAGGCAAACCAGGGCGAGGCTTCTCCGGATTCCTGGGGTGGGAGAAATCACTACAGAGTCAATCCGCCAGGGAACACCGTTTCGCCAGGCGGAGGAGGCAGCCAAACGTGCCGAGGCAGCAGGGATCCAACTGCTTTTCTACACCGACCCGGCATTTCCAGATCGATTGAAAAGCATTGCCGATGCTCCCACCCTGCTGTATGTACAAGGACATATGAACCTCAACGTTCCGCGGACCGTTGGAATCGTTGGAACACGAAAGTCAACCCCCTACGGGAGGAAATGCGTGGAGGCCATTGTCGAAGAAATGGTGTCGCTGCAGCCGGTCATCATCAGCGGGCTGGCCTACGGCATCGACATTCATGCCCACCGGCAGGCGTTGAAGCACAACCTGCCCACGGTGGGAATCCTGGGAAGTGGGCTGGATAATATCTACCCGGCAGTACATCTGGAAACAGCCCGTAAAATGACAGACTCCGGAGCGCTTATTACGGAGAATCATTTTGGCACCAAACCGGATGCCCACAACTTTCCCGAAAGGAATAGAATCATTGCCGGAATGTGCGATGCAGTGATTGTGGTAGAGGCGGCAGAAAGAGGAGGTGCACTCATCACCGCAGAAATTGCCAATTCCTATAATAAAGATGTGTTTGCTGTACCTGGAAATATCGACAGCACCTATTCGGCAGGATGCAACAAGCTCATCAAGATCAACAAAGCTCATTTGTTGACTACGGCAAAAGACCTTGAATACATCATGAACTGGGGAACACAACCGGCGACGCCCCCCTCTCAATTAACCCTCTCGCTTGATTCGCTGGAACCTGCTGAACAAACGATCATCCGGGTGCTCCGCGAAAGGAAGGATCCGGTACCCATTGATGAGCTGTGTGTGCTGAGTGGATTCACCCAGGGATTTCTGGCCTCCCACCTGCTCTCCCTGGAATTCAAAAACCTGGTTGTATCCCTGCCCGGTAAGAGGTATCAGGAACGCTGACCGGTTACCTGGCTGCAAATACGCTTCCCGCCAGAATCTCCGCTTCCGCGAATGCAGCCTTGTTCAGCACCGGTGCAAGGCCTTGTGAATCGAGGTAGGACAGAATTGTTTCGGTAGCCAGGTTGCCCACCAATTGATCTTCGGCCATGGGACAGCCCCCAAACCCCTTCAGCGCTCCGTCGAATCGTTTACAGCCAGCGCGAACGGCAGCTTCAATTTTTTCGATGGCCCGAGCCGGCTGAGAATGAAGGTGCGCGCCCAGTTCAATGGAAGGGTACGCTTTTGACAAGCTGGTAAACAAGTACATGATCTGTTCCGGGGTGGAAATTCCAATCGTATCGGCCAGCGACACAATCCGTACGCCGAGCGTGGAAAGAATGTCCACGAATTTGCCAACGATGTCCACGTCATACGGATCTCCATAGGGATTACCGAAACCCATGCTCAGGTAAGCCACCAACGTGCGACCCGTGCGGACGCAGGTATCTTGGATTTCATTCAACGTGTCGAGGGCTTCGGCAATGGACTTGTTTGTATTGCGCTGCTGGAATGTTTCAGAAAGGGAAAGCGGAAACCCAACATAGCTGACCACCGGATGGGCGCACGCTTCCGTGGCTCCCCGCGTATTGGCCACAATAGCCAGTATTTTCGTTTTGCTGCTGCCGATCTCCAGCTGGTCGAAGACGGATGCCGTGTCCCGCATCTGCGGAATGGCCTTGGGTGATACAAAGCTGCCGGCATCGAGGGTGTCGAAACCTACTTTCAGCAACTGATTCAGATAGCGTACCTTTTCCTCCGTGGGGATGAACCCTTCCAGGCCCTGCATGGCATCCCTCGGGCATTCAATGATTTTCATGGCTGAAGATGTCGTTGAGCATTCCGTTAAATCTCCAGATAAACCCTTTGGCTCAAAAGCAAAAGGCCTTCCATCCGGCGAATGGGTAAAGATATTTTAATATTGATGGAATTTTCTCTTCCTTGAAAAGCAATTCGATGAACCTCATTCAGGAAAATAGCTCCCTTCACGACCTCAATACATTTGGTATTCGGGTGAAAGCGCGATACCTGGCGCGGATTGCATCGGAGCAAGCATTGAAGAAGGTTTCTGAAAGTCCGGTATTCCGGGAATCCCAACAGCTTATCCTGGGTGGCGGGAGCAACATCCTCTTCACAAAGGATTTTGAAGGACTCGTTTTGAAGGTGGACTTGCGGGGGATACAGGTGGTGGAAGAGAAGGACCAGTCCGTAATCATTCAGGTTGGCGCCGGGGAGAACTGGCATCAGCTCGTCTTGTACTGCGTGGAGCACGGATGGGGTGGCGTGGAGAACCTCTCTCTTATCCCGGGTACGGTCGGTGCCGCCCCCATTCAGAACATCGGCGCTTACGGTGTGGAGATCCGTCAGGTGCTGCAACATGTCGATGGAATCCATCTCGAAACCGGTAGGTCTCAACGCTTCGAAGTTGACGACTGTCGGTTCGGTTACCGTGAAAGTGTCTTCAAGAACGACCTTCGGCAAAAATTTTTCATTTCAAGTGTTACTTTAAGACTGTCCCGAAAATCACACCGTCTCGATACCCATTACGGCGCGCTTCAACAGGTACTCGAGCGCAATAAAGTGGATCATCCCACGATACAGGACATCAGTGACGCGGTGATCTCGATCCGGCAAAGCAAACTTCCCGATCCCGCTGTGCTTGGCAACGCAGGAAGCTTCTTCAAGAACCCTACCGTACCCCTACTGCATGTAGATTCGCTACGAAAGGACTACCCATCACTACCCGTCTATCCTGTTGATAATCAAAATGTTAAAATAGCTGCGGGGTGGTTGATCGAACAGTGCGGATGGAAAGGAAAAACAATTGGCAACGTCGGCGTTCACGAACAGCAAGCGCTCGTATTGGTGAACTTTGGTGATGGAAAAGGCGAAGAAATTTTTCAATTGGCGATGAAAATTCAGGAATCAGTGATCAAGAAATTCGGAATTACACTGGCAACAGAAGTGAATGTAATCTGATCGTAAAGAAGTCATCGCGTGATCGAAAAACTCAGCGGAGGTTCTATAAAAAATTAGGTCACTTCAAAAAAAAATGCGAAAAACTTTTGCGGATGATTAAATTATTATACCTTCGAATACGTTTAACCATTAGTAAACTTAAATAATTAAACGCTATGGCAAAAAAAGCTAAGAAAGCCAAGAAGGCCAAGAAAAAGGCCGGCAAGAAAAAGAAGTAATTAGGTTAGCCTAATAACTTTTTGCGAAGGGAAGCGATCTAGGATTGCTTCCCTTTTTTGTTGACTTCACTTTTACTTTTTCCGCTACTAAAAGTCTCCGCTGCATCCTGTCCTACCGATGCACCGACGCCAAACGGCCGGGCAAATCTGACGCTTCCGCCCCTGCACGCCCAAATAATTGATCCTTTTTACTTTTTCCCGGTTTACCGTTGCCGTAATTTTGTCACCCCAACCAAATGAATCATGGCAAAGACTAGTTCCAAGGCAGCTCCCAAGGCTGAAAAGAAAAAGGCTCCTTCCAGGAAGACCGCTATCCATCCCGGCCAACAGATCGAGAAGGCGTGTGTTAAGGCGCTCGCCAAACTGCAGGAGTTGGAACTTGACTATCAGCTCCAATCAGAAATCAACTGGTGCCTGGGGAGTTTCCGAAACGACGGCAATCCCATCGGTCTCTACATGATGGCCCAACGCGCATTGACGATCTTCAAGGCCGAGTTGGCGTTGAAAACGAAAGGGGTTACAGCAACGTTTGTGAAAGAACTCGAAAAGGCACTAAAAACACGCTGATTTCAATTCATCAGGGTCACATTCGACAGCGACCCGTTGTAGCGCACACAGGATACTCCGAATTTGTTTAAGAAATCAACGCCCTCGTCGGCGGGAAGTCCCTTATGTTCCGCGTAGGACTTCAGATAGATCACTTTTACTATTCCCATGCTGAATACCATCCGGGCGCACGCCAGGCAGGGAGATAGTGTAAGATAGAGCGTTGCCCCTTCCACCGAGGTCTTGTTCTTCACTGCATAGAGAATAGCATTCTGCTCTGCGTGAATAGCCAGCGAGCAGCCGTTCTTCGAATCCCGCGGGCATCCGTGTTCCGGCCACTCTTCGTCGCAGTTGTGCGTTCCGCTGGGAGGCCCGTTGTATCCGATGGAAATGATGCGCGTATCTTTGGTGAGTACCGCACCGACGTGTCGCTTGATGCAATGCGATCGCTTGGCAAGATTCACTGCCAACTCCATGTATATGTCATCAAATGCCGGTCGATCCATCCCGCAAAATAAAGATTGACTTCAAAATTCTTACTTTTACCTGAAACTTTGCTGATGAAAGTTGCCCTTTTAGTTGGTTTTATTCTCCTCTCCTGGTCGGTGCCGGCACAGGATCCGGCCAAGCCCCGTCCCAGTCCGCTGGCCATGGTGTCGGGCCGGTACAAGGATACCTACATCAAGGTTACATTTTCCCGGCCCAATAAGAACGGGCGTGAGATTTTCGGTTCCCTTGTCCCCTTCGGCCAGGTTTGGAGAACCGGGGCCAACGAAGCCACCGAGATCACTGTTTCCAGGGACATCAAGATCAACGGGCTTGACCTGAAAGCGGGAACCTACACGCTTTACACCATTCCCCAGAAGGATTCCTGGACTATCCTCATCAACAGCGATGTGGGTCTATGGGGTTCTTACAACTACAACCCGAAATTGGATATCCTCAAGTTTGACGTTCCGGTCACACCGGTAAGCGAATTCGTATATGAAGCGTTCAGCATCCTGATCGATCCCCGAAATGCAAAGGCGGATCTGATCCTGGCCTGGGACAGAACCAAAGTGATTATCCCCCTTCAGTTTCAAGAACCCACCCCATGAAAGCACTGCTGTTTACCCTGTTGGTCCTCGTCGTTTTCCCCTCTGCAGGCCAGGACCTGAACGAACTGAACCGACGCAAAGGATTCAAAGACATCAAACTGGGAAGCCTGATAGACAGCCTTCGCGGAGCCCAGTATCGAAAAGACCTCCTGGAAAAGAATGAATTCCCCGTGAGGCTCTATAGCATTCGTCACGACGACTATGCATCCATCGGGGAAGTAAAAGTGAAGAAGATAGAGGTAAAAACGTACAAGGACGAGGTGTACGAGATCATCGTCATTACCAGCAAGGATACACGGCTGATGAAAGGAATGGAGAAGTCATTCGGTAAACCGACCTATATTCTCCCAACGGACACCTACAACTGGAAGACGGACAGCCTCAGCCTGACATTCAAAGATGAATCAAGAAGGGAGTTGCGCCTCACCTACCGCTACTACCCGGTGTTGCGTAAGATGCAGATCGACAAGGGAAAGAAGATCGACGAGATCGCTGAAGACTTTTGATTACCCCTTATAGCTGATCCGGTAGATCACTCCCGCGCGGTCGTCGCTTACCAGCATGGAGCCATCCGCCAGTACCAGCACATCCACGGGACGTCCCCACGCCTTCTGGGAGGCCTCGTCAAGCCATCCAGTGGCAAATGCTTCGTAGCCTACCGCCTTGTTGTCTTTGACGGTTACCAGGCTTACGCGGAACCCAACTTTCTTGCTCCGATCCCAGGATCCGTGTTCTGCGATAAACAGACTGCCCTGGTATGCGGAGGGAAACATGCCCGCCTGGTAGAACTTCAGGCCCAGTGGAGCCACATGAGGGCCGAGGTTTTGTGCTGGAACTGTAAAATCGGAGCACGGCCTGCGATCGCCGAATTGCGGATCCTTAACCGTGCCGCCGTGACAATAGGGATAGCCAAAATGCATCCCTGCTCTGGGTGCCGTATTCAATTCGCATGGCGGTAGATCATCGCCCATGCTGTCCCGGTTGTTGTCGGTAAACCACAACTCGCCGGTTGTAGGGTGCCAGGTGAAGCCGACCGTATTCCGAACGCCGCTGGCAAAAACCTCCATCCCTGAGCCATCTGCATTCATGCGCGTGATGCTCGCATAGATGGGCTCTTTGGATTCACAAATATTGCAGGGTGCACCGACGGGGATGTAAAGCTTCCCATCCGGTCCGAAAGCAATGTACTTCCATCCGTGATGCGATTCGGTAGGGTATTTGTCATACACTACCGTTGGTTTTCCGGGGTTGTTCAGACGTGACTCAATATTTTCCAGCTTGGATACTTTGCTGTTCTCAGCAATGTAGAGTGTACCATCCTTGATGGCGACACCGTTGGGCATGTTCATGCCGCTGGCCAGCACCCATTTCTTGTCGGCAACAAAATCACCATTGGTATCTTTAACCGCATATACTTTGTCCTCGTTTCGGTTGCCCACAAACAAGGTGCCCCCTGGTCCCATCGCCATTGAACGGGCGTTGTCCACCTCCGCGTACACGGCGATTGAAAACCCGGCCGGTAATTTGATAGTATTCAATGGGAGGCTGGCGCTTGCCGAGGTTATGGCAGGCACGGAGGTGTCTGCGTCGGTGGACGTCTGTGAGTCCTTGGGTGCCTGGTTGCAACTGAATACCACAGCGAGTAGAAAGAGGATGCTTTTGGTGTGTTTCATAAATGAACGGATCTGACCGGGCATCAAAAATGGAAAGAATTGCCCAAGAAGCAATGCTCCTTTCAGAACAGAACTGGCCGGAACATGAATTATTTTGACCCTGTAGTCGTATCTTTGTGGCATTTTTCGAGAATGCGCTGAACTGACATGATTTCTATCTCCAACATATCGTACTATATCGGCGGCAGGGCCCTGTACCTGGACGCCTCCATGTTTATCAAGCCTGACGACAAGATCGGGCTTATCGGATTGAACGGCAGGGGGAAATCCACCCTGCTCAAGCTGATCAACGCCGAAATGAAGGTGGATGAGGGCAGCATCAGCATGCCCAAGGAGTGCACCATTGGATTTCTGAACCAGGATCTCCTCTCCTTCCAAAGCGAAGACGCTATCCTCACCGTCGCCATGGAAGCCTTCAAGGATGCAGTCGAAACCCAGCGTCAGATCGAAAAGGTTCTGCACAAGCTGGAAGCGGAATATGCCGATGACCTCGTCGACAAGCTGACACACCTTCAGGAGAAATTTGAGCAACTGGACGGATACACCATGCAGGCCAAGGCCGAAGAGGTCCTGGAAGGCATTGGATTCTCCACCGCCGATCTTCACCGGCCCCTCAAGGAATTCTCCGGCGGGTGGCGGATGCGCGTGATGCTGGCTAAACTGCTCCTGGAAAAGCCGTCGCTGCTCATGCTCGATGAGCCCACCAACCACCTCGACCTGCCTTCGATTGAATGGGTAGAAAATTATCTACGCAACTACGATGGTGCCGTCGTCATCGTATCCCACGACCGGCAGTTCATCGACAACGTTGTTTCAAAAACCGTCGACGTCACGCAGCAGCAGCTGGTAACATACGAAGGCAATTACAGCTTCTACCTCCGCGAAAAGGAACAGCGCGAAGAGATACAGCAAAATGCGTTCGACAACCAGCAGGCGAAAATTCGCCAGGCAGAACGGTTCATCGAACGGTTTAAGGCCAAGGCCTCCAAAGCCAAGCAGGTAAAATCCAAAGAGAAAGCCATCGGCCGGATGGATCTCATTGAAGAAGTGGTGTCGGATACCGCGGCCGTCAATTTCAAATTCAAGTTCAAGCAGCCGTCGGGAAGGCACGTGGTGACGTTGGCGGATGTATCCAAATCCTACGGTGAAGTTCAGATCCTGAAGCATACCAATGCCGCGATTGAACGCGGAGATAAGATCGCTTTAATAGGTGCCAACGGAAAAGGGAAGTCAACGCTGCTGCGAATATTGTCTGGCGCCGAGCCTGTTTCGGGCGAGCGGACGATCGGATACAATGTTATCAAGGGATTTTTTGCGCAGCATCAGCTCGAGGCACTGCATCTGGAAAACGAAATTCTGGAGGAACTCAAGCAGGCAGGGAGCGGCAAATTGGAACAGGAACTCAGAGGAGTTCTGGGTTGCTTCCTGTTCTCTGACGAAGACCAGTTCAAAAAAATAAAAGTACTGTCCGGGGGTGAAAAATCCCGGGTGGCTCTTGCGAAGACGCTGATTTCGGAGGCAAACTTCCTGCTTCTGGATGAGCCAACGAACCACCTTGATTTTATATCTGAAAACATTCTTATCCAGGCGCTGCAGCAATACCTGGGCAGCTTTGTGGTAGTGTCGCACAACCGGTATTTTATCAACCAGATTGCCAACAAAATCTGGTATATCGACCAGCATCAAATTAAAGAATACCCAGGTACGTACGAGGAGTATGAGTACTGGAGGTCCCACAACCCGTTGCAACTGCCTCCCCCGGTGAAAGCAGTTCCTCCGGCTCCCAAAAAACAGGAGACCCCCACCGATCAGGCCGATCAATCGCGCAAACGGTTAACCAAGGAACTCAAGGAGGCGGAAGCCCGGATTGAAACGCTTCAGGCCGACAAGACAGCCATTGAATTGGTTCTGGGAAATCCAGAGACCTATTCTTCCGAACAGATACTGGCCGAGTCCCAATCGAAATTAGCAGCCATCAATAAAGAAATTGAAGAACAGAATGATCGATGGGACAAATTGGTGGACGAAATGGAGGAGCTGAAGCTACCTACAGGCTGATGATCTCCAATACCGTGCTTATAAGCAGGAGTCCGCACACGAACAAGATCGCATCGATCGTTTGTGCTATGCGCCGCTTAACAAATGTGGAATGGACTTGCATAAAATAGCGTTCTTTAACCTTAATCGCATTTTGACGGGAAGTGTAACCCCGCTGGCGGCCTTTTCCCTCCTCTATTTCAGCGTTTCCATTACCGTGGTGGCGCAAAAGACACTTCAGTTCAGCGATGTGATCTATGACCCCCGGATAAAAACGGTACTCAGTTACGCTCAAAACCCATCAAACGGGCTGCCTGCTTCCATTGCACCGCTAAGAAACCAACAACTTGTACTTGAATTTGACGATCTCCAGGAGGAGAAGGCAAACTATTATGTGCGCTTTATTCATTGCAATTATGATTGGACCAAGTCCGGGCTTCGGGATCTTGAAATCCTTTCCGACTACAATGAATTTCCCATACAGGACTATTCATTCTCCATCAATACCGACATCCCTTACGTCCACTACCGCATCCCGCTACCGCCAGTCAAGCTACCCGGCAATTATCTTGTCGTCGTTTACAAAGACGGCAACAAGGGGGATCTCATCCTGACACGGCGCATCCTTGTGTTCGACAACCAAATGACGCTGTCCCAGAACGATAACCTGTCCGGCCTGGGAAACCTGAAGAGTACGAACCAGGCCCTTAACTTCCAGTTAAACTACGGACGGATGGAATTGCTAAACCCGGCAGGCACGGTGCATGTGATCATCCGTCAAAATCAGCGGTGGGATAATGCCAAGAAGGATGTGCAGCCCAGTTTTATCCGGGAAAACACCCGCCAGCTGGAATACCGTTTTTTTGATATGGATAATACCTTTTCGGCGGGCAATGAATTCCGCTTCGTCGATTTCCGCTCGCTGAACTTTCCAGGTCAAAACACCGATCGGCTCGATCGAAGCAAGCGACCCGTTACCATTTTCGTCGCGGAGGATGCACCCCGGGGCTACCAGGCCTACGCCCAATATCCCGACATGAATGGAAATTTCTCCATTGAAAATCAAGACACGCGACAGGAACCGTGGATAAGCACCAACTACGTGTACGTGAATTTCTCGCTTCGATCAGCCCCCATCGACACTGATGTTTATGTACTGGGAGCATTCAACCAGTGGGCACTCGGCCCTGAAAACAAACTGCGGTATGAAGACGGGCACTACACGCAGCGTATTCTGCTAAAGCAGGGGTTCTACAATTATCAGTATTGGGTCAGGCCATCCGCCTCCACCAATGGCAACCAACTGGAGGGGAATCACTTCCAGACCGAAAACTTGTACGATGTGCTTGTGTATTACCGCCCCTTTCAGCCCAACGCCGACTTGCTGGTGGGCTATTTCATGCTGCCCGTTAATCCCAGGTAGCAGATTTTGTTAGGCGTAGATGACTTCCAGGTCCGCTTCCTTGCGGATGGAGTCATTGTTTGACATGTCGACCATTCCAAAGCCTTTGTGTGAAAAATGTCCCAGGCCGTGTTCGTATATGAATTGCTGGACGGTCGCGGGCGCAAAGAGGGTGAATGGAAATGTATAACCCCGCACCTCATACTTGATATCGGAATCATACAACGGATAGATTCGTGCAAACTTCTTGTGCGTACTTTGAATCCGATGCAGGTAGTCCCTATCGGGTACCAGTTGGAACTTGTAGAAGTCTGCCAGTTGCGCTGCAGTAAACTTTCCCGAGCTCTGCATTTGTGCTATAGTCGCCTCATACAGAAGATCGGAAAATTCGTCTGCCTCCGGGGAAATGAAACGCTTGCCGGATTCATCGTTGAAGCTGGCAGGCAGCAACACGATGGGTGAAATGCACAGGAACTTAACGTGGTCAGATACAGCAATCGGCTCTTCATGCTCCACCACCTCAGGCACCAGTTGCAACATGCCGATAAGGATCTCCTTGTGCTCGAAGAGGATGCCCAGGAAGTAATCCAGAAACGCTTTGTCGGAGGTGGAGAACACCAGTGTCACCCTGGACGAATAGAAATGGAGGCCTTTGCGGCTGATCTTGGTTTGACCTTTCAGGCCAGAGAAATTGAAGTGGGTAAACTGCTGAAACCGGGGGTCTTTTCCCGCCACGACCAAGCCTTTCACCGTTTGCGCCAGCAAATATTGATGGTGGAAGGGGACGAAGGCACCTTTATTCTTGAGCGAAAAAACGATCCGTACTCTCACGTGAATTAGCGTTTGAAGAAAAAATCAAACCAAATGCCGCAAAAAATTTGTGCGGATAGCTAAAGTACTAAAAATCAGATCGTAATAAATTGCCTTCGATAAGAATATTTCAATTCATATATAAATCGCTGTAAATCAATTAATTAATATCCAGGTAACAGAGTTAAACATTAAATCTAAAATGCATGACGTCACCGTCCTGGACCACGTAATCCTTCCCTTCCACGGCCAGCTTGCCTGCCTCCCGGATGGCTGCTTCTGTCTTATATTTCTGATAATCAGGGATCTTGATGACTTCTGCCCGGATAAATCCCTTTTCAAAATCACTATGAATAACCCCGGCCGCCTGGGGGGCCTTCCATCCCCGGTGAATGGTCCAGGCGCGAACCTCCTTCTCCCCGGCGGTGAAGTAGGTAATGAGCTTGAGAAGGTGATAGGCAGCATAAACCAGCTTGCTGAGCCCTGATTCCTTAAGGCCGTATTCGCTCAGGAATGCGTCCCGGTCCTCCATGCTCTCCAATTCCGCAATCTGCGCCTCAATGGCTGCGCATACGACCACCACTTCCGCTCCTTCATCTTTGATCAGGTTCTTCAACGCCTCTACGTGCTTATTTCCCGTATGGATAGACTCCTCCTCCACGTTGGCAACATAAATCACCGGTTTGTCGGTGAGTAACTGGAGGTCTTCAATGGCGTCCCGGTCTTCGGCGTCGGTCTTCACCGCCCGGGCATTCTTTCCTTCCAGCAGGGCGCTCGCAAACGACTGAAGCACAGCAAGTTCTTTTTTAGCCTTGAGATCTCCGCTTTTAGCCGTACGCTCTACCTTTTGAATCTTCTTTTCAACGGACTCCAGGTCTTTCAACTGGAGTTCGGTATCGATTATCTCCTTGTCCGCAACGGGGTTGACCTTTCCATCCACGTGAATGATGTTGTCATTTTCAAAGCACCGGATTACATGAGCAATGGCATCCACCTCGCGGATGTTGGCCAGAAACTGATTTCCCAATCCTTCTCCTTTGGAGGCCCCCTTGACGAGGCCCGCGATATCAACAAATTCAAAGGCAGTGGGGAGCACCCGCTGCGGGTTGACCAGCGAAGCCAGGATATTCAGCCGTTCGTCGGCCACTGAAATGACCCCCACGTTCGGTTCAATCGTGCAAAAGGGGAAGTTGGCCGCCTCCGCTTTGTTGTTCGACAACGCATTGAACAGCGTCGACTTACCGACGTTGGGCAATCCTACAATTCCGCATTTAAGTCCCATAGTACCTGATAGCTTTTATTGAATTACAGGGCATGCCTGCAAAAAGTCCGCAAATATAAGCGATGATGGGAATCCTGTGGAGTTGCGGGGACTTTCCTTGGTGTTCTTTCACAAAAGACCATGAAAAAACCCTGCCGCGTTCCGGTTTCCGGGGCAGCAGGGTTTTCGATTTAGGTATAGGTTAGTAAATATAATTAATCCCACTTCAGTTCCGAATCCACGCTGGCAGGTTTTGCCTCCCCTACCTCCTCGCGCTCTTCCCGCACATGGTCAAACTGGCTGAAATCAACCCCTGGCATCAATTCATTCTTCACGTGATTGACGGTATTATTCAGCGCATCTACGAATTTGTTAAAATCTTCTTTATAGAGGAAAATCTTGTGCTTCTCATAGGTAAACCCCTCATCGTCCTTGTTGTACCGCTTCTTGCTTTCCGTGATGGTGAGGTAGTAATCGTTGGACCGTGTGGTCTTCACGTCGAAGAAATAGGTGCGCTTTCCGGCCTTCACTTTTTCAGAGAATATCTCGTCTCTGCCGTTCTTATTCTCTTCCACAAATCAAGGGTTTAGGTTAATTTTAGGGCTTAGGTGTGACCGAAGATAATGGTTTCGAAAAAATTTGCAAACAGGGTTTAACAATTTCAGGGAGCAAACCCTTCGAATCCAGCTCAAAAACGCACCCTGAAGGCAATGCCACGCTATATCCTTGATTCGTGATCAAACATTTCAATGAAATCCAACAAAGCGCAAGCCTTGAATTGCTTGCCAAGCAGCTGGTAGAAGGCTTTATCACCGGGCTTCATAAGTCGCCCTATCACGGCTTTTCCGTTGAATTTGCGGAGCACCGGTTGTACAACGAAGGGCAAAGTACACGGCACATTGATTGGAAGGTCTTTGCGCGCACTGATAGGCTGTACACTAAACAATACGAGGAAGAGACCAACCTGAGGTGCCAGATTGTTATCGACTGCTCCTCCTCCATGTGCTATCCGGCCGACACCAACGCCAAGCTTCGGTTCAGCGTCCAGTGCGCTTCGGCCCTCGCCTACCTGCTCCACAAACAGCGCGACGCTGTAGGGCTATGCCTGTTCTCCGACAAGATTGATGAACTCACCCCGGTAAAGTCAACGTCGTCGCACCTGAACAAACTCTTTCGGTTGCTGGAAAATGTAATTGCCAAAGCCGGTGATGTCAACAGAAACACCCGGGTGGCGGACGTGCTGCACGAAATAGCAGAAAAAACACACAAGCGCTCCCTGGTCATCATCTTCAGCGACATGTTCAGCGGAGCGGGAGAAGATCAGGAAGAAATTTTCAAATCGCTGCAGCATCTGAAACACAACAAGCACGAAGTGCTGCTCTTTCATGTGAGCGACCATGATACTGAGCTCGACTTTAATTTTGAGGATCGACCTTATGAATTTGTAGACCTGGAGAGTGGCGACAAACTGAAATTGAACCCGGCGGAGATAAAGACACAATACACCGCCGCCCTCTCCGAGTTTCACAAGAACCTGAAACTACGTTGCAACCAACTGCGGATGGACTTTGTCTCTGCCCATGCGCGGTCAGATTATTTTGCCGTGTTGCAATCCTACCTGATCAAGCGCTCGAAAATGAAATAAGCAAGGGCGACCTGAAAATCAGGACGTCAATTGCTCGTTGTGAAGATACGCCTTACGTGCACCAAGAACTTCCTTGGTTTCCACGTGATCCGGATCCGGAACGCAGCAATCTACGGGACATACGGCGGCGCACTGAGGCTCCTCATGAAAGCCCGTGCATTCCGTGCACTTGCCCGATACGATATAGTAAAACTCGTCGGATACAGGCGCCTGGGTTTTCTTGGCGTCTTCCCCCGATACTTCCGTCAACTTGGTGCCCCCCGCCCAACTCCATTCACGGCCGCCTTCGTAGATGGCTGTGTTAGGACATTCGGGCTCACAAGCGCCGCAGTTAATACACTCTTCGGTAATTTTGATGGCCATTTTTCCGCTTTCCTCTATTTTCGTTGCAAAAATACGCTCCTTTGTACGCTTGTCAAAACACCAAAGACCATCCAAAAGTTTAGAATCCCATGACGCTGCCCGACCGACTTAGCGCCTTTGCCTATCTTGGCAATGACCTGCGGCAGCTTCCCCACAGTGACTTTGAGCAGCTGGCAAGGCGGGCAACGGCTGAGAACGGTTGGTTCAGCGAGGCAAGCGTAACCCTGGCCCTCAACGGGGTCGACCGAATGCTGGAGGAAGAAAAACTGCGGTCCTGGGCCCTTGAAGGTGCCCCCGATCAAAACGTCTCCAGGCAGATCGGGGTGGCCATGGCAGGCAACATTCCGCTGGTCGGGTTTCATGATTTCCTTACGGTCTTGATTTCCGGGCACCGCTTGAAGTACAAGCCGAGTTCGCGCGACTCGGTACTCCTTGGCTATATCCAGGAAAGGCTCCTTGAAATTGAACCGCGATTCGACGATGCCATCGAGAGCAGCGATACCCTTCACGGAGTTGACGCCCTGATAGCTACTGGCAGTGACAACACTGCCCGTTACTTTGAGTACTATTTCAGAAACATTCCCCACCTCATCCGCAAGAACAGGGTCTCCTGCGCCATCCTCCGAGGCGATGAAAGTGGTGCCGACCTCGACCAATTAGGCACGGACATATTCAGCTATTACGGACTGGGGTGCCGAAATGTGTCTTCTGTTTTTGTTCCGCAAGGCTATGATATGCAGCATTTTCTGGCCTCTCTCCAGGCGCATAAGGCGGTGATGGAAAACCACAAGTATGCAAACAACTACCTCTATCAGAAGACACTGGCACATCTCAACAAGGAGCGAATTCTTGACAACGGATTCGTTCTCCTGAAAGAAAACTCAACGCTGGTATCGCCGGTAGCCACCCTGTATTATGAAACCTATGGGGAGGAAAGCGCGCTAAAGGCACGGTTGGAAAGCCTGGCTCCTAAACTCCAGGTCAGTGTTTCTGCGAACGGATGGTTTGAAGAAAGTATTCCGTTTGGAACGGCACAACTACCGCTGGTTACAGACTATGCTGACCGTGTGGATACGCTGCATTTTCTACGCAGGGTGGGGAAACCGCGCTAATACTTGCGGTCCAGAATCTCTTTGAGCAAGAAGGCCTTCTTGAAACTCCGCGGATTCGTTAACTCCTTCCTGAGTTCCTCGCCGAATTTTTCCTTTTCCTCAATTTCATATTCTTTGAACTGCTTGAACCGCACAATGGTATCGCTCAAATTCGACGTTTCCTCCAGAGAAGGGCGCTCGAACGCCTGGTTCTTGGCGTCGTCATAAATCTGATAAATCTTATCTTGTTTACGGTAATCGGGGATGTACTTATCCTGATCTGTTTTCTCCTCCTCAATGTCGTCATCATAGTCCACATACTCCGGTTCCCTACGTGGAGTGGGCAAGGTCGTTGAGACCGGCTCGCGGGCAGGGGCTTTCATTTGCTGAATTTCGCGGAGCATCTCGTCAAAGGATTTCGGGGCAGGCTCAGGTGCTTCCTCCCGCTGTGTATCGCGTTGCGCTGTGCTGGAAGGGGGCGGGATGTCTTTCTTCTTTTTCCGGGCGAAGATGTAGATCAATCCCAAAATGATCCAAAATAAAATTTTTAAGTCGTCCATGCTGAATCAAATGTATCAAATAATCAGGTTTAACCATCTTTTCCAGGGGCAAATCTAGGTGCCGCAGACCCGACCCAGTTGGTCTTCAACCCTTCCGGGAATGGGAACTTAAACCAACGGTTTAAGTACAAAAAAACAGCCCCGGCGATACATAAATCCTTCTATCTTTGCCAACTTTATACAACCGAATAATCATTTTTTAGAGCATGCAGTTAGCCAAATTAGAGATCAAAGGATTCAAGAGCTTTGCCGATAAAATCGTAATAAATTTTGATGAAGGGGTAACCGGGATCGTGGGGCCCAACGGATGCGGAAAATCGAATGTCGTGGATGCCATCCGCTGGGTGCTGGGCGAGCAGAAGACCAGCGCACTCCGGTCGGAGAAGATGGAAAACATCATCTTCAACGGAACCAATCAGCGCTCCCCGTTGCAAATGGCAGAGGTGTCGCTCACTATTAATAATACCAAGAACCTGTTGCCCACCGAATATTCACAGGTAACCATTTCACGCCGTTTGTACCGTTCGGGAGAGAGTGAGTATATGCTCAACGGCGTTACGTGCAGGCTCAAAGACATCACCAACTTGTTTCTCGACACAGGAGTAGCCTCCAACAGCTATGCCATCATTGAGCTGGGCATGGTCGACGACATCCTCAACGACCGCGACAGTTCCCGCAGAACCTTGTTTGAAGAGGCCGCCGGCATTTCCAAGTTCAAAAAACGAAAGAAAGAGACGCTCAAGAAGCTGGAAGACACAGACGCAGACCTGGAGCGTGTTGAAGACCTGCTCTTTGAGATTGAAAAGAATATGAAGAGCCTGGAAAAGCAGGCGAAGCAGACGGAATCCTATTACAAGGCCAAGGAAGTATACAAGGAGAAGAGCATTCACCTGGCTAAAGTGGTGGTCAACAACCAAAAAGAAAAGTTCAACAGCCTCAGCCGCAACATGGAGGAGGAAAGCACCCGCAAGGTGGCGCTGACGACGAGTATTGCCGAAAAAGAGGCATCCATAGAGAAAGAGAAAACAGACTTGATCGTTAAGGAAAAGACACTGGCCGTCAAGCAGAAGGCCATCAACGACCACGTTACAACCATCCGGCAGCAGGAAAGTGAAAAGCAGATCAACAATGAACGGCTGCGGTTCCTCAATGACCGTGGGTCAAGCCTGCGCGAGCAGATTGATCAGGACAAGAAGAGCAACGAACGCGCGCATTTTGCCATTTCAAGCCTTCGCGAGGAAGAATTGACAGCCCAGGCTGCCCTGGTAGAAGTACAGGCCAAAGCAGACCTGATAAAGGCTGAACATGAAACGCAGCAGCAAACGACCCATCAACTACAGCAGGATGTCGATGCCTTCCGACAACTGCAGCGTGCCAAGCAGGAGGAGCATTACCAGACAAACAAGGCGGTTGAAATCCGTCAGATCCAGATTGCTTCCCTGAAGCAGGAGATCGACCGTGCCACGACAGACACGCACCAGCGAAGCGAAAGCCTGGTGGAATTTGAAAACAAGCTGGTCATCCTCCAGCAGGAGATACAGGAAAAAAATCAGGCCCTGGACAAGATCAAGGAGCAGGAAAACGATGTCATTGCCCGCATCAGTTCTCTGGAAAAAACCATTGAGCTGATTCGCGAGGAAATGACAGAGACCAGCCGGAAACTTGACGCCAGACAAAATGAGTATCAGCTGACAAAGTCCCTCGTTGAAAACCTGGAGGGATTTCCCGAGGCCATCAAATTTTTGAAGAAAAAAGTGGAGTGGACCAAAAATGCACCCCTCCTGTCAGACATCCTCACGTGCCCGGAAGAGTATCGGGTGGCTATCGAGAACTACCTGGAGCCGTACCTCAACTACTACATTGTTAACCACGAAGCCGAAGCGTACGAGGCCATCAACATCCTCAGTGATGCCGGCAAAGGCAAAGCCAACTTCTTTATCCTCGATGCCTTCGACCGCTTCACATCGCACGATACGCAGATCTATTCCAACGCGTACCCGGCCACGCAAATCATTGAGTTCGATCCCAAGTACGGAAAGCTCATGTCGTTCATCCTCGACCGTGTGTATTTCTTTGATGGGGACATCAAACAGGTCCCATTAAGTGACGACAATATCTTTATCACCAAAAGCGGGAAGTATACCCGTCGTCGTTTTAGCCGGTCGGGAGGTTCTGTAGGACTCTTCGAGGGCAAGAAAATCGGAAGGGCCAAAAACCTCGAGAAACTTGATCGGGAGATTAAGGACCTGAATGTTAAACTCGAAGGCATACGGCACTCCCTCCTGGACAGGCAGCGCGAACTGGAACGCCTTCGCAACCACAATCTCAAGCGCTCGCTGGAAGAGGCCCAGAATGCTATCAAACAGGTCAACGACGAATACATCTCGGTAAAGACCAAGAAAGAGCAATTCGCGGAAATGATCAGTAACGCCGATCTGCGCCGCGAGGACATTCTGGAAAAAATTGAGGTGCTCGCAAAAGAGCTGGAGGAACTCACCCCCCATTCCGAACGAATCGGCACAGAACTTTCCGAGTTTGACCTCCGCACCACGACCCTGGGAGCGGACCTGACGGCACAGAATGAATTGCTGGCTCAGAAGTCAAACGCCTTGAACGAGCAAAACATCTTCTTCCATCAGCAGACCAACCGGGTCAAAAGCCTAGAACAGGAGATCCGGTTCAAGCAGGAAGCCGTGGAGCAGAGCAATGCACGGATAACTGCGGGCTCAACGGAATCGGCGCACAACGATGGTGAAATCAGAACCATCATGGAATCGACACACTCGGGCGACGAGGAGTTGATCAAACTCTATGCGCGTAAGGACGAAATGGAGCAGGAAGTGAACGAGGCCGAACGCGCCTACTATGCCAGCCGAGGCGACATTGATCAGGTGGAAAAAGACCTCCGCGGTGTCCAGCATCAGCGCGAAAATATTGACGCCATGCTTCTTCAACTGCAGAATGAATTGAACGAGAGCAAACTCGAACTCAACTCGGTCAAGGAAAGACTGTCGGTTGAATTCAACGTCGCTATGGATGACATCATGACCCAGATATCATCCGAAGAGAGTGCGTCGCTGGCTGCTGAAGATATCGAGAAGCTTCGCAGCGATGTAGCGCGGTTGCGCGAGCGGCTTGACAATATGGGGCCGATTAATCCTATGGCCATGGAGGCATACAACGAAATCAAGGAGCGCAATGACTTTATCATCGCACAAAAAGACGACCTCGTCAAAGCCAAGGAATCGCTGTTTAGCACCATCCACGAGATTGAACTGGTAGCGAGCCAGACGTTCATGGATGCTTTCCAGAAGATCAAAGAACACTTCGTGGGTGTGTTCCGGTCCCTGTTCAACGAAGGCGACGACTGCGACCTGCGCCTGGCTGATCCCTCCAGACCGCTGGAATCGGAAATTGAAATCATTGCCAAGCCTAAGGGCAAGCGTCCATTGACAATCAACCAGCTGAGCGGCGGAGAGAAAACACTGACCGCAACGGCCCTCCTCTTTTCCATGTATCTGTTGAAGCCAGCGCCGTTCTGTATTTTTGATGAGGTGGATGCTCCCCTTGACGACGCCAACATTGACAAGTTCAATACCATCATCCGCAGCTTCAGCAAGGATTCACAGTTTATCATTGTTACGCACAACAAGCGCACGATGACTACGACCGATGTGATCTACGGCATCACCATGGTTGAAAAGGGAATCTCCCGTGTGGTGCCTGTTGATTTGAGAGAATTGGCATAACGAAACACTAAACCCTGGGTAATGAACGAATTAAAGATCAACTACCTCGCGGTGCTTGCATGCGTCGTATTTCTCCACGCCCTGGGGTTTGTCTGGTACGGCCCGTTGTTCGGCGAGCCGTGGATGGCGATGGTTGGGCTCGATATGGCTGCCCTGGAGGCGAACCCGCCTGGAGCAGGTGTATGGATTACAAACCTTATCTCCTCCGTGGCATCGGTGTACATGCTGGCGTGGGTGTTGGCAAAGATGAATGTTACATCGGGTGTTCGTGGTGCCGTGATGGGATTCCTTCTATCCTTTACTTTTCATCATCTCACGGAAATGAACGGCAACGGGTTCGCGATGATGCCTTACAGGTTGGCCTGGATTACCGGCGGCTTCAGTTTGGTGGGCATGGCTGTTTCCGGATTTATTCTGGGGGCCTGGCCGAAGAAGGCGGGGTAGTACAATTTACGACTGGGTATCTCCCACATCTATGGCGCGCGTTTGCAACGCGTGACCGTTGCAAACTTATTTCGAAGGTCTAAGTCCTTCATTTAAACTCGAAGCAAGTTATCAACTACACTCATGCCATGAATCTTAGATACTCCTCCTACTCCTTCGATCCTAGCGCTCACCGGCACGCGTCACAGACGTCGCGCCATAACGCTACCAGAACGTCATTCACTTCGCAAAGTTTCAGCAGGTTCCGTCCATGCCGTCTTTAGCGTCTGATACCCAATGGATACTAACGCGATCACCATCGATATACCTCCTGCTACCAAAAACGTTTTCCAGTCAATCCCAATCCGGTATTCAAAAGATAAAAGCCATCGCTGCATGGTCAGGAACGTCATGGGCACGGAAAGCATAAGGCTGATGAGGATTAACCCCACGTAGTCCCTGGTAAGGAGGACAAGTAGGGATTGCTCCGTGGCTCCCATCACCTTCCGGATGCTGATCTCCTTCGTCCGGTTCTGCATGGAAAGTGAGGCGAGGGCGTAGAGCCCCATGCTTCCGATAAGTATGGACAACAGGGTCGCAAGGGTAACGATCCGTCCCAGGTTTTGATCACTCCGGTACTGCTTGTCCAATGCCTGATCGACAAAACTGAAGGCAAACTCCTCCTTACCGCTTATCTTCTCCCAGGCAGCCTTTAGCTGATCAATCCCTTCCGCCGTAGCACCTGCCTTGATGCGAACCAACAATTTGGGGACCGGTGAATTTCCAATATTGATATTTTCCGTTCCACTCAAAATAACGGAAGGGTTTTCAACCATCACCAACGGGGTAACCCGGGTGTAGAGCGAATTGTAATTGAAGTCCTTTATGACGCCAATAATCTCGTGATCGTCGAACCCCTTGCCGGGTATACGCTTTCCGATCGGGTCCGTCCAGCCATATTCCTTTACAAAGGCTTCGTTTACCAGCACCGATCTCCGCTTGTCAGATAGATTATCATCAGAAAAGTTCCTCCCATTCACAACCTCCATCTTGAGCGTGGGTACGTAGTCGTCATCGATGACATTCATGTCGAAGTTTCTGTAGACCCCCAGGTCATCGGTATACCCAATGCTGGTCCAGGATCCATTGCCAAAGTCATGCGCCGATCCACATACGCCATCCAGTGATGGATACTTGGCCAACTCCGCCTTGAATTGCTCCACCTGTTCGAAGCCTTGTTTGATTCGTTCCCCCAGGCGTAAACCCCGTACAACGTTCAGCTGCACCACGGCCAGTTGCTCCTTGTTAAATCCGAGGTTTTTGTCCTGAAGAAAACGAAGCTGTTGCCGCATAATGAGCGTGCTGGAAATCAGAAATATGGACAGGACTAACTGGACGCCGACCAATACGCTGCGAAGCCGCTGCCTTCCCATAGAAGGAAGCGCACCTTTCATGATAGTAAGCGGACGCAACGCCGAGAGAATGAACGCGGGATAACTTCCGGTAACCACTCCGATAATAGCAAGGAGGGCGAACAGTGTCCCCACGACGAAAAGGTTCATGGGCAATTCCAGCTGCTTCCCTGCCAGCTCGTTAAATACCGGCAAGGAGATCCGTGCTGCAGCCAACCCGATTAGAACAGAGATAATCGTCAATACAACAGACTCACCAATGAATTGGACGATCAACTGCTTCCGTGCCGCGCCTACTACTTTTCGTATTCCAACTTCCTTCGACCGATAGATGGATTGGCCTACCGATAGCGTAACGAAGTTTATACAGGCTACTACCAGGATCAGCAGCGCAATGGCAGCCAGGATATAACTGTATTTTGGATTGCCTACGGGAGCATTCCCCGAGGGATACGAATTATCCAGGTGGATCGATGCCATCGGTTGAAGCCCCGGACTATACTTGCTCTTTGTGTACTCCTCCTCTCCCAGGATTGTTCGGAACACCGATGGGAATTTAGCTTCCAGCGCCTTCGGATCGACACCTGGTCCCAGCAGCACGTACGTCTCCGGATTGATGTTGAACCAGGCGGAAGTCAGAACCTGTTCCGGGTACAATCTTGGATAATTCAAATCAGAAATGAGAATCCCAAACGTGATGCTTGAATTGGTAGGTACCCGCGACACTCCCTTTACCAGGAAATCCTCATACCGCTCTCCAAGCTGGATGGAAATGACTTTATCCATCGGGTTGGCTGTGCCAAAATACTTGATAGCTGTCTGCTTGCTCAGGACCACCGCGTTCTGGCTTCTCAGCGCGGTTGGGCGATTGCCCGTCTCCAGGCTGAAATCAAACACATCAAAGAAATCCTGACCTCCCAGGGTCACCTGCTCACTGAAAGTCTGATCTCCAACCTTCACCTGTGACCCAATGGTATTAACACGGACCTGGCTGACTACCTCGGGAAAATTGTCTTTCAGTGCCGGGCCCATGGGGAAAGGCGTCGTGGCGCTTGCAAATTGCTGGTTTTCGCCCCAGTCCTCGGTCGCATAGACCCGGTAAATCCGGTCTACCTTGGTGTGGAATGTATCGAATGACCATTCATCGTGGACGTAGAGGGTGATGAGTAGGCAGCACAGTACACCCAGGCTCAGGCCGAGGATATTGATCGAAGATTGGATCTTGTTCCGCCAGAGCGTGCGGAGGGCAATGGTCAGGTAGCTTCGGAACATAGGCAGCAGTTTTGTACGATCCTGTAATTATCGGGCCATTTTTTGTGATATCCTGCCGATCAAGACCAGATTACGCTTGGGATGCGTTGAACCGTCATTTAGTTGCAACGAACAGGCAATTCCCTAAAACATGAACCACGCGTATTGCGCGATTTCGGGAATAAATGACCGCCATCGGACAAATTGGGCATAAAAAAACGGGAACGTATCAATTGCTTGACTGTTCCCGTCTCGCTGCACAGCAGCCGTAGCCAGTGCACAACCCTACGTCAACCATTAAAACTGAAATCTGCCCCGACCACCTTGCGATGCCCGTTCTCAACTCCACGCTCGCGCCAGTTTCCCGAAGGCCCTTTCCGCTCACGTAACCACACCTCCCGAATTTTTTATAATCACTTCCCGTAGAAAATGACTTTTGTTTATCGGACTGCGTGACTAATTTCTTTTTATCGACTTAGTGATGTGAAGATATATTTGGACCATATACCTACCAATAAATTCATCTAAAAGAACTGCACAACTTTTCAACGAAGTTATTCACATTTCGTCCATGTCCATTCGATGAACGGCTACCAAATTTCAAGTAATCTGTTCGATGACAGCCACTAAGTGGTTAATAATCAAATTACTGACAGATCCGGTTATTCGTAGCGAAAAAACTTCACCGGGTTGGTTGAAGCGGCCTTCCAGGTCTGGACTATTCATACAGAAGGAGTTTTGCCGAGTCGTCAATTAGAAATGGTACACAACTGGCCATCAGGTCCACAACAATATTGCAGTCAAAAGAGCAAGATGTGGCATGCATGGGGTCCCCGAGTGAACGATGATGTCCGTGAGTGGACGGTTGGCTGTAATCAGTAATCAGTTCGAAATGTCATCCGGATCGGGACGTTTATATATCTTTGTCCCGGCAAACCGGCACGACCAGCTCCTGCTGAACTCCCCCAGGACCGGAAGGTAGCAAGGGTAGGCAGTTGTAGCGGTGCGATGTTCGGTTTGCTATTTTTTTGTTCAACTACTAACTCAGGTATTGCAGTTTAATCTTCTCTGATTCTGCATCTTACATCCTGATTCTCACCCGGCTTCTTCCTGGACGCCGCATTTCACAGTTCCACGTAGAAAAAAGACCCTGAATCAACGCAATCGCGTAAATTTGCCCAAAACCCACAGCGCGCATGAAATTCTTTATCGATACTGCCAATCTCAAGGAAATACAAGAAGCCTACGACTTGGGTGTGCTCGATGGGGTTACCACCAACCCTTCCCTGATGGCCAAGGAAGGCATTAAAGGTGCTGACAATATCCGCGCTCATTACAAGGCCATTTGCGGCATTGTCGACAACAACGTGAGCGCAGAGGTTATTGCCACGGAATACGAAGCGATCCTCAAAGAAGGCCGGGAACTTGCTAAAATTGACAGCAAAATCGTTGTAAAAGTCCCCATGATAAAAGATGGCGTGAAGGCGATCAAGAAGTTTACGAGCGAAGGCATCCGCACGAACTGTACCCTTGTCTTTTCCCCGGGTCAGGCAATTTTGGCTGCCAAGGCCGGAGCTGCCTACGTCTCTCCGTTCATCGGCCGGCTGGATGATATCTCCGAGGACGGCATCAACCTGATTGCCCAACTTCGTGTCATTTATGATAACTACGGCTTCGGAACCGAAATACTCGCCGCCAGCATCCGGCACACCATTCACCTGATCAAGTGCGCAGAAATCGGGGCCGATGTGGCCACCTGCCCGCTAAAAGTAATTACCGACCTGCTCAATCACCCGCTCACCGATTCGGGACTGGCGAAATTCCTGGCCGACCATAAAAAGGTAAACGGGTAATGTTCAACACCGATCCCGTCGTCCGGTTACATGATGTCACCATTTACCAGGGACCAGAGCCCGTTCTGCAGCATTTGAATTTCAATATTGAAAAAGGTGACTTTGTATTTCTCGTGGGCCGAACCGGTTCCGGAAAATCGTCGTTACTAAAAACACTGTATGCCGACCTCCCCTTGCGTGCGGGCGACATGGTCGTTGCCGGATACAACATCCGGGGGCTCAAGACTAAGGAAGTACCCCTGCTCCGTAGGAAAATTGGCATCATCTTTCAGGATTTCCAGTTATTTCCAGACCGATCCGTTTCTGATAACCTCCAGTTCGTCATGCGGGCCACCGGCTGGCGCGACACAATCAAGATGAAAAGCAGGTTGGTCGATGTATTGATGCAGGTTGGGCTGGGGTCTGTCGAAAAGAAAATGCCGCACCAACTCTCTGGCGGGGAGCAACAACGGGTGGTTATTGCCCGCGCGTTGCTGAACGAGCCTCAGATCTTAATTGCAGATGAGCCTACCGGGAACCTGGATCCGGAAGTATCCTCTGGTATCCTCAAACTCTTTCAGCAAATTAACCGCAGCGGGACAGCCGTGCTTATGGCCACGCACAGCTATGGCCTGATCCGAAAATTCCCAAATCGCGTACTGAAGTGTGAAGACGGAAAAGTGCTGGATTCCAACAAAGATCCTATCGAACTAAAAAGTGAGGAGGATTTCTGATTAGACCGACTTGGCTACTTCCTTTTGGCGCCTCGAATCCTCCAGTTTCTGCAGTTGTCGATTGAGCAAGTCAATGCGTACCAGCATATTCAGAACCATCGCATCCTTGACTTTCTCCGACGGGCGCTGCCTGAGCTCCTCGGCGAGAACCGCATACATTGCATCCAGTTTTTCAAAATCCTGAGCCAGCGGATCATCGACGAACGACTCATCGTTGCGAAGCATCGATACCTTCTCCAGGATCTGCGCTGAATAATAGGACTCAACCGCTACAAATTCCTGCTGATTGGAAGCGTCCAATTCGATTGCGGGTGCGCGGCCTCCAAAAAACTGGACTATTGACAACCCCAGGAGCAGCACCGCTGCCAGCCTCCACACCGGCAGTGAATTCCATAGCGAAACGGGTGTTCTACCGAACAGTGCTTTCTCGATGCGCGACCAAACCCCTGTTGACGGAACCTTATCGTCAAAAGCATCACGGTTGCTGTTAACGAATTTTTCAAAGCTGTCGTTGTTCATAGTTTACCTCCTTCCAGGATCTCCCGGAGTTTCTTTTTCGATCTGTTAAATTGGGATTTAGAAGTCGATTCTGAAATCCCCAATATTTCGGCAATTTCTGCATGGTCATATCCTTCCAGCAAATACAAGGAGAGCACAGACCGATATCCGTCCGGCAAGCGCGTTATGGCCTTTTTGACGGCCTCGATGGAAAATGGGAACTCAGACTCTTCGGGCCACACGGCGTCTGCTACATCAAAGCGCTCATCCTCCGGAAGTTGTTCTGTTCTACGCTTCTTGAGGGCGTTGATAGCCTTGTTGACGACTATTCGCTTCAGCCAGGAGCCAAAGGTGGCATCACCGCGGTAGTAATGTAGATTTCGGAAAGCGCTGATAAATGCCTCCTGAAGCACATCTTCGGCCTCTCCCGTGTTGTTTACGATTCGATATCCAACGTTGTACATCCCCTTGGCGTAAAGCTTATATAGCTTGTAGAACGCCTCCCGATCACCACGACGGCACAGTTCAACTAGCTCAGAATGAATATGTTGCGTCGAAGCCTTCAAATCACGTTCTACACCCTATAGACACCAGCCCCACCCAGGAGGTTGCATCACTTCAGGGACGCCAGGTTCTTTTTGGCCGCATCGAAGTCAGGGGCCACTTTAAGCGACTCCTCGAAGGACTTCCGGGCGTTGACTTTATCTTCCTGCGCCTTGTAAACCAGGCCTTTCAGATTCAGCAGGGCCGCCCTGATACTGTACTCTTTCGGCAAATCCTTGGCATCATTGAATATTACCTTTAAGGAATCAGCTTCCGGTTTCCCAAGAAGAATATCCGCGTTGGTCAGCGACTCCTTGTAGCGCTTCAGGTCATACTGCAGGGAAGCCATCTTATAAAGCGTGGAATTATTATTCGTAAGCAGAAACAGGCTTTCATAGCTCTGCAAGGCACGGTCCTTGATGTTTAGATTCTCATAACTCATCCCCGCCAACTCTAACGCAGGGACATTCTTGGAATCTCTGGTAAGCAAATCTTTACAGATCATGGCAGACGAAGGATACTTCTGGTTCTCATAATAGAAATAGGCCAGTGTAAAAATAATGGAATCGTTTCCCGGATATTCGATAATCAAATCATACAAAGCATCCTTGGCAACATCATAATCGCCCCAGCGTTGCGCAATCGAATATTTCCGCGCATAGTGTTCTCCGAGAATACTCTGTGCCGTTTTCGCAGCGGGTTCCTTTTCCGGAGCCGGCTGAGCGGCTGGTGCGGGCTCAACAGGTTTCGTTTCAGCAGGTTTGTTCTTGCGTTGTGCGAAAGTCATCGTCACAGCCACAGACATAATCATAATGAACAGGATACTTTTTTTCATTTGTTAATTGCTAATGTATTAATTCCTTTACTCTGCGCTATTTTCAACAAGAGGGCAAGCGCTTCTTCCCGGTCATTTTTTATTTCACCTTCAAGGATGGCATCCTTGATCCGTTCTTTGATCTCCCCTATAATCGGTCCCGGGGGCAAGTTAAGCATCCGGATGATCTCGTCACCGGTAACCGGCGGTTGAAAGTTCCGGACATGGTCCTTCGCCTCCACTTCTGCCATCTTGGCCTCCACCCGCTCAAAATTACGGAGGTACTTCTTCACTTTCTCCGGGTTCTTGGAGGTAATGTCCGCACGGCACAATTTCATCAACGCCTCTGTCTCCTCCCCTGCTTCAAAGAGCAGGCGCCGCACCGCAGAGTCCGTCACGTCATACGCGAGCACAATGGGGCGCAAATGCAGCCGAACCAGTTTTTGGACAAAAATCATCTTCTCATTCATGGGAAGTTTCATCCGTCGGAAGATCCCGGGAACCATGCGCGCGCCCTTGTCCTCGTGGCCGTGAAACGTCCAGCCATGGCCGGGTTCAAACCGTTTGGTCAAGGGTTTTGCAATGTCATGAAGGATAGCTGCCCACCGCAGCCACAAATCGTCTGAAACCTGCGAGAGATTGTCGAGCACTTGCAACGTGTGGTAGAAATTATCCTTGTGTGCCTTGTTGTCAACATATTCCACACCGTGCAGGGCAATCATTTCGGGAAAAAATTGCTTCAACAGTCCGCTGTGAAAGAGCAACTTGAACCCATAGGATGGAACGGGCGACAGGATAATCCGGTTTGTCTCATCCATGACGCGCTCCATCGACACGATCTTCAGTCGTTCCTGATGATCGATGATCGCCTGGAATGTGTCCGGATCAATATCAAACGTAAGTTGGGACGCAAAGCGGATGGCACGCATCATCCTCAGGGGGTCATCGGAGAAAGTGATGGCCGGATCGAGCGGCGTCCGGATCATGCCCTCGCGGATGTGCTCCATCCCATCCATCGGGTCCAACAGAGCGCCGTAATCCGCATCGTTAAGACTAACGGCCATGGCATTCATTGTGAAGTCACGCCGCTGCAGATCCTCCATGAGGGTACCATCTTCGACGTGGGGCTTCCTGGAATCGTGCCGGTACGACTCCTTGCGGGCGCCTACAAATTCGATCTCAAAGCCTTCGTGCTTGATCATCGCGGTCCCAAAATTCTTGAAAACAGTGACCGGGTGCCCGAGCACTTCGCCTACACGTTCCGCCCAGGTAATTCCACTACCCACGCAGACAAAATCGATGTCCTTGGATGCCCGTTTAAGGACAAGGTCCCGGACGTAGCCCCCCACAACATATCCTTCCAAATTCAATTCCTTTGCCGCATCTGCGACAATCCTGAAAATGGGATTACTGTCTAAATCCGATGAAAAATTAAATTTCTTCGCCACCCGGGTCCTTCTTTTCGACAAAGATAAGCCTCAGAAAGGTGGTTAAGAAACGGTGGCTACCTGTGATGTGTAAAGGTCGGACATGGGATAAATTTCTCCTTCCTTTTTGTCCGTGAATTGCGTTGGATCTCAAACTTGTATTTCAACGCCAACTCGTGCGTACCGCCGGACATGCTGCCAAGTCGGGACACGGTAAAATCATAGCTGTACATGATTTCCATGCTGGCCAGCTGGAAACCGAGAATGACCACCACGGCATCCTGGCTCATATTGTCCGGGATATCCTGCTTAATTGGGATTCCACGATACCAAAGACCAACTACGATGGGCTGGTAAAGGAAGTAAACTCCCAGGTCCAACTGGTCGAATTTCCCCTGTCGTTTATAGACAAATGAAGGAGACAAGACTGCTCCTTGCCCGCGCTTCAAGGGGCCCGAATTCAAGGGCAACCGGATGCCTCCATGGAGACTGGCCTTGATTGGAAGGATCGCCTCCTGATTAAGAAGGGACCGATTAGGCTGATTCAGGTGACTGGCTGAAAATCCAACCCAAAACGTCTTGTTGTATGCCAGAACACCGGAGTTGAAATCAAAATAGTTTGACATCCCGAGATTGAACAGCGCCGGATCATCGCTGGGAACCTGGGCCTTGGAATCAAATTGAAGCTGATCCCCAAATATCAACCGGTTGTAATCGATGCTCCGGAAGGCATAACCAAAACTTAATCCGGAAGCTATAACCCATTTGTTGGCCACTACAACGCGGTAGGAATACAGGAAACTAAATTGAGAAGACTTCATACCAGCGGTTCCGGCCTGATCCATGGTTACTAGGAATCCAACACCACTGTTGGCGTTCTGCATGTTGTAGTCGTAGGACAAGGCGGTGGTAACATATCCTTTGGCAATGTTGGGCCACTGGTTTCGGTAGTTGGCGATAAATCGGTGATCATTGGTTGTGCCGGTAAACGCCGGATTGAGGTATAGCGGCGCTGCGTAGTATTGGGAGAATTCAGGATCCTGTCCGATCGCGAGGACCGTCATCATGATGCCCAGGATGGTCAATGAACGTTTCATCGGATCAGATTTATGTCTCCCGTTCGCACGATGTTTTGACCGCTGTCGTAGAGCGCGGTGATTTTATACATGTATACATCCTGAGCACACAGATTTCCCTGGTAGTATCCATCCCACCCGATCTGCGGGTCATTGGACCTGAACATCAACTCTCCCCAGCGGTTGAAGACCAGCATTTCAAACTGAGTGACACCGATCATGATGGGGATGAACACATCGTTCTTCGTCCCTACCCCTCCCCCCAAGCCGCCCGATGGGCCGGATGTCGCGGGAGAAAAAGCATTGGGCACAAGAATGGTCCCACCATTTTGAACCTGTACCGCTTTTTTCACTCGGGCGGTATCTGTGCAGTTGTCCGGGCTGATAGCAATCAAGGATATGTCATACGTCCCGACCGCCGCATAGACGTGGGTTGGTTCTGTAAGATCCGATGTACTACCATCTCCAAAGTCCCAGAGAAAGCGACCGGCATAAAAGCTGTTGTTCCTGGCGTACAAAACACCACCGGGGATATAAAGCAGTGTCGGCTTCACCTCAAACTGAGCTTTCGGCTTGCGGTATACGTTGATGATCATCGTTTTCGTTTCCGTCACCACCTGGTTGGTGGTATTCGATCCTGAAAGGGATACCGTGTAGGTTCCCGCCTCAAAGTACGTGTAGCTGGGATTGACGGCATTCGATGTCGCCTGACCATCTCCAAATCGCCATACATATGTGTTAGACTCCGCGTACCGGGATAGATTAGTAAAGTTTACGGTGAGTGGTGCACAGCCAGATGCCAGATCATAACTAAAGTCAATCACCGGAGGAATGGCCTGAATGACGATCGTCTCCGTTTGTTCTTCCATACACACATTATTGATCACCCGAAGAGTGATGACGTAGGTACCGTAGGTCGCATAGGTATGTTGAAGGTTCGCGGATGAGCTGGAAGAGGTTGTACCGTCCCCAAAATCCCAGGAGTACGACCACGGTCCCGGGGAAGTTGTATTGGTGATGAAGACCGTGGAGGCAGGAAGTGGCTGGTTGAGGGGGCTGGCGGTAAACCCTGCATTGATAACATCGCGCTTGGGAACGACAATACTCTGCGTTGTTACAAGACTGAGGCAATTGGCAAAATTGCGTGTATCAAGTCTTATGGAGAGGTTGATATCCATCGTCGACCGGTTCACTTCATACTCCAGCACGTCGCTTGTTCCGGTAGTATTTATCATTGTCACCCCATTTTCTGCGATCACCCAGTGATACGTAAGACCCTTTTGCGATGCAGTCAGTCGCACCCTCATTTTGACACAATTAAAAAGAAGTGTGTCAATCCTGAACGAGGATACCGGTACAGGGCTTACGCGGATAATGCGTGTGGAGTCTCCCGAGCAGCCGCCCGAAAGCGTCGCCGTCAGCCGCACACTGAAATCGCGGATGAGGACCGTGCTATTGCTAAATACGTAGGAATAATTCGGCGTCGTGCCGGTGCTGACATCAGAAAGCGGTCCGGAAGGGTCACTAACCATCCACCGGTAATCGATTGGATTCAACGACTGCGTGGCCGCATCAACCGCAAAGTTTACGCTTACGGGAGAACAGTTATCATTGAACGGTGAATAGTTGGTCGAAGAAAATCCGGCATTCGTTCCGGGAAAGATGGTGATGGTCACCGGCAACGAAACGCGGGAGCAGCCATTCACGGTGACGGCCCGCATGCGAATGGAAAGCGTCCGGTTTGCCGGAGTCGTGTTGGAGTACGCCCGAACAAATTGATTGGTAAACCCTGGATCGCTTACACGCTGTGTTCCTACGAGAACAAACCCTGCTCCGGAATCTTCTTCCCACTCAAAACGGTCGGTGATATCAGGTTGCCCCCCTACCGAAGTGTTTGTATAAGTAACTCGTAGTACACTGCACCCGGAAGTAACACTCGGTGTAAACATTGCATTGGGCAACGGATCCACAACAACGGTCTGCACCAGGATATCGCTGCACGCATTCTGGTTGGTGGTCACCCGCAAGGCAACCGCGTACGATCCAGGCCCTCCCAATGATCGTGTAAATGTTGACTGGTTATCGAAAGCAGGATCTTTCGTGAACGTTACCCCATCGTAGTTGAAGTCCCACTCTCGCATCACAATGGCTTCTCCATTGATGGCATTAAGCGTAGAGTTTCCCACAAAGGAGGTTGCATTCCCCTGACATACCCGGGTTGCGGTAAACTGCGGAACCGGTTTTTCATAAACATAGGTCCGCACTTCGTCTACCGTTTGACAGGAAGTAACATTATCCCTGACGATCAACCGGGTTCGGTAGATACCGCGGTTGGTAAAAAACCTGTCGAAGGGTCCAAGCGGTGATGACGAGAATGCCCCGGCGGCGGGGGCTTCGAAGACGAGGACATTGCTCTCATTATAAAACTCCCACCGCCATTGTGTTGAAGGAATGACGGTGCCAACGGATGAGTCGTAAAAGCGAACCTGAAAGTTTGATGTAGGCGGACTGGCAGCCTGGCAGAATTGCGGGACGATTGGAATATTGCTGTTATCTGTTGTAGAAATCCGTGCAACCAGTGAAGGCGATATGGTGATAACGGCGTCGTAAACGGCGGTACAACCACCGGCTGCATTTGCATCCGTTACCGACAAGCGGATCAGCTTCTGACCGGAGCTTGCATACGAGAACGTCGGGTTGGTGCTGGTCGACGTACCCAACGGCACTCCTGCGCCCGTGGGGTTATCAAAAAACCGCCACTGGTACTGGAAGGAAGCGCCTCCGATTGGTGGCGTATTGTTAGCAAAGTAGATCAGATCGTTGATACAAAAAACGGTCTGCACGGGGCCCCCGGCGCTACCCAGGCGGGTGACGTAGTTCGGCTGGGGCGCAGCCACGATGACCACCCGTGCCGTCGTGACCCGTGCCGGATTATCGCCGTTGACCAGGTCACCACCCACCGGGTTGAATGCATTGCCGTCAGCCAGGTTGTTGTCGTACGGATTACATTGGTTCCAGTTCTTCAGTGTAACGACAAATTCCTTTCCGATCTCTGCCGTGGTCGTGACCGGGATATTCACGAGCAAACTCATCTGGCCAGGTGCGACCACCGGGTATCTTGGATTTCTCCCCGGGGCAGGATCCAGATACGGATAGGCTCCGGGCGATAGTCCGTTCACCTGCATTCCGGGAATCTGGTTTCCAGCAGGCCCGGTTCCATATAGCCATTGAATCCACCGCGGTTCATTGTTCTCGCGCGTGGCGCGTGGAAAACAGTTCCACGTGCTGTTGTCTCTAAACTGAAGATTGGCGGCAAATCCGGCGCAGACCCTGAATGTTGCCGGATTGACGGATACTACGTCGCTGGTCCACACGATCACCTGTGTGTTGATAGGCACCACGCTGCCCCGTGGGTTACATGCATTGGAGGCATCAATGATGATATCATATCCGCAGGCAACGGATGCCAACGGATAGGTATGGGTCATCGTCACACCGGTGGGTCCCGCCTGAACGTATGTCTGCTCGGGCGTACCATCCCCCCACCGCACAAAATACTGGGTCCCTGGTACGGAGGACAAATAAATCGTCTGAATGCTTACCGTAAACGGCGCGCATCCACGGCTGCTCGTGAGGAAAGCAAAGCCCGGCTCCAGAGTTCCGCCACATTGACCGGAGGCCCGTGAATAGCCAAGGATTAAGGCAAGAAAAACAAGTACGTTAAATAACTTTCTGCTCCAGATCATATCCCGGCAAGTGGCCCAAATGCCTGTTTACCAGAGATGGATTGTGTGCCGCGAAAGAAAGAAACCTATGGAATAGTCAAAGTGCACTACGTGTCGACGAAGTGCTTCCGGTAAACGACGATTGGATTACTTACCCCAGAAACCTGCGTTTCTTCCGCCCGTAGGGCAAGGGATGAGACGGTTCCGTTTCTTCACTCCTCTGCTAATGGGTTTGGCAGTAAACTCATAGATGAGTGAAATTTCATGGGCACCTCCGGAAGCGGCAGCCAGGGGCGAAATATTGAAGTCATAACTGTATCCGATGGTCATCCGATCGAGATACATTCCCAATTGCAAAATCAAGGCATCCTGGTTGATTGTTCCAATCGCACTCTCCTGCCACGGCTTACCGCGATACCAAAATCCAACAAAGACCGGGTCGATGTGGTAATTCACACCGATGTTGAATTGCGAGATGCTCCCCTGCGTCTGATAGATGATGGAAGGCGTGAGGTAAGAAGCACGGGCTGTAGTGCGCAATCCGGCCGTCAAAGGAATTCTTGCACCGCCATGAACGGTTATTTTCATCGGGAGCCTTGTTATATCGTTGAGCACGGACATATTCGGTTCATTCATATGATTGAATGATCCGCCAATCCAATAGATCTCCGAATAAATCATGAAGCCCGCGCTGAAATCAAAATACTGCTGGTTCCCCAGCCGGTTCAGGTCCGGGTCGAGGGACTGTCCGTTAAACTCCAACCCATCACCCATATTGAGTTTGCTCCGGTCGAGGCCGTTGATTCCATACCCGAACGAGAGGCCCGGAGAGAAAACCAATTTATCATTCAACCGGATCTTGTAGCTGTAGAGCATGTTTACCGTGGTGGTCCTCCAGCCTGCGGAACCCATTTTGTCCGTCGTTGCCAGAATGCCAAACCCGCTCTTCAATTCATCTACCCAGATATCGTATGAAAAGGCAAACGTAGCAAAGGCCTGTGGCAGGTTGGGCCACTGCAGGCGGTGGTTGGCAGCAAGCCGCTGCTGGGGAGTGATGCCCGTAAACCCGGGATTTAGATACAGGGGCGATTGATAGTATTGTGAGAACTGCGGGTCCTGCGCAAACGCGCTTCCCGTCAGCATCAGCAATAATCCAATAAGAATCCCGTGGCGACGCATATCCCTAAAATTACCTGATCATCGTGACATCACCAATTTGCGTGGATCGTTGACCGTCTGACAGTCGTATGGTCAGTTTATAGACGTAGACGCCGGCAGGCAGGAGAATACCATCGAGGTTGTATCCGTCCCATCCAATCCGCGAGCTGTTGCTTTCAAACACCAGGTTACCCCAGCGGTCATAGATCTGCAAGTTAAATTCGTCAGCACCTTTAACGATAGGCAGGAACACATCATTGAATGAACCGTTGCCAGCCTGTCCTCCGCTCGGGCCATTAAGGCTCGGCGTGAAGGCATTAGGCACTTTAGTGACTCCCCCCTGACGGGCCTGAATCTGCTTCTTCAGCGTGTCTGCACAAACCAAGCCGTTGCCATGATCAAATTTTGCAAAGAGCGATATAGTATAAATCCCCTCAATTTTATAAATGTGCTTGGGCTCCTCGTCGGTAGAGGTTATGCCGTCTCCAAAATCCCATCCATACTTGTTGGCACCCGTGCTGAAGTTAAACGTGATAAGCTCGGTGTCCGGAACAAACACGATGCTGGGTCGTGCATCGAACGAAGCAAACGGCTTCGGATAGATCTTAACAATTTGATTCGGCGCATTTGCAAACTGTCCGGTTTGTGAGCTGGAAGTCTTCAGGGTAATAGTATACTCCCCGTCCGACGGTATGTTGAACGTGGGCTGTACGGCGCTCGAAGTGGCAACGATCCGGCCATTCTGATCAAACACTTTCCATTCAATCACGTCACCCGTGATGTTCGTTTGGGTGATGACGATCTTGGAAGGGAAACATGCCTCCGGGGGTGTTGCCGTAAAGGTGGCTACCAGCGGCGCCAGGATAATGTTGATGCTCTTGGTGAACATCGTCTTACACGCCGCACGTGCTGTATTGGTTACGTTAAGTGTAATATCCTTCGGTCCGGGACTTACATACCTTATTGTACCCGGTGCTGTGCCGGAGAAAGAAGGCGGCTGTGAATCGACGCCGAACACCCAGTCATAGGTAAATGATCCCGGATCAATGATGCTCGAGGTGTTTGTAAATGTCACCAGCGACTCTCCGTTCAGGAAGGTTGGCACCGTGCCCTCGTTGAATGAGGCCACCGAACTCCGGAACACCTGGATATCCATAGTCACATCCGGCGGCGGGCAGTTGGCCGTATTGTTTGAACGGAAGATCACCTCGTAGATGATCGGGTTGTTGGTCGTCGTATTTGTGAACGTGTAGTTGATATTAAACGACGTGCCCATGACGATCTCCGGACCCGGAGGCGGTCCTTTAACGCGATAGGACCATTGCTGTGAATTGGTACCCACGCTGGAGTTCATGAAGGTGATCGACTCCCCACTGCAAATATCAGTCTTGTTGGGGATCACATTAACAATCGGATTGGGGTAAATCGTCACTGTTTTAGGCGGCGTAGTCTTGAAGCAGCCAGGATATGGAGGAGGCAGCTCGGTCTGCATGGAAGCCGGATAGTTCAGCGTGCTGTTCGGACTCAGGTTTGTATAGGTATGCTTGATCACCTTGGCAGGGACGTTTGTAGTAGCCTGATAAATTGAGTCTGCCGATTCACCAAAGCGCCAGGTATAGATGGTTCCCGCCACCTGGTTGTACTGGAAAGAAACCTGGTTGGGGCTACATTTAGCAGCCGGTCCGATTATACTGAACGTAGGATCCGTATCCCCTACGTTGACGATGAACGGAACGTTGACCGGCTGCGTACAGAAGACACCGTTGATTCGTGATGTCACGGAGGTGATTCTATACGTGTAAGCCGTAGCAATGGTGGGTGTTTCCTGGATCACTACTACGGGGCCCTTGTTCACCACATTTACAGTAGTCGTCGATGGCGGTGAGGCAGTCGTAATTGTATAGGTGAAATCAAACGGTGCCTGTCCGCCAAACTGGAATACGAGGTACTCCGAACTACCCAGACAGATGAAATCGGGAGAAGGGGTATTCAGGAAAGCGGCAGAAATCTGCGGAGCTACCGTGACTACCATGATCTTCGATGGGCCTGTACACGATCCACCAGAAGTACCCGGTGCATTCAAGGTGGGCACAATGGTATAAGTAAGTGTGGCCTGAGCTCCCGTTGTGTTGCTCATTGGCTGGTTAATAGTAGTCCCAGAGCCGTCAAAGGCCCCTGGCGCTCCAATTCCGCTTGGGTCGCTCACCGTCCAGGCAAATGTAACTCCAGCTGTCACCTTGCTGGAAAGTGGAACATTCAGTGTAGTGCCATGACAAACCGTTTGGTTGGAAGTGCCCAGCACATCCGGCACCGGATAAACCTGAACCGGAATTACCAGCGGTGTTCCCGTACATCCACTGGCCTGGGGTGTGACGGTGTATGTAACCGTTTGCAGCAGCGGCGATGTATTGTTAAACAGAATCTGAAAAATCTGATCGCCAGCGCCAGGTCCAGCACCGGTAACAGATCCAGCGGTGGGCGAAGTGGACGGTGCGGGCCAAGTCGAAACGGTATTGGCCACATCCGATGTAAACAATACATTGAAGATATCGCCGCTGCAAATCGCGGTCGTCACCGGCGGAACTGTGGTGAGGTTCGGTCGCGGATTCACATTGACAGTTACCGTTACATCATTCCCAATACAAAGCGCCCCTCCTGTCATCCGGGGACGGAATATGTAGGTTACAAATTCGGCGCTTGTTGACGTACTGTTGAGCAAGTCCACCAGCGAAGATCCATTGGCGAATACAGTTCCAGCAGGAGAAAAATTGGACACTATTCCTGAATTATTGGACGGGGTCACCGAGAACAGGAGGAAGTCAATACCTCCTACCGAAGGAAGTGTAGGTGAATTCAGGGCGATGTTGGGCGATACTTGTTCGCAAACTGTTACCAGTGAAGTCGATGGTACCAACCGCGGTCTTGGCTCAACCGTCACGGTAACTGGAACAGCTGTTCCTGAACAGCCTGCTCCTCCGCGGGCCCCGTTGGCAACTGCGGTGATGTTATACGTAACGGTGGCCGGTGAATTGGTATTGTTTATCAGGTTGTCTGTAATCTTGTAGCCAGCTGCCAGGTTAGAAAGGGCCGGAAAAAATCCTGTTATGGACCCGGCCGGTAAAGCCGAAGCTGTATAATTGAATGTAATTCCGCCCGCGGAAGGAATGGTGGGCGAAAGCAAATCGATATCCGTTGGATCATTCGAGGAAGAACTGAAGCTACAAAGGCTCACACCGGGCTTATTATTAACGGGAGCCGCTACGATCGGTGGCTCCACGGTAAGCACAATTAGTGTGGTTGGACCTTTGCAGCCTGATAGAGCAACTGGCTTAATTTGGTAGGTAACCGTTTGTATCGTGTTGGTCGTGTTTGTAAACACGTCATTCCTAATGACATTAACATCGGCCGTATTTCCAACACCAGCATTACCTCCACCTGGAGTAAGACCGGCAGGGATTGGCATGTTGGTATTGTAATCATAGCTAACGGCTGCCACACTGGTAGGGGAATTATCTGCCAGAACGATTCCAGAAATAATTCCAGTGCATACCGTCGCGTTCAGATTAGGCATACCGGGCGCCGGGTTTACTGTAAACACGATGGTTTGATCAGGGCCCTTGCAACCATCAATACTAATGGGCGCAATGGTATAGGTAACATTTAGCGGACCATTTGTTGTGTTGGTGTAGATATCTCCTGCCAGGAAATTTCCAGGTGTATATAATCCATAGCTTGCATTTACAATCGAAGCGCCCAAACCAGGAAACAAAACATTCTTATACTCAAATTGATTTATTGCAGGCGAAGTAGGTGTCGCGGCCTTGTTGATAGTTATCCCTAGCGCTACTCCACTGCAAAGCGGAGGAGGCGCTGTGGCTGCAAGCGTGGGCTGCGGGTTAATCACTACATCATAGTTTAGCAAGGCGCTCGAACAACCGGCGCTGCTAGTACCCCGGATTACGTACCGAACGGTTACTGGCGTCGGCCTTGTACTCGTGTACGTATCATTCTTCACATGATTAATGCCTCCTGATCCACCTGGAGCGGGGCCTGAGTTTCTAGTAAAGTTTGCTACTGGAGTTGTGAAATCATTGAACCCGGATCCGGCGTCATACAAGAGTTGCACAAATTGATATCCACCCGGTCCTACGTTTACAGACGTCCCATTCGTGCCTAAGACAATATTGACCGGGTTGCTAGTATTTGCATTGGTACTGCATATATCGGGAAATCCAGGATTCGCCAATACGGGTTCTGGATTCACGGTGATGGTAAAGTTCGTTGGAGCCCCTACACAACTTCCTCCGGTAGTCCCGGTGACGCTGAGGTTCGCAATAAATGGAACACTTCCGGTATTGATAGCCGCGACGAAACTAATGGCCCCGGCACCAGAACCCAGAATACCAATGGCCGTATTGTCGTTGGTCCAATTATATGTAACTGCTGGATCCAAACTCGAGGTGAAATTAATCGGGCCTACGGCCAATCCAGAGCAGACCACGACATTAGGAACCGGGTTAACTACGACCAACGGGCCAACGGAAACAACAATATTCTGCGGTGGGCTGGCACAGCCATTGGCGGTGGTAACGTATACATAGGTAACATTGATTGCTCCTGATGTTGTATTGGTCAATGTCTCACTAATATTACCCGTCCCGCTGGATGCCGCTTGACTAATTCCGGCAACTCCAGCCCTGCTCCATGCGAAGGTTGCTCCTGCTGTGGCACTTGTAGCCGTGTATGTAAATGTGGCTCCGCTGCAAATGCCTGCTGGCGCCAAGGTGCTGGTCAAAACGGGAATTGGATTCACTACCACCACTACGTTTTGCGGCAGACTGCTGCAACTGTTTGCGGAAACTACGTACACATAGGTTACCGAGATTGGCGCCGTGGTAGTATTTGTCAATATTTCGCTCACGTTGCCTGCACCCGCTGAGGCTGCTTCTGATATGCCAGCTACGGCCGCGCGGCTCCACGCAAAGGTCGCGCCACCCGTGGGGCTTGTTGCGGTATAATTAAACGGGGCTCCGCTGCAAATCGATGGAGGAGTTAACGTACTGCTTAATGCAGGAATAGGATTAACGGTTACCGTAACATTTTGCGGCGCGTTGCTGCAACTGTTTGCCGTAGTTACATACACGTACGTCACAACTATTGGCGCTGAAGTTGTATTCGTCAATGTTTCATTCACATTCCCAGTACTGCTGACGGGACCTTCGCTTATCCCAACTATGAAAGACCTGCTCCAGGCAAATGTTGCTCCAACTGTGGCGCTTGTTGCGTTGTAAGAGAATATTGTACCACTGCATATCGGTAATGGTGTGAGTGTGCTGCTCAGCGTTGGTATCGGATTAACCGTGACAACTACATTCTGCGGAGCACTTGGGCAGCCATTGGCGGTAGTTATATAAATATACGTAACGTTTATAGGCGCCGTGGTTGTATTCGTTAGGATTTCACTTACGTTACCAGCGCCGGCAGAGGCCGCCTGTGTGATACCTGCAACAAGAGCACGGCTCCATGCAAATGAAGCCCCGGCTGTAGCACTGGTTGCTGTATAAGAAAATGTTGATCCACTACATATTGAAGGTGGAGTCAATGTGCTGCTCAAAACAGGAACAGGGTTTACAGTTACCACCACGTTCTGCGTAGGGCTAACGCATCCGTTTGCGGTTGTTACGTAAGCATAAATAACATTGATCGGCGCCGTCGTAGTATTTGTCAGCGTTTCACTCACATTGGCAATACCCGCAGTAGCAGCCTCGGTAATCCCAGCTATCGCTGCGCGACTCCAGGCAAACGTTGCTCCCGCAGTGCCACTCAATGCATTGTATGTGAAAGTTGCTCCACTGCATATGGCTGCAGGCGTAAGTGTGCTGCTCAATACAGGGATCGGGTTAACAACCACCACCACATTTTGCGGTGCGCTTACACAACCGTTTGCGGTAGTTACATACGCATACGTCACATTAATAGGTGCCGTCGTTGTGTTTGTTAACGTTTCACTCACATTAGCTATACCCGCTGAAGCTCCTTGACTGATTCCGCCCACAACGGACCGGCTCCACGAGAAAGTCGCACCTGCCGTGGCGCTTGTTGCCATGTATGCAAACGTTGACCCGCTGCAGATTGCCGGAGGTGTGAGCGAGCTACTCAATGAAGGGAATGGATTAACCGTTACCACCACATTCTGAGGGGCACTCGGGCAACCATTGGCTGTTGTTATATAAACATAGGTAACATTGATCGGCGCCGTTGTTGTATTGGTCAGGGTCTCACTCACATTTCCCGGACCCGCAGTAGCTCCTTCGGTTATGCCTGCAACTGCCGCGCGACTCCACGCAAAGGTCGCTCCCGCCGTCGCGGTCGTCGCTGTATAGTTAAATGTTGCCGCGCTGCATATGGCAGGAGGCGCTAATGTGCTGGTGAGTGTCGGTATCGGGTTAACTGCCACAACCACATTCTGTGGAATGCTTGGGCAACCGTTGGCGGTGGTCACATAAACGTAGGTAACATTGATCGATGCTGTCGTTGTATTGGTCAGCGTCTCGCTCACATTGCCTGCACCAGCGGTTGCAGCCTCTGTAATTCCTGGTACAGCCGCTCTGCTCCACGCAAAAGTTGCCAGCGCTGTAGCACTTGTCGCTGTGTAGGTAAAGGTCGCTCCGCTGCAAATGCCGGGTGGCGCAAGTGTACTGCTCAAAGTAGGAAGCGGGTTAACGGCAACTACCACATTCTGAGGCGCACTCGGGCATCCGTTGGCAGTTGTAACATATACATAAGTCACATTGATCGGCGACGTCGTAATATTGGTCAGCGTCTCACTAACATTCCCGACACCTGCTGATGCTCCCTGGCTGATACCAGCAACAACAGCCCTGCTCCATGCAAAGGTTGCTCCGGCGGTGGCACTAGTCGCAGTGTAGGCAAATGTTGATCCGCTGCAGATGGCCGGTGGCGTCAAGGTGCTGCTCAATGCAGGAATCGGATTAACTGTCACCACCACATTCTGCGGGGCGCTGATACAACCGTTGGCCGACGTTATATAAACATACGTTACGACAATCGATGCTGTCGTCGTGTTAGTCAGTGTTTCGCTCACGTTTCCTGCACCTGCAGTTGCCGCTTCGGTAATTCCCACAACTGCTGCGCGACTCCATGAAAATGCAGTTCCTGCTGTTGCGCTCGTGGCCGTATAAATAAATGTAGCCCCGCTGCAAATAGCCGGCGGCGTCAATGTGCTGCTCAACACTGGAGTCGGGTTAACTGCAACGACCACATTTTGCGGTCCGCTGAAACAGCCGTTTGCTGAAGTTATATAAACGTAGGCCACATTAATTGATGCCGTCGTCGTATTGGTAAGTGTTTCACTTACGCCTCCAATTCCGGCTGAAGCTCCCTGGCTGATACCGGCTACTGCTGCGCGACTCCAAGCAAAAGTTGCCCCGGCAGTGGCGCTCGTAGCTGTATAACTGAACGTTGTTGCACTGCAGATTCCGGGTGGCGCCAATGTGCTGCTCAAAACAGGAATCGGATTAACTGTTACAACCACATTCTGAGGCACGCTAGGGCAACCATTGGCCGTAGTTATATACACATAAGTCACATTAATTGGCGCCGTCGTTGTGTTTGTCAACACTTCACTCACATTTCCTGCGCCGGCGCTTGCTGCTTCGGTAATTCCCACCACGGCCGCACGACTCCACGCAAATGCTGATCCCGCTGTTGCGCTGGTTGCGGTATAATTAAATGTAGCGCCACTGCATATAGCAGGTGGAGTCAGTGTGCTGCTAAGTGTGGGAATCGGATTGACAACTACTGCCACATTCTGTGGGGCGCTGGGGCAACCATTTGCAGTAGTCACATAAACATAGGTAACACTGATAGGTGCCGTTGTCGTGTTGGTCAATGTCTCGCTCACATTGCCTGCACCAGCTGTCGCTGCTTCTGTAATCCCTCCTATCGCTGATCGGCTCCACGCGAATGTTGCTCCCCCTGTCGCGCTTGTCGCTGTATAATTAAATACGGAAGCACTGCATATCGCTGGCGGTGTCAGGGTGCTGCTCAAAACCGGAATGGGATTAACAGCGACCACCACATTCTGAGGCGGGCTGACACAACCATTAGCAGAAGTAACGTAAACGTAGGTCACGTTAATAGGTGCGGTCGTAATATTGGTCAACGTCTCATTCACATTGCCTGCCCCTGCTGATGCGCCCTGGCTGATGCCACCTACCGCTGCGCGACTCCATGCAAAGGTAGCTCCCGCAGTTGCACTGGTAGCTGTATAGCTAAACGTCGATCCACTACAGATTGCCGGAGGTGCCAGCGTACTGCTTAATACAGGGATTGGATTAACTGCTACAACCACATTCTGAGGGGGGCTGCTGCAACTATTCGCTGTTGTTACGTAAACGTAAGTCACATTGATTGGCGCAGTAGTCGAATTGGTTAACGTCTCATTCACATTTGCAACTCCTGCAGAAGCTGCCTCTGCGATCCCAGGTACCAAAGCACGGCTCCACGCAAAAGTAGCTCCGCCAGTTGCACTCGTTGCCGTATAAGTAAATGCCGCGCCACTGCATATTGCCGCTGGTGTCAATGTGCTGCTTAGAACAGGCGTAGGGTTTACTGTAATGGTATAACTCTGAGCAGGTCCGGCGCAATTCGGTGCAGCAGTTGCAGTAGGAGTCACACTGAAGGTGACCGTGCCCGGCGATGTGGTGGTATTATTAAGAGGTGTAGTTAGCTGGCCCGCAGTTGGAGGTTGGCCGACAAACACACCGATGATCCCAGGTGATACGCTGGATACTGTCCAGGAGAAAGTACTTGGCTGGTCCGCTGCCAGCGTAAAAGGTGTGGCAGCGGTAAAGGGTGCTTCGCCGCTGCAAATTGCGGCGGCGAAAGGCGCAACCATCACCGGAGGATCTGACAGCGTGACATCCAATGTTCCCAACGTTCCAGCACACCCTGCGCTGTTTGTTTCAAAGACAGTTATCCGCGCAAAATTCTGCACGGAAGAGAAATCAATAAACACGGAAGGGCCACCACTTGGTCCGTTAAAGGTTGCTCCTCCAAGGGGCAAGGCCCACGTGTAGGAGGATCCGGCGTTAGGTGATGTAACTTCGAACTTTACCAGATTCTGACCTTTACAGAATATCGTTGAAGGTCCAGGGTTACTTTGGAATGCTACCGGTCCCGGATTTGCAATAATGTTTACAGTCAGGTTGTTTGGCAACCCATTACATCCTGACGTGCTCTTTTCTGTCACAGACAGGACGCCTGAAGGAGTTCCTGGCAACGTACCGACAGGGAAACGCAGCACGAGAAAGAATACGCTTGTGAATGGGCCTAGGCCCCCTCCTGCTGTAGCTCCGCCTCCGCCAGCAACAATAGTGAACCCGGCGGGCACTGTCCATGAATAGGTGTTTGCCCCATTGGCAGTTACAGAATAAAATACATTGGCCGTATTATTTTCGCACACCAAAGTGAAGCCGGTTACCGGGTTTGCTCCAGGAGTCGGATTCACGGTTACAACAACACTTTCTCCTGGGGCATTATTACACCCATTTGCAGTTGTTATATATACGTAGGTGACATTGATGGGGCTGGTAGTAACATTTGTCAGCGGTTCGCTAACGTTGCCAGCTCCCGCAGTTGCTCCTTCTAATATTCCTGCAACGGCGGCCCGACTCCATGTAAATGTTGATCCCACTGTAGCACTTGTAGGTACGTAGTTAAAAGTGCCATTGCACATGCCGGCAGGGGCCAATGTGCTGCTAAGTATGGGCGTCGGGTTAACCGTTACTACAATTTGAAAATTCGCACCCACGCAGGATCCTGCAGCACCAGAGGTTGGCGTTACTGTGTAGGTGGCCGTTGCCAGCGATGTGGAAGGATTTGTCAATGTTTGACTTATCGAAGGCTGCCCTGCCTGACCACTTGACCCAGTGATTCCTCCCGTCACAACTGGAGGGGCCCATGTATAAGTTGTTCCGCCAGGAACAATAGTGGCTGCCGTCGGAACCCCATCGACAGGGCTTACCGTGAAGGCCGTGCCGCTACATATAGCCGCAGGTGTCTGATTAGGTATTACTGGTTTCGGATTTACGGTTACAAAAACCTGGAAGCTGGGACCAGCACATAAACCTGAAGCGCCTGAAGTTGGTATCACCACATAAGTCGCTGTCTGTGGCACATTCGTTGGATTAGTCAACACCTGACTGATGGAGGCCTGGCCTGCCTGAGCGCTTCCACCCGTTATTCCTCCAGTTACAACAGGTGCACCCCATGCGTATGTCGTACCGCCAGGAACAATTGTTGCTGCCGTTGGAACTCCGTTGGAGGGACTTATTGTGAATGCAGATCCGCTGCAAACAGAAATAATCCTGTCAAAAATTTCTGGTGTAGGATTTACCTGTACGACCACATTTTGAGGAGCGCCACTACATCCAGCGGCCGTGGTGGTATAGATATAAGTTACAGTCTTGAATAGTGTCGTGGTATTGGTAAGAACTTCATTGATAGTTCCTGCTCCTGCTCCTGCAGGTTCGCTAATACCCGCAACTGCCGCCCGGGTCCATGCAAACGTGGCGCCAATGGTAGCACTTGTTGGCACATAATTGAAGTTTGACAAACTACAAACCGCTGGCGGTGTCAGTGTGCTATTCAAGACCGGAAGCGGGTTGACATTTACTGCAACATTTTGTCCCAGGTTGCTACATCCATTTGCGGTGGTGATATATACATAGGTAACAGAAATAGGCGCAGTCGTGGTGTTGGTTAGCAGTTCATTTGGATCAGCATTGCCGCCTCCAGTTGATCCTAAACTTGCACCTTGTGATATGCCGGCTACTACGGCTCTTGTCCATGCAAATGTAGCCCCTGCTGTTGCGCTCGTTGGCGCATAGTTAAAAACCGTTGCACTACATATGTCTGGCGGTGACAGCGTGCTGCTGAGAACAGGAATAGGGTTTACTACAACAACTACATTTTGTCCAGCATTGGGGCAGCCGTTTGCGGTGGTTGTATAAAAGTAAGTGACATTAATCGGCGCTGTGGTTGTATTTGTAAGTGTCTCGTTCACATTGGAGGCGCCGGCGGTTGCTGCTTCTGTGATTCCAACTACTGCTGCCCTGCTCCAGGTAAATGCTGCACCTACTGTAGCACTTGTAGGCGTATAAATAAATGCTGTTGAGCTGCAAATCGCCGGAGGCGTCAGCGAACTGCTTAATATCGGGGTAGGATTGACGGTTACTACAACATTTTGCGGGTTATTGCAACCCGCAAAACTTGAAACAAATGCGTAGGTTACATTGACAGGAGCCGTCGTCGTGTTTGTAAGCATTTCAGCAACTACCCCACTTGCAATCGGGCCTACACCAACTTGCGATATTCCAGCTACCCCCGCGCGGGTCCATTGGAAAGTTGCGCCGACTGTAGCACTTGTTGCCGTGTAGTTAAAGTTTACAGCAACACCGCTGCTGCAAATTGCAGGGGGAGACAATCCGCTGCTCAAAGAAGGCGTCGGATTTACATTTACCACTACATTAAACGGACCTGGGTTGGGGCATCCATTGGCAGTTACTGTATAAATGTAGGTGACTGCTATAGGTGCCGCCGTAATGTTGGTAAGGACTTCATTCACATTGCCTGCACCTGCAGACGCTGCCTGGCTGATTCCTACAACAACGGCCCTTCCCCAGTTGAAGGTCGCCCCAGGTGTTGAACTTGTGGCAGTATATATGAAGGCTACGCCGCTACATATGGCTGGTGGTGTCAACGTACTTGTAAATGCCGGGATTGGATTCACTGTCACCGGGACACTTTGGCCCGGTGCATTGTTGCAGCCATTGGCGGAAGTGATGTAAGTATACGTTACTACAATTGGTAGCGGAGTCGTATTTGTGAGCGTCTCGCTTACATTACCGGCTCCAGCCGAAGCTGCTTCAGAAATACCAACCGTTAGAGGTCTGCTCCATGCAAACGTTGCTCCGGCTGTTGCGCTCGTGGCAGTGTAGGAAAAAGTAGAGCCACTGCAAATCGCAGGTGGCGTCAATGTGCTGCTAAGTACCGGTATTGGGTTTACGGTAACTACAACGTTTTGCCCTGGATTCGTACATCCATTCGCAGACGTTGTGTAAACATACGTCACGTTTATTGGCGCGGTCGTCGTATTGGTTAATGCTTCAGCAGGATCTCCAAATCCCAGTGTCGGACCGGCCGGCAAAATGCCGGCAATCGTAGCGCGGTTCCATGGAAATACAGCTCCTCCGGTGGCGCTTGTAGGCACATAATTAAATACCGATCCACTGCAGATGGCTGGAGGTGTAAGTGTACTCGATAAAACCGGTATGGGATTAACAACTACTACCACGGAGTTTGGCACTGGATTATTACAGCCGTTCGCACTAACCGTATACACATAGGTAACATTGATTGGGGCAGTAGTGATATTCGTCAGTATTTCATTGGGGTTCCCTCCGGCACCGGGCAAACCACTGCCGCTCGATGCGGCTTCCGCAATACCTACCACCACAGCTCTGGTCCATGCAAAGCTGGCACCTGGTGTGCTACTCGCCGGGACATAGCTGAATATTGTCCCGCTGCAGATGGCAGGTGGTGTCAACGTACTGGTAAATACGGGTACCGGATTTACTGTCAATACAACATTTTGAGGGTTGCTGCAGCCGTTGGCAGTAAGGGTAAATGCGTAGGTTACGTTGATAGGAAATGTAGTCGTGTTGGTAAGCGATTCGCTGATCATGTTGCTGGCGATGGGGCCAACGCCCGGCTCCGTGATGCCCCCTACTGCTGCCCTTGTCCATGAAAATGCAGTGCCTCCGGTTGCACTGGTTCCAGTATAATTGAAGATTACTCCGCTGCAAATGGCCCCGGTAAGTGAACTACTTAACGTCGGCGTTGGATTTACCGGCACCACAACGTTTTGGACATTATTACACCCATTGGCGCTTACGGTGTATGCATATGTTACGTTTACTATAGCGGCAGATGTGTTGGTTAAAATCTCGTTAGGATTGTTTGCCCCAGATGTAGGTCCAAGTGGCAAAATATTTGCAACCACTGCCCTGTTCCAGTTAAACGTCGTTCCTCCGGTAGCACTCGTAGGAACGTAGCTGAATGTCGTCCCGCTACAAATTGCGGCAGGTGTTAGTGTACTGCTGAGGAGCGGAAGCGGATTCACAGAGACTACCACACTTTGTCCCGGGCTGTTGTTACAACCGTTCGCGCTGGTGATGTATATATACGTTACGTTTATTGGTGCTGCGGTCACATTCGTGAGCACTTCCGCAACGTTGCCGGCACCTGCTGAAGCCCCCTCACTAATACCACCAACTACAGCCCTGGTCCATGCAAAGGTCGCCCCTGCTGTAGCACTGGTGGGGGTATAACTGAATACATTGGCTGTACAGATTCCGGTTGGCGCAAGAGTACTGGTTAACACCGGAATCGGGTTTACTGCCACCACCACATTTTGCGGGTTGCTGCAACCGCCGGATGTTAAGATAAACGCATAGGTTACATTGATGGGCGCCGTCGTTGTGTTTGTCAGCGTTTCACTAATGAGATTGCTGGCTATCGGGCCAACTCCAGGTTCTGTGATTCCCGCGATGGTTGCGCGAGTCCATGAGAAAGTGGCTCCGCCTGTTGCGCTATTACCTGTATAATTAAATGTTGATCCGCTGCATATACCCGGTGGTGTGAGGGAACTGCTGAGGACCGCTACAGGATTCACATTCACTACCACATTGAACGGCCCGGCATTCGTACAACCATTGGCTGTAACTGAATAGGCGTAAGTTACCGGGATCGCTGCAGCTGTCGTATTATTGAGAAGTTCATTCGGATTTCCAGCGCCTGCACTTGCACCTTGCGTAATTCCTACCACTGCTGCCCGGCTCCAGGCGAATGTAGCACCAGCAACTCCGCTGGTTGGTGTGTAGCTAAAGTTTGTTCCACTGCATATCGCAATTGGTGTCAAAGTACTCGTAAAGTTTGGTATCGGATTTACTGTTACTACAACATTCTGTCCGGGGTTTACACATCCATTTGCTGTCGTTGTATAAACATACGTAACGCTAATTGGCGCCAGGGTTGAATTTGTCAGGGCCTCCATAGGATTTCCTGCACCTGCTGTCGGACCAGCTGGTGCTATGCCTGCAATTGTAGCACGCGACCAGGGGAAGGTGGCACCCGCGGTGGCGCTGGTAGGCACATAGCTAAATGTAGCCCCACTGCAAAATGCGGGTGGTGCGAGTGATGACGACAATACCGGAATTGGGTTTACCGTAACAACTACGCTTTGACCAGCATGCTGACAGGCATTGGCGAGAGGTCTGAAAATATAAGTTACATTGATAGGAGCCGTTGTTGTATTACCTAATGTCTCACTTGGATTTCCTGTACCCGATGTGGGACCCACTGGGGTAATACCCGCGATCGTAGCTCTGGTCCAAGGGAATGTACTGCCTGCTGTAGCACTTGTCGGCACATAGCTGAACAAGGTTCCGCTGCATATCGCAGGTGGAGTCAATGTGCTGGTCAAAACCGGAATTGGATTAACAACAACCACAACATTATTTCCAGCCGGATTCGGGCAACCATTGGCGGTGACGGTGAACACATAAGTTACGCTGATCGGCGCCGTGGTGGTATTGGTTAACGCCTCATTTGGGTTCCCCGTCCCACCCGTAGGACCAACAGGTGTTATTCCTGCTATAGATGCCCGCGTCCAGGGGAATGTTGCTCCCGCTGTACTGCTGGTTGGTGTGTAGCTAAAATTGGAGCCACTGCAAATCGCCGGTGGCGTCAATGAACTTGTAAATGCCGGGATTGGATTTACTATAACCTGCACATTTTGTCCTGCGTGCTGACATGCATTCGCCAACGGGCGAAACACATAGGTAACAGTTATTGGGGCGGTGCTCGAGTTGGTTAATGTCTCATTGGGATCACCCATCCCGGAAGTTGGCCCTGCAGGGGTTATGTTGGCTTGAAAAGCACGGGTCCACGGGAAAGTTGCTCCGGCTGTCGCACTGGTAGGCGTATAGGTAAACAAACTTCCACTGCATATGGCCGGAGGCGTTAACGATGAACTAAGCGCCGGAATCGGATTCACGGTAACAACAACGTTTTGTCCGGGATGCTGACATCCTGCGGCCAGCGCCCTAAACACGTAGGTTACGTTAATTGGAGCTGTGGTTGAGTTCGTCAACGTTTCGCTGGGATTTCCAGTACCAGAAGTAGGGCCAGCAGGGGTTATCCCAACAATTGTAGCGCGGGTCCATGGAAATGTTGCTCCTCCGGTGACACTTGTCGGCACATAACTAAACAACGTTGCACTACAAATGGCAGGCGGCGTAAGTGAACTGCTCAATGAAGGCGTTGGATTCACATTGACCACCACATTTTGTCCTGGCGCATTGCTACATCCAGCAGCTGTTGATATGTACACATAGGTAACCGGAATGGCTGCAGTCGTGGTGTTTGTAAGCGTCTCGCTTACGTTGCCTGCTCCTGCTGAAGCTGCCTCCGTAATTCCAGCAACCAGTGCCCTGCTCCAGGCAAATGTTGTTCCTGGTGTAACACTTGTTGCCGTGTAGTTAAACACGGTGCCACTGCAGATAGCTGGCGGCGTCAGGCTGCTGCTCAGCGTGGGTATAGGGCGAGTTGTGAATTGAATAACATTGGAATTGGTCGTTGGGCAAACGCCGGAGGATGCTTGCCTTCTGTAATAAATTCCTGCAGCCACCGCAGGCGGATCAAAAACATTTGAATTTACCCCCACGTTAGTTGGCGGGGCGAAAGTTCCGTCGGGGGAAGTTTGCCACTGATAGGTATATGGACCACCCGCACCGCCCGATGCATCTGTAGTGCTTGTAAAAGCAGCTGGGTCAGTATTTAAGCACACAGATATGGGTGTGGCTCCAAGGGGGTGAGCTATAACTCCAGGAACTACAACATTCTGGATGATAAAAGTTACGGTCCTTGGTAGACTCTCACAAGTAGCACTTGTAGTTACGGTCTGTGTAACGTAGTAGGTAATATTATTTGCTATCGTTTTGTTGACCACCGGTGCATCATCGAGCACGGGATTAAACCCCGCGGCAGTTTTTAAAAGTATTGTGAGCGCAGCATCTTTATACCACTTGAAGGTTGCGCCCCCTACTCCAGCGGCAGTTAGATTATAGCTTGGGTCGGCCATGTTGACGCAGAAAGTTGCCGGTGAAGGCAAAACCGTCGGAGGTAATGGCCGCTGAACCAGAATGATATCATCCGTGACCGTAATGGGTGCGGAGTCTCCGTTGGCATCTGCAGCCGGAGAGCCGGTTGGTATTAAACCGCCATCACCAAATGGAACGCCCACCTGGTTGTCATACGGGTTACAAATGTTCCACATTCTCAACCTAACAGTAAACGTGTTGTCAGGTCCAAATACGTTTGTGTTTAATACATGTATTTGAAAACTGGGAGGTAACGCTGTCAACTCTGTGTTAGGCCCGGCCAGCATGGTAATAGGGCCATTATATGGGAAAGTAATCTGGAGCCCGCCGCCTGCACCAAATGTGTTAGCTCCGGGAGGCCAGTTGTTTGTCCCGGGAGGAATGATAACTTCCACTTTATCCATAAAATCCGGGTTCGCCGCATTTTCACCGTAGACGTATTGGTACCAGCGTTGCTGACTGTTCTTAATACTTGTTTCAATAGGAGCAACACAGTTGATTACCGACGAGTTGGTAAAATTCACCGTAACATCCTGACCTTCACAAACTTTTATGTTAGGAACCGGTGCCAAACCAATTGATCCAAGTGCCGCATTGGCTAGATCATCGTATACTTCATAGGTCTGATTTTGAAAAACTGAACCGGTACCTTCATCGGTGTACGCCAGAAAGGTTCTGGCTTGATAGGTACACACAGTGCCGTTATCAGGATAGGTGGTCCCCGCTGATGCCGACCAAACTTGAAGCGCCCTGTTAAATTGGGCGGGGTTTGTTAGCGTTGGCGTGATAAATATTGAAAGTCCAGTTTGAGCACTTATACTGTAATAGAAGTACGTTCTAAACTGAAGGAGGTATGGATCTCCATAGGGAATACCTGTAAAACTGGTATTCATGACGACCGGCCTGGCTCCACAAACGTTTGGATTTGTACCCGTCTGGTCACTACCAGGTGAAGTGGCACTGTATACGTTTCCTCCTAAAGTGGAAAATGATGTAGCAAAGGGTGCAGAGAAATTAACGTCGCCGACGTCTCCAGCAACAACTCTAATAAAATAAGTTGTTCCTGCCGCAAGACCAGCAAACCTGGAACCTGCATATGGGGTGCCTGCGAAAGATGGAAATGATGGGGTTGAAGCCGCAGTAAATCCCTGCACCTGAGAAAGTATTGAACCGACTGGAGTCCCTGGGACCTCGACAGCACCATTAACAGGTGAATTTTGTACTCCTGGCGTAATTGCCGCTGTCCTAATTTCGGCCGCTGTCATCGCGCCTGGATCCGTAGTATAGATGGCAACATACATGGTTCCCGCCTCGTTTAGGGCACCCCTGATCCACAATGAAAAAATCCCTGCACCAATAAACTGAGAACCCCCAACAAAGCCTATCGCAGGGGAAGGTGGTGGTGGATTCACTTCCGCTGCAAAGGGCCCATGTGCAAAGGTTTGAGGTGCGGGCGCTATATCAACGCATACATCCGAATCAACGCATACATCCGAGTTGCCCGGGGTGGTATCTGTTAACCGAAAGGGAAAAGAGTTCGCCCCATAGGTTGAAAATGAAAATAGATAACAGAAAGCAACAAAGACTAAGGAGGAAAGGCTTCTCATGAAATAAGTTGACGCATTCAAAGAGTATATCCTTTATACATTATTAATAGTAACCGATTTCGGCCAATTTTCAAACTTTGCCTAAACTCCTCAAATTTGAAATAAATTCAAAGGAGCCCTCCCTCGCAAACCCAAATAATCTACCTTTGCAGCCAAATTTCAGGGCCATCCATGACTTCCAATGCCAGATACATATTCGTTACCGGAGGCGTCACTTCCTCCCTCGGCAAAGGCATCATCTCCGCCTCCCTGGGTATGCTCCTCCAGGCCCGCGGCTTTACTGTCACCATCCAGAAGTTTGATCCCTATATTAATATAGACCCGGGAACCCTCAACCCATACGAGCACGGGGAATGCTTCGTAACCGACGACGGGGCGGAAACAGACCTCGATTTGGGTCATTATGAGCGGTTTTTGAACATCCGCACCTCCCAGGCCAACAACATCACCACCGGCCGCATCTATAATAATGTCATCACCCGAGAACGAAAAGGCGAATTCCTCGGCAAAACGGTGCAAGTGATCCCCCATATCACCGACGAAATCAAGCGAAACATCTATTTATTGGGCGAAACGGGCCTGTATGACTTCATTATCACCGAAATTGGCGGTTCGGTAGGTGACATCGAGTCGCTGCCCTTTATTGAAGCTGTCCGCCAGGTGCGGTGGGATCTGGGCTCAAACCACTCCTTAGTGATTCACCTCACGCTCATCCCCTACCTGAAGGCCGCCAAAGAACTCAAGACGAAGCCCACCCAGCATTCCGTCAAGAAACTTCTCGAGGAAGGGGTGCAGCCCGATATTCTTGTCTGCCGTACGGAAATGCCGCTTCCCATGGAGATCCGCAAGAAAGTGGGCCTCTTCTGCAACGTGCAGCTCAATTCCGTAATCGAAGCCATCGATGTGGATACGATATATGACGTACCCCTGCTCATGCGCAAGGAGAAACTCGATGAACGCGTCATGGCCAAGATGAAGGTCACCTCCAAACACGATCCTGAACTGGAGGAATGGAAAACCTTTCTCGGAAAACTTAAAAATCCTGCCGACGAGATCCGCATCGGACTCGTTGGAAAATACGTCTCCCTCCCCGACGCCTACAAATCCATTGCGGAAGCCTTTATCCACGGCGGCTCCGCCAATGACTGCAAGGTCAATCTCAAATGGATCTCTTCTGAAGAAATAACAAAAGAGAACGTCGCCACCATCCTGAACGGGCTTCACGGGGTGCTGGTTGCGCCTGGTTTTGGAGAACGCGGGCTGGAAGGGAAAATCGAAGCGATCAAGTACGTGCGCGAAAATAAGATTCCTTTCCTGGGCATCTGCCTGGGCATGCAATGCGCGGTCGTTGAATTCAGTCGAAATGTGCTCGGACTCGCCGCCAGCACCACCGAGCTGGATCCCAAGACGAAGCATCCGGTCATCGATATGATGGAAGACCAGAAAAAAATCACCACCAAGGGAGGCACCATGCGCCTGGGCTCGTACGAGTGCAAGCTGAAAAAAGGATCGAAGACTGCCGCCGCGTACGAGGAGGGAATGATCCAGGAACGGCATCGTCACCGATACGAGTTCAACAACAAATATCTGGAACAAATCGAAGAAGCCGGACTCAAGGCCGTGGGCATCAACCCGGAATCCGGGCTGGTGGAAGTTGTCGAACTGAAAGATCATCCCTGGTTTGTAGGCGTCCAGTTTCATCCGGAGCTGAAGAGTACCGTGCTTAATCCCCATCCCCTCTTTGTCAAATTCATCGAGGCTGGAATCAACTATAAGAAATTGAATCCCTGATACTTCTAAATCATTATGGACCGTAACTCAGCCATTGGGCTAACTTTAATTGCCGTACTTCTTTACGCGTACTTTACGTTTTTCGCTCCGGAGCCTCCCAAAGAGACCCCGGCGCCGATCACACGGAGCGAAACCGCTGACGCACTCACACAGGATCCGGCCGCTTCTCAGAAAGCCTCGCCAACGGATACCTCCGTAGCAATAGCTGCGGTCGCGCCCCGGGAGGAGAAGCTTACGCGGATTGAAACCAAAGACCTCGTTCTCACTTTTTCGAGCCGCGGCGGCGTCATCAAAGAGGTTGAGCTGAAAAAATTCAAGACGTACTACAAGCAACCGCTCCTCCTGGCATCCTCGTCTTTCAATTCCGTGAAACTGAATGCCACCCTGGAAGGAAAGGAAGTGGATCTGTACTCCCTCCCCTACACAACCGAAAGTCGTCCTTCCGGTGACAGCACCATCGTTACGTTTACTACCACCCTGGGGGATGGAAAGTCACTAAAGAACATATACTCCATTCCGTCTGAAGGGTATCAAATCCGGTATCGGATAGAATCCCAGCAGCTTGGCGCTTCTCTGAACGGCGACCACCTGACGTACCTCTGGACAGACCTTATTCCCACCCAGGAGAAAGACATTGCGGACAGCCGCACCAAGACCACCGTCAACTACTTCACAACCAGCGGTGATTTCGACGGACTCAGCGAAACATCGCAGGATCCGGAAATGGAAGCCCTCGCTGAGCCTATCAAATGGGTTGGCATCCGGCAGAAATTCTTTACGAGCGCCATCATTGCCAATAGGAGTTTTTCAGGCGGGGAAATCAGTACGCATGTGAACGTGGCCGACACCACTGTCGTGAAGTCCGCCAGTGTAAAACTGCTCATCCCCAAAGCTGACCTTATCGCCAACCAGGCCCGTTTCACCTACTTCTTTGGCCCCAACGACCACAAGATTCTTTCCGGCATAACGGACGGTTTCTCCCGCAACCTTTACCTGGGATGGCCGCCCGTGCTGTGGGTGAACCAGTTCCTGATTATCCCCATTTTCCACTTTTTGGAAAAATTTGTCAGCAGCTACGGGATCATCATCATGATCCTGGTGATTATCATCAAGCTGCTGCTGGCGCCGCTCTCCTACACTTCGTATTTAGGGATGGCAAAGATGCGCTTGCTGAAACCTGAACTTGATCTCATCAAGGAAAAGAACGGCGACAACCAGACGCAGACGCAGCAGGACCAGATGAAGCTGTACCAGCAGGCGGGTGTCAATCCGTTCAGCGGATGCATCCCGCTTATTCTGCAGATGCCCATTCTCTTTGCCATGTTCTATTTCTTCCCGGTTTCTGTGGAGTTGCGGCAGCAGCCGTTTCTCTGGGCCGATGACCTTTCTACCTACGATTCCATCATGAGCCTGCCGTTTGCCATTCCGTTCTACGGAAGCCACGTCAGTCTCTTCGTGCTCCTCATGACGGCATCTACTCTCATTTATACGTGGCAAAACAACCAGCTCACCTCGGTAACCGGCCCCATGAAGTCCCTCTCGTATTTCATGCCGGTGATATTCATGTTTGTGTTGAATTCATTCTCATCCGGGTTGAGTTTCTACTATTTCGTTTCCAACCTGGTAACCTTTGCGCAACAGGCTATTATCAAGCGGTTTGTAGACGAAGACAAGATCCTGGCTGTGATGGACGACCACAAGAAAAAAATGGCCACCGGCACGGGCAAAAAATCAAAATTCATGACCAAACTCGAAGAGGCCATGAAGGCCGGTGAAGAGTCCCGGAAAAAGAAAGGCTGATGCGTAAATCGGTGAGGCAGTGAGGGCTGCCGAGGTATCACCGAATTAAGAATGGGCTCCTTATATTTGTCGGCGGCAAAACAGCTGGAGTTACGTGATGGGTTTGTTAAAAGCCACACCTGCCCGAATGAATTCATTCAGGCGGGGATTGCACAGATTTATGAACAAATCATCTGTGCTAATCTGAGTAATCAGTGGCAAAAGGCATTCAGTGCGGATGTCCAGTTAGTAGTACGGAATTTTTTTTATCTGAATCACAACCACTTACCTGCGAATGGGCAAAATTATTGCGATAGCAAACCAAAAAGGAGGCGTAGGAAAGACGACCACGGCCATCAACCTGGCTGCGAGCCTGGCCGTACTGGAAAAGAAAACGCTCCTCCTGGATGCCGATCCGCAGGCCAATTCCTCGTCGGGATTGGGCATTGATCCCAAGACGGTAAAATTGAGCATCTACGAATGCATGGTGGACAATGGCAACATTCACGAGGCCATCGTCCCCAATGAGTTGGCTTTCCTCAGCGTCCTCCCCTCGCACATTGACCTGGTGGGAGCCGAAGTAGAGATGGTAAACATTGAACACCGGGAGGAACGCATGCGCAACGCGCTGGAACAGATCAAGGACGAATACGACTTCATCATTATCGACTGCTCCCCTTCACTCGGCCTTATTACTATCAACTCGCTGACAGCAGCAGATTCCATCATCATCCCGGTGCAGTGCGAGTACTTTGCCCTGGAAGGACTTGGTAAGCTTCTCAATACCATCAAGATCATCCAGACCCGACTGAATCCACAACTCGAAATCGAAGGAATCCTTCTTACCTTGTATGACTCGAGGACATCGCTGGGCAACCAGGTTGTGGAAGAGGTACGGACCCACTTTAAGAATATCTCCTTCAAGACCATCATCCCGCGGAATGTCAAGTTGAGTGAAGCGCCGAGTTTCGGGCTGCCGGTCATCGTGCACGATGCGGAAAGCAAGGGAGCGGTTGCTTACCTGAACCTGGCTCATGAAATAATCGACAAAAACGGGCTGAGCAAATGATGAAAAAGAAAGGACTTGGCAGGGGGCTTAGCGCGTTGCTTAGTGACACGCCGGAAAGCAGTAGGCTGGAAGAGGCACCGGCGCCCACCGGCAACATGAGCGAAATCGCGATTGCCGAAATTGAAGTCAACCCGTATCAGCCGCGCAAAAATTTTGATGAGGAATCGCTTCGGGAACTCAGTGAGTCTATCCTCGTTCACGGCATTATCCAGCCCGTCACCGTGCGCAGGCTTGCGCGCAACCAGTATCAGCTGATCTCCGGAGAACGGCGCTACCAGGCCGCACGCAAGGCAGGACTCAAAACTATTCCGGCTTACATTCGGTCGGCCGATGACCAGCAAATGCTGGAGATGGCGCTCGTTGAAAATATTCAGCGTGAAAACCTGAATCCGGTGGAAATCGCGCTGAGCTATCAGCGGCTCCTTACAGAGTGTAATCTGAAGCAGGAACAATTGGGCGAGCGTGTTGGGAAAAACCGGACGACGGTGACCAATTACCTGCGGCTGCTGAAACTCCCGCCCTCCATCCAGATCGCGCTGCGCGACAACAAACTTTCCATGGGCCATGCACGTGCTATCATCAATATTGAAGATCCGGGTGTTCAGCTGTTGATATTTAAGCGGATTATTCAGGACGACTTATCCGTACGCCAGGTGGAGGATCTGGCGCGATCCCTCGGCAAAAAGAAAGATAAAGACAAAGAATCGTCCGTTTCCAGCCCCAGCAAAGAGATTTCACGGCTGCAGGGCAAGCTCTCCTCCCACTTTGGCACGAAAGTTACTGTGAAGAGCGATGGGCGGAAAGGAGAAATCAAAATCCCCTTCCTATCCATTGAGGATCTCAATCGCATCCTCGACATTTTCAAAGTATGAGACATGCTGCGTACCGGTTCCTTCTTCCTTCTATTTTTCCTCGCACAAACACTTTGTGCGCAGCGGACTGAGGTCACGATAGATACCACCCGGCAATCGGGTGATACCTTAATCATACGAAGGGGTGGTAAAATCATCACGGCGGAAGGGTATGCTGCCCGGTACGTTCCGCGAAAAGCGCTCCTCTTCTCCGCCATCCTTCCAGGCATGGGCCAGGTGTACAACAAGAAGTACTGGAAAGTGCCCCTGGTCTACGGCGGCTTCGCAATGCTGACATACGTGTCCGTGGCCTACAACGATTTATACAACCGATACAAGCTGGAACTGTTTGAAGTACTTCGCGATCCCACGTTTGTTCCGCAAAGCGGGTTCACCCTCGACCAGCTGCGATCGGTCACCGAGTTTTACCGAAGGCAGCGTGATTTCTTCCTTATCCTCGACGGCATCTGGTACCTCTTCCAGTTGGTAGATGCGCACGTAGACGCCCACCTCCGTGATTTTGATCTCAACCCACAGCTGCGCGTCAGCATTGGTCCCAGCATGCAGCAACATGCGTTTTTCGGGCAGGCCTCAGGTCTTGCGCTGACGATCAAATTTTAAAACCGTGGATATCCTGCTCATCGGCTATGGTAAAATGGGGAAAGCCATCGAAGCCATTGCAACAGGCCGATCTCACCGGATCGCCGGCATCATCGACCCGACCACCGGGGCTACGTTTGATTTCAAGACCAAGCCCGATGTGGCCATCGAATTCACAACACCTGAAGCGGCAGCCGGCAACATCCGATTATGCATTGATCACGGCGTCCCCGTGCTCTCCGGAACAACCGGCTGGATGAAAGACAAGCCCGCCCTCGACGCTTACTGTCTGGAGAAAGGAGGCACGTTTTTCTATGCGTCCAACTTCAGTCTGGGCGTACACCTCTTTTTCAAACTGAATGAACAACTGGCGAGGATGATGAGCGGCCAACCGGCCTACGATGTCCGGATGGAGGAAACGCACCATACCCAGAAGAAAGACGCTCCCAGCGGGACGGCCATTACCCTTGCTGAGGGTATCCTCAAGCACCTGCCGCGCAAGAAAAAGTGGGTGGGTCATGAAACCCAAAATGCTTCTGATCTCGTTATAAAGTCATTCCGCAAGGACCCAACCCCCGGAACGCATGCCATTACGTACCAATCTGCCGAAGATGACCTTCAGATCATCCATACAGCCCACTCCCGCGAAGGCTTCGCGCGAGGCGCCGTGCGGGTGGCGGAATGGCTTCCGGGGCAGCGCGGCATCCTTGGGATGGACGACTTCTTAAAATTCTGACTTCGGAATATTTTACTTTTATTTGCGGGGCTTTATAAAATCGTTGGCAGATTTCAATTGACCAACTAGCAGCGACAAACTAACAACGAATTGATTATGAACTGGAAGTTCTGGGAGAAAAAAAAAGAAGAGAAAAGGGTCAAGAAGTCATTTATCCGTGAATGGCTGGATGCTGTCGCTTTTGCGGTTATCGCAGCCACCCTGATCCGCTGGCTGATCATGGAGGCTTACACCATTCCTACCCCCTCTATGGAGAACTCCATGCTTGTTGGTGACTTCCTTTTTGTGAGCAAGTTTCATTACGGAACACGCACTCCCAAGACGCCGCTTCAACTGCCGCTTACCCATCAGAAAATATGGTTCACGGATATTCCGTCGTATGTGACCTGGATTCAGCTTCCGCAATATCGTTTCCCGGGTTTCACCCACGTCAAGCGCGAAGATGTTGTCGTATTCAACGTACCCGGAATAGCCGAGAATAACCTGGGCGTACCGGAGTCTCAGTGGATTGATTATCCCGTAGATCTTAAAACGAACTACATCAAGCGGTGCATGGGAATCCCGGGCGATACGTTGTCTGTGGTCAACCGGCAGGTGGTCATCAACGGTAAAACAATGGCCCTCAAGCCAGGCATGCAGTACAGTTACCTCGTCTATGCCCGCGACGAAATCAACGAGCGCAACCTCACCAATCTCGGCCTGGATCCGGATGACTACAATTTTCTCGGGCGGCCGGAAGAAAACCAGACGGTGTACCAGATGTTTCTCTCGCCTGAAAAGGCCAACGAACTCAAGACCATTTCTTACATCAGCGCTGTGGAGCCCGACTACCGCATGAGCGAAGGTCCCGCCTACAACATTTTCCCCCGGTCAACGTATTCACGCTGGAACGGCGATAACTATGGCCCCATCATCATCCCCAAAGCAGGAATGAAAGTCCAGATCAACGACTCGACGCTGGCCTTCTATGGGGAGACGATTCAGAAACTGGATCACAACAAGAACGTGGAGATTAAAGACGGGAAACTGTTCATCGACAGCAAGGAAGTAACGGAATATACTTTTAACCAGAATTACTACTTCATGATGGGTGACAACCGTCACAATTCCCTCGATTCAAGGTATTGGGGATTTGTTCCCGAGGACCACATCGTTGGAAAAGGATTCTTCATCTGGCTGTCGATCGATAAGTACGGAACCTTCCTCGGAAAAATCCGCTGGGACCGATTCTTCAACCTGATCCGGTAGTTGAACTGTAAGGTACTGAAATGAGTTGACCGCTTTTTGGGGTCCAAACCCTAATAAACTATGGCAACCAGAGCAGATTTTGTTCCTCGTCCTCGAAGGACAATTCGTTACTTTAGTGAGAGCTTTA